>Ga0209143_1001195_pt1 | contig 12228 bp, 6 predicted proteins | sample FaiFalFF_MnMetaG_3_FD_184739 | JGI IMG/M metagenome (GOLD analysis project Ga0209143, IMG submission 184739) | Freshwater microbial communities from Yellowstone National Park, Wyoming, USA - Fairy Falls B (FF_Mn_B) MetaG (SPAdes) (version 3) | ecosystem: Environmental > Aquatic > Freshwater >...
CTTCCTTTGCACCGACTTGCTCACCCAAGCGAAACAGCATGACGATGTGGCGCCCCGGAGTGATGTTGTCAATCCTGAAGCGACCATCCGGCATCACCGACGCCATGAAGTTTGTGTCGGCGTTCAGCATAACATACATTCGCAAGGTTTGTCCGCTTTTGGTTTTGACCCGCCCAATTATTGTCCCGCCAGTTGTCAAGACGAAATCAACAGGCACGCGAGTTCCCTCGGCGACGGTGACATTATGCTTGAAGCCCATTGCCAATCCTTGAGCCTGACAACGAAGCGAGTAGCGACCCGGCAAAATCGGTTCAAACCGATACATGCCCAACCGGTTCGTTATCGCTTGACCGACGGTCATGCCAGTTTCGTCCTGCAAGTAAACGAGCGCTCCCGCAACGGGCTGACCGGTGTCAGCACGGACGACTTGACCTTCAATTGCGCCCGTCGCTGGAAGTTCAAACTGGACGGTGACCTTTTGACCTGCCTTCGCGTGGACTTGTTTCCAAATCGGCTTGTTCATCCCGAAAGGGAGCAAGACGATAGCGACGGGTTCGGTGGGCACTTCAACTTGAAACCTTCCATCAGGACTGACGGGCATTTCAACCACGATGCTACCCCATTGCGGTTGCAGCGGGTCGTCACTACCGCTCAAAGCGACCACTCGGACTTTGGTGTTGACCAAAGGCACTTTGGACTTGACAATCCCTTCAACAACCGCCGGAGCGGGCAAAACCAAATCGCCGACATCGGTCAATTGTCCAACTTCAACCTTAATTTGTTTGCTCACCCTTCTCCCACCCGATTGAGCGACCAGAAGGTAAGTTCCCAGTGGGAGTTTGGTCTCAAATTTTCCGTCGCCGGGTTGCCAAAGCAGCACATTTGCGGGTTGCCTCATTGTCGGTGACAAAATCCGTTCAACCCAGATGCGCCCTTCTCTCGGCACTTTCCCGTCGCTACTCACAACCCTCCCGCGAACAATGCCCAACTGTTGCGGTTTCAAGGCAATTGTGACCTCAACGGTTTCGTTGGCTTTCACCGAAATGGAATGTTCCGTCGGTTCAAAATCGCTGGCGACGACGAGCAACTTGTATTTCCCTTCGGGCAACCCTTCAAACCGAAAATTCCCTTGTGGGTCGCTGGAAGCGTTCGTTTGACCGTAATCGTCCTTTGTTAGTGTCACAATCGCGTTTGGAATTGGGCGGGCGTCAGAACCGATGACACGACCGACGATGCTTCCCGTCGGCGGGATTTTGATGTTGACGAAAACGGTTTCACCCTCGCTGACCTTCACAGTTAAAGGCGGTTGAAGCGACAAAGCGTCGTTCCAGTAGGAGACGACATGAGCGGGAGTCAAGACCAACTGGTGCTCGCCCGAAGGGAGATTGAACAGCAGCAACTGGTTATCCTTGAACTGGGGCAAACGAACCCACCAATTTGATGACCGAAGCCGCAAAAACAAGGCTGCCTTAGATGCTTCCCCTTCAACGGTGCAAATCAAGGAAGGCTTCGCACCGAGCCAGCATTTAATCGTTGGCTGCAAACTTTCAGGCTTACTGGCGTCCACGAAAAAGGCTGCACCTTCAACTCCGACCACAACCCACCAAGGTCGCCTGTCAGGCAAAATCACCAAAAACTGACCTTGCCCATCCGTCATGCCCCTTGTCCCAGATTGGTAGCCTTGTGCCGGCGGGGCAGGAATGATGTCTGCTTGAACGCGGACATTCGCCAAAGGTGTTCCGCCTTCTGACAGAAAAACGCAGCGGAAAGAAACAGGGGAAGTCACCTGCCCCCAAAGCCACGATGCTATCGCCATGATGCAAGCGAAAAATTTTGCGCACCTCATCGGTTCAGTCACCAAAACAAAATCATAGCGTGCCACATGGGAGTCGGAATTATCGGCAAATCGTGAGGTCGGCAAATGGGCAAGTCGGGAAGACAGCAAATGGCGACTGACGATTGGCGAATGGTGAATGGCGAGTGGCGAGTAGCGAATAGCGACTGGTAAAACGGCAGCGAGTAGCGAATAGCGAGTGGCGAATAGTAAACGGCTTTGACCACCCACCCGAGGTGGGTGGCTACTACTTGGGTTGCGCGTTGAGGGTTGAGAGTTGAGGGTTAGAACTTCCTTTGAACGCTCAACCCGCAACTCGCAACTTTTTCAACTTAGCCTGCTTTAGCAGGCTTCATCTCAGTAGGTGGGCAAATTGGGTTGAGGGTTGAGAGTTGCGAGTTAAGGTTTTTCTCTGAACGCTCAACCCGCAACTCGCAACTCTTTCAGTTAGCCTGCTTTAGCAGGCTTCGTCTTTGTAGCCACCGACTTAAAACGGGTCGTGGGACGCGGGACGAGGGACGAAGCAAAAAATGGTAGAGCGAGGCTCCTGCCGAGCCAGAAACGACAGTGAATGGCGACTGGCGATTAGCGATTGGTGGATGACTTTTCTGTAGGGCAGTGTCCTTCGCTGCCGAAAAATTTCCGTGTTTGATTGCACTCCGCACTGATTTTAGCCTTCTATTTCGCCTCCCTTGACACTTGCAAAAGACGATACACCTTTATGCGCCCACCGAAAGTCACAATCCCCATTAAACGACCGTCGGGTGAGAATGAAAGAGAAGAAACAGGGTCGTTGTATACAAGAGGATTTGAGACGAGATTTTTCGCTTCCCAAAAATTTTCCAACCCAGTTTTCGTCAACCTCCAACAACTCAAAATGTCACCGTGAACCCAAAAAGCAGGAACAGTGATGCCTCTGGGTCTTAAAGGAGTGAGCAGGTCGCGGGAAGTATCTTCGTGAACCAAGAAAAGTGGACTGTCATGCGAAGGGAAACCCGTCACCATGACCATGCCTTTCAGGAAAATTTGACCGCATACTTTGCCATCACTCACCTGCCGAAGGGCGACAACGCTGCCCTTCCAACTCATGCCAGCCATCACTAAAATTCTACCGTTGGGCGAAAACGAGAATGTGAACCTTTCAACCCAAGTTACGGGAAGCAAGTAATGTCTGCCTACAGAAATCCAACTTATGTTTTCTTGCCAAAGTTTTCGTCCGTTCGTCAAATCCCACAAACTGAGGAATTGTTTCCCTGGATAATGTAGAGTAATCGTTGCCAGAAATCTGCCTTCAGGCGAAACGGCGAGTTTGAAGACCCTATTTGCTCCAAGCGGTAAAGTTCTCAATAATTTGCCGTCATCAACTTTCCAGAACCGAACATTTCCCAAATCGTGGCTGCATGCAGCCAAAAACTTGCCATCGGGTGAAAATGACAGAAAAAGACCTTGCCGCCCTTTGTCGCCCTTAAGCGTTTGCACGATCTTGCCTTCCAGAATTTTCCAGATGGTTATAGTGCCGTCAAATTTGTAAGTGGCTACCCATCGCCCATCAGGTGAGATGGCTCCGATGGAGTCTTTCACATTGATGGGAAAAGAACGAACCTGTTGACCATCTTCAACACGCCAAACTTTGACTGTTTGGGCTGCTGTAACGATGTATTTGCCATCCGGGGTAAAAGCGATATCGTGCGTTAAGCCGGGCTGGTCTTCGTGTCGGCGTTCCCAAAGTTTAACCAGTGGTGGTGTTTCCCACCGAAAGACGAAAAGTGCGAAACAAATCCCGAAGAGGAAAATGACGGCGATGACCAAAGCGTTTCTTTTCTCCAGAGGCAAGTTTCGCCATGCCTTCATTTGGTTTCGCCTCCCTCAGCGTCAACATTATTTTGCCCCTTTGCTCCCTACCGTCAAGCGCATCAATCTGTCGTTGAAAGATAACAACAGCGTTGGATGTTCATTCCCCTTAGATGGCATATGGAACATGAGGCGGCTTTTCACTCATCACGCTTAACGCATTACGGAGTGGCAAGATATTGAGCGGGGATTGGGATGGAGCGGGAAACTTGGCAAGTTCTGACAGCGCTCAAGGAAGTGCGAAAAGAAAGTGTGTCTGCTCGGGTAGCAGTTTTGGCAACCCTCTTGACAGTCCTTTTCGCCTTCATCATCCCTATCAATGACCTCTACCTTCGCAACACGCCTTTGGCTGGCAACTTGTTGCCCACTAACACCGTCTTGGTCTTGCTGTTCTTTGTCCTACTGGTCAACCCGATTTTGAGGAAGTTTGCACCGCGCTTTGCCCTCCAAACTCCCGAATTGGCATCCCTTTGGGCTTTGCTGGTCATTCCCTCGGGAATTGCTATGGCAGGCTTTTGGCGCTACATTCTCCCGCAAATTGCCAACCTGCTTTACAGCGCATCGCCTGTCAACCGCTGGGATACGCTTCTCTTGCCTTACGCTCCCGATTGGCTGGTGGTCTTGGACAAGGTTACGGTTCGCGGGTTTTATGAAGGCAATGCGGGCATGGTCGTTTGGGATGGTTGGCTCAAACCCTTCAAGTTTTGGATACCGTTTGGGTGCGGGCTTTTGTTGGCAACAATTTGTCTCGCTTCACTCATCCGCCGCCAATGGACGGAACACGAGCATTTCACTTTCCCGTTGGTTCAATTGCCTTACGAACTGGTGAGGTCGCCGAGCACGAATTCAGTCTTTCCACCTTTGTTCAGCGCCCGACCCTTTTGGCTTGGATTTTTGTTTTCTGTTGGCTTTCACACTCTTTGTGGCTTGAACACTTACTTTCCGTCCGTTCCAGCAATTCGCCGAATCCGAAGGTTAGGCGAATACTTGACTGGCTTCCCTTGGGACAGCATATCGGGCACTTTCATCAACATCTACCCTGCAGGTGTCGGTCTGGCATATTTGCTGACAAGTGAGGTCGCATTCAGCCTTTGGTTCTTTTTCGTTGCCGAGCGGTTGCAGCAGATTCTGTTTGCCTACTACGGTTGGACAGCTTTTGGGATGTCGGCAACCGATTTTGTCCAATTTCAGCAGGTCGGAGCCGTCATTGGTCTTTTGATCGTCATTTTGTGGGCTGGCAAGGCTTATTGGCAGAAGGTTTGGGCAAAGGCGTTGTGGAAACTGCGCGAACAAGGTGATAACGACGAACCTCTCCCTTATCCCTTTGCTTTGTGGGGCTTATTTGGCTCAGTTGCTTTCTTGGTCGCATGGTTAGCGGTGAGGAAATTTTCTTTGCTGCTTGCGGTCATTTTTGTGCTCATGGCGCTTGGGTTCTACTTGGCTGCATCTTGGATTGCCAGCAACGGTGGGATGCTGATGGTTCAAATGCGGATTTTGCCCCTTGACCCAGTTTGGGCGCTCGTCGGCTCCCGACGCTTCCCACCACGCGACATCATCGTTTCGTTTTTGCTCCAGAAAGCGTTCACCTATGACCTTCGCGAGACTTTGATGCCTTCACTGCTCAATGCTATGAAAATGGCTGACTTGGCTGGTTTGAGCAAACGCTCCGTTACCCTTTGGGGAGTCTGGTTAATTGCCCTTGCCATCCCTGTAGCGCTACTATCTTGGATGCGCCTTTGCTACACTCACGGCGGCGCAAACCTTGAAGGCTCAACTTTTCTCCAATGGCACGCTATGCACCCTTACTTGCTGATGGTTCAAGCAATTGACCCAGGCATTCAGCCCAATTTCGTCCGTTCTTTGGGTCTAATCGTTGGCTTAACGATTTTTGTCGGTTGTTTCGTCTTGCGGCGGCAATTGGTCTGGTTCCCTTTGCATCCTATGGGACTGATTGTCTGTCGGGGTTGGGCGATGGAGAATTTGTGGCTCATGGTTTTGGTGGGATGGTTGGCAAAAGTGCTCATTGTCCGCTACGGAGGCTTGGTCGCATATCATGGGCTACGACCTTTGTTTTTGGGGCTGATTTTGGGAGACCTGACTATGGGCGGGATTTTCGGGCTTGTGGGCGCGTTCACCCGCAAAGGCTACAGCGTCTTGCCGTAAAGACTTGCCCAACTGGCAGTTAGTGCAGCGGATGTGGCATCATTTGAGTGGCTTTCAATTTGACGACGGAGGCGGTCTTTGATGGGGTGTGCCGTTTGGGAGCGATACAGTTACCCTGAAATGCGAGAACTATGGAGTTTGGAAAGCAAGTTCAAGGCTTGGATGGAAGTTGAGTTGGCAATTTGCGACGCTTGGGCTGAGTTGGGAGTCATCCCCAAAGAAGCGGCGCGGAAAATCCGCGAACGAGCGTCTTTTACCGTTGAGAGGGTGCTTGAACTGGAACGAGAGTTTGAGCATGATTTGCTTGCTTTCGTGAGAGCCATGACGGAGAACATGGGCGAAGAAGGGCGCTATGTCCACATGGGTGTCACCAGTTACGATGTTGAGGACACCGCTCTCGGGCTCATCCTGAAACGCTCTTGCGAGATTTTGGAGCGAGACTTGGACGAGGCTATGGATGCTGTCCGTCAGAGAGCAGTTGAGCATAAGCACACTCTTATGATGGGGCGAACTCACGGGGTGCACGCTGAACCCATCACTTTCGGGCTCAAATTGTTGGTTTGGCTTTCGGAACTTGAGCGGCATAAAGAACGGTTGCTGGCGGTGAAAGAAAGGGTAGCAGCCGGGAAAATTTCCGGAGCCGTCGGGACATACGCCACCGTTGACCCGCGAGTTGAGGAAATTGTCTTGAGGAACTTGGGTTTGAACAGACCTAAGGTCAGCACCCAAATTTTGCAACGCGACAGGCACGCCGAATACCTTTGCGTTCTCGCTCTCATCGCCGCTTCAATTGAACAATTCGCCACAGAAATTCGCAACCTTCAACGGACAGAAATTGCGGAAGTTGAAGAGCCTTTCAGGGCTGGGCAGAGGGGTTCGTCGGCGATGCCCCACAAGCGCAACCCAATTCGCAGCGAAAGGCTCTGCGGTTTGGCACGGTTGGTCAGAAGCATGGTCATTCCAGCCATTGAAAACATCCCAACTTGGCATGAACGCGATTTGACCAACTCCTCGGTTGAACGGGTCATCTTGCCCGATGCGTCTATCCTGACCGATTACATCCTGAGGCAATTTGCTGCCATCGTTCGCGGCTTGGTGGTCAAGCCCGAGAACATGAGAGCCAACTTGGAAAAGACTCAGGGTGTCGTCTTTTCGCAAAGGGTCATGCTTGCTTTGGTGAAAAAGGGTTGGTCGCGAGAGGACGCTTACAAACTGGTCCAACAATGCGCTTTTGAAGCAATACAACAGGGGCGACCGTTTAGGTTCGTCCTTGAAAGCCGACCTGAAGTCCGTGAAGCCCTTAGCCCATCGGAACTTGACGAACTGTTTGACTACGGCTACTTCATCCGCCATGTTGACGAAATCTTCCGACGCTTTGGGCTGTAAGGTTGGTTGAGAGTTGCGAGTTGAGGGTTGAGCGTTTGAGCGATGAATTCAAACCCACAACCCGCAACTCTAAACGCACAACTCGTTTGGGAGGCGCATTTGCCATGACGCCAAAAAATTTGTTGTCCGCTCGGCAGCAGAGGTTGAGGCGAAGGAAATGGAAGCAGGTTCTTTTGATCGCTGCTGCCATTCTCACTCCAATCTTGTCGGCTTTGGCGGGAATTTCAGTCCACTTGACTTTGCACGGTCAAAAGTCCTTGCCAGTGAGGTTGGCAGAACGGGTAGCCAACTGGTTTGTCCCACCCGATTACGCTTTCAACGGTCGTGACAGGCTGAACATCCTGATTATCGGCGCCGATTACGACTACGACAACAAGGCTCGCCCGCTGCCGAAGCCTGCCCGCTCCGACACAATTCTCATCGTCAGCCTGAGCCGGGATGGCGAAGCATCAATTTTGTCAATCCCTCGCGACACGGTTGTCAGGTTCAACGGCAAACTCCACAAAATCAATGCAGCCCACGCTATCGGCGGACCAGAACTGCTGCGGCAGGTCATTGAGGAGCAGTTCGGAATTCAAATTCACCACTTCGTCCAAGTGACCTTTGACGCTTTCGTCAAGTTGGTTGACTTGGTGGGCGGGATTGACTTGTTTGTTGAATACGACATGCACTACGACGACAACTGGGGAAAACTCCACATCCACCTCCAAAGAGGCTTCCAGCACCTTGACGGAACTCAGGCTCTCGGTTTTGTTCGGTATCGTGGAAAAGGTTACAGAAGGTTTTGCCCAAAGTGCAAAGTCAAAATTGAACACTGGGACCCAAGGGGCGATTTGGGGCGTGTTGAGCGACAGCAGCAGTTCCTTAAAGAGTTAGCGAAGAAGTTGCTGCAACCGAAGATGGTCACGAAACTGCCGCAACTTGTCTCCATCGCCCACCGGTATGTTGCCACCGACATGGACTTGAAGACTTTGCTCAGTTTGGCTAACTTTGCCCGCCAATTGAACCTTGACAACATGAAAACAGCGACATTACCGGGGACAGGTGCACGGAGTTCTTTTCTCGGCAGCATTGTCATCCCCGACCGAGAAAAAGCGCCTCAGGTTTTGGCTGAACTTTTGGGTTCAACATTTGTCCCCTCCCTTTGGGAGCAAGGTGCAGGTTCAGTCGGTGGGGCTGTTAGAGTGGCTGCAAGGGTAGAAAGGAGTAAGAAACCAAAGGTAACAGAGCAGCGAGCGGAAGAGGAGGAACCGCCTGATGTGCAAACCATTGAGGGCGTGCCTATCAACCACGAGCCAATAGAAGTCACGCCAATTGAGCCGATAATTACTCAGCCGCCGTCACCGCCTACTGCACCTGAATCTCCCGCACCAAAGTCTGAGGAACAAAGTCCATCGCCTTCCAATACTCCGCCAGAACAAACCCCGCAGCCTAAACCCGCCGAGCCAACACCTCGTTGAGTTAAAGTGCCTTGAAATGCGGTCTTAGGAGTTTTCTGTCAGGCAGTTGACTATCATGCTACGGACTTTAACCCTTAGTTGATGACGCAACCGAAAACAAACCATGCTACGGATTTTAGTCCGTATGGGATGACTACCGAGGTTTGGCTTCTCCCGCACGCAAAAGTGCTTCGGCAAGGAGCAGGTCTGTTGGGTAGGTGATTTTTATGTTGGTTGGGTCGCCAGACACCAGTCTGATTGGGACTCCCATTCGTTCAACGAGCATCGCATCGTCAGTGGCTGTGCAGCCATCTTTTAAGGCTTGTTCGTGGGCTTCCCTGAGCAACTCGGCAGCGAAAACTTGAGGGGTTTGAGCAAGCCAAAGTTGCTCTCTGTCCAATGTCTCCGCAATTAAAACTCCGTCAAGGGTTCGTTTCACCGTGTCGGTGCAAGGCAGCGCCGCAATTGCAGCCGTCCCAATTTCCTGTGCTGCTTCCCAGACGGCAACAATCAAGGAAGGCTTGACCAAAGGTCTCGCAGCGTCATGGACAATGACCCACTCTGTCCTTTCAGGCATCGCTTGCAATCCGTTCCAAACCGACTGTTGTCGGTCTAACCCACCCGCAACGATTGCCACGACTTTTCGCCAACCCTCACCAATCCGCAGTTTTTCAAAGTCGTCAAGGGCTTCCGAGGGAGCAACGATAACGATGGCATCAACGATAGGGGTTTGTTCCAGAGCAGCGATAGTCCAAGAAAGCATGGGTTTGCCGAGGATGGGAATTAGCGCTTTCGGTATCTGAGAGCCCAATCTCATCCCTTTACCTGCGGCGGGAACCACCGAAGTCGTCATCAAACAGGTCACCGCCTTCCACCTTGATGACATTGCGCCTCACGATGCCTTTGAAGTCCCCGAAAATCATCTTGCCCACAGGTGACTGGAGAACGCTTGTGACCTTTATCTTCACCTCGTGACCTATGTGGTGACGCCCCTGCTCAACTACAACCATCGTCCCATCGTCCAAGTAACCAACACCTTGCCCAGGCTCTTTGCCCGCTCGCTGAATCACAACTGTCAACTCTTCGCCCGGCAGCACAACTGGCTTGAGTGCCGTTGCCAATTCGTTGACGCTTAAAACAGGGATGCCCTGCACCTCCGCAATCTTTTGAAGGTTGTTGTCGTTGGTGATGATAGAGGCGTTCCGCTCCTTTGCGAAGCGAATCAATTTCATGTCGGTGTCTGGTGCAGCCTCAACATCTGGGCTGAAAGTGTCAACTATCTCCACGATTGCGTTGTTCATGTTTTGCAAGGTCTCAAGGATAGCAAGTCCCCTTCTGCCCCTTGCTCTCTTCAATTCGTCTTCCGAGTCGGCGATCATCCGAAGTTCGTGGAGGACAAAGGATGGGATAACCAATTTGCCTTCAATGAAGCCGGTGCGAACGATGTCAGCCAAACGCCCATCAATTAGGATGTTGGTGTCCAAGACCTTATCGCGGGCGTAAATTGTCTTTCGCTCCTTTGACGCTTCTTCAACTTTTGCTGGCTGAAGGATTTGGGCTAATTGCTGGATGAAGGAAACTGACATGGCGTCTCTGACCTTCATCAGCGTGTGGACCGAGAAGTAAACAATCATGGAAGTGATTGCGATAGCCAGAGCGAACATGGGAGTTGCAGGCAACCGTCCCCTGAGAAGCATCAACGGCATCAGCAAGACCATGTAGGCTAAAGCCAAACCGAGCAAGATACCGAGCAGGACAGCGATCTTGTCTGCAGTGGGAAGGTTCTCAATCGTTTCCCACATCACCCACAACCGTTGAGTGAGCCAACTGCTCAAAAGCAAAGCGGACAAAACACCTATCGTGACGAAGCCGATGTCAACGAGATACTGCTGACGAGTGCTCAAAGAGACCTGATACGCCTTTTGAAGCCAGTCAATGTAACGGTCAGCGATAACTGTTCCAACCCAGCCGAGAGAAAAAGCGAGCGCTGTCGTTATGACGACTAAGAACAGCCGATAACCCCATTGCTGCAAGTTGCCCATTTTCTCACCTCCTTATTTTGGTGACGAAGGGAAGGGCACTTCGGTTCTCTTGGCTATCGGTGAGGCAGCAAACCCAGAGAGCGTCCCGCTTCAGCGATAGTCGTTACCGTTAGCCATTCCCTATTGCCTCTGCCGTCAGATGGTCCGAGGCATTTTGAGAACCCAAGTCTTTTTGCTTCCCTCACCCTTGCGTCACTTTGCGGGACAGGTCGGATTTCACCCGTTAACCCTAATTCACCGAATGCTGCAACATCCCTTGAGACAGGGACATCAAACCTGCTGGACAAAATTGCCAAAGCGATAGGCAAGTCAATTGCTGGCTCAGTTACCCTCAATCCGCCTGCTATGTTGACGAAAACATCGCGGTCGCTGAAGCGACAATGCAGATGCCGCTCCAAGATGGCTAAAAGCATTAGCACCCTGCCGATGTCCACTCCAGTCACGACTCGCCTCGGCATCCCGAAAGGATTTGGAGCAACTAACGCTTGGACTTCAACCAGCAAAGGTCTGTGCCCTTCCATTATGGCAGCAACAATCGTTCCCGCTACAGGCTCTTTTCTCTGCGACAACAACCATTCCGACGGATTAGGAACTTCCGTCAAACCATTCTCGTCCAACTGAAACACTCCGACTTCGCCCGTTGGACCGAACCTGTTTTTCGTCGCCCTAACTAACCTCAGCGTGTAATTTGCCTCCCCTTCAAGATACAGCACAGCGTCAACCATGTGTTCAAGGACTTTCGGTCCAGCCAAAAAACCTTCCTTCGTGACATGCCCGACCAGAAAAAGGGCAGTGCCGATCCTTTTGGCAATTCTCAGCAAGTAAGCAGCGCTTTCTCGGACTTGGCTAACGCTTCCGGGCGACGATGCCAAAAGTGGAAGATAGGCTGCTTGGATTGAGTCAACAACTGCCAAGCAGGGTTTGAGTTCTTCAATCGCAGAGCCGATGGCAGTGACATCCGTTTCAGCCAGAACGAAAAGTTTATCGTGCTCAACGCCGAGCCTGTCTATTCTCAGCCCAATTTGTTCCAAAGATTCCTCGCCAGTGACATAAAGGGTTGGACTGTTCTGCCTCGCCATAACGCCAGCGACTTGCAAAAGCAAAGTTGACTTACCGATGCCTGGTTCACCGCTCAGGATAGCGACACTTCCCGGGACCAATCCTCCCCCCAAAACTCTGTCAAGTTCCTGAAAACCCGTTGACAATCGTTGAAGTGGGCGTCGGCGAATTTGAGTCGCTGGGAGAGGTCTCCCGCCTTCGAAGCGAGGAGTCACCTTCTCGGAAATTTCTGGTTCCTCAAACTCCTCAACTAAAGTATTGAACTCTCCACATTGCGGGCATCGCCCCAACCACTGTGCGCTTTCGTAACCACAATTTTGACAGACAAATTTTGTCCGACGCCGAGCCATTTGGATACCCCGCCCTTTGGTCGTTTTCAAACCGTCAACGGTTGTCGGTATAATTATGCCTGAAAAGTCACTGTTTGAGAAATCGAAGCGAGGAGGATGGACAA
>Ga0209143_1001196_pt1 | contig 12212 bp, 8 predicted proteins | sample FaiFalFF_MnMetaG_3_FD_184739 | JGI IMG/M metagenome (GOLD analysis project Ga0209143, IMG submission 184739) | Freshwater microbial communities from Yellowstone National Park, Wyoming, USA - Fairy Falls B (FF_Mn_B) MetaG (SPAdes) (version 3) | ecosystem: Environmental > Aquatic > Freshwater >...
CATTCGCGGATGATGTTTCCTTCATGCCAGATACGCCTCCAGCACTTTGGCATCTTGCGACACAACATCCCATTTGCCCTCCGAGATGACCTTACCTTCATCCATTACCACTACCCAATCAGCCAGTTGTTTCACTACCTCAAGGTTATGCTCAATGAACACCACCGTTTTGCCCATCTTTGGTAACTGCCTTATGTAATCCACCAATTGCTCAATAGCCGCTGGCGCAACTCCTGACACAGGTTCATCCAAAAGGAGCAAGTCAGCACCGAAAGCCAAGCAACAAGCAAGGGTAAGCAATTTCTGTTGCCCGTAGGAAAGAGCGCCAGCCGGTTCGTTGGCTTGACTTGCAAGCCCAACAAATTGAAGCCATTGCATCGCTATCTCTCTTTCTTTCGACTCACTCTTCTGCCAGCGGGAAAATATTGCCCCATACCAAGTTTCGCCCAACGGGTTTGGTCTGGCAAGAAGCACATTTTCCAAGACGGTGAGTCGATGGATTAAGCGAAGGTCTTGAAAGGTGCGGGCGAGACCAAGCCGTGCTATTTTGTCTGGTGGCAATTTGGTGATATTGCGTCCTTTGAAATAAATAGACCCAGCGTCAGGTGTGAGAAATCCTGTGATAAGGTTAAACAAAGTCGTTTTCCCAGCGCCGTTGGGACCGATGATGGCGACGATTTGCTGTGGCGCAACGGTAAGCGATACACCGTCCACCGCCCGAATGCCGTCAAAGGTTTTGATTAGATTGCGACATTCAAGTATGACTTCGTTCATCATCGTCCTTCACCGTGTTCATTAGGTTCATTGAGATCGTTGTCTATTGGGTAGTGGAGAAAGACATCCACGATCTAGGTGATCTTCTCCACCTTAGCATTCCTAATCAAACCTGTATTCTCCTAATAGTCCCTGCGGACGCCAGAGCATCATCACCACCAGAAGACTGCCATAAAGAATTTGCCTCACATTCGCAGCAATCGCAGACGGAAGCCCTACGAACCGTAACAATTCTGGCAAGGCGACCAACACGACCGCACCGATGACCGAACCCCACAAATTCCCCGCTCCACCCACGATGACGATGGCGAGCATGAAGATGCTTTCTTGAACGGTGAAACTTGTCGGGTCAATGAAGGTGATATAGACTGCGTAGAGACTACCCGCCACGGCTGCCAGCGCAGCACTGATCACAAACACCTTGACCTTGAATCCTGTTACCGATTTCCCGAACGATTGTGTGAACACCTCGTCTTCCCGAATAGCCCGCAGCACCCGCCCAAACGGAGCATGCACCAGCCGGCACAACACCCAGAAACTCAACGCTGCCAACATCCAGACCAGCAAAAGCATCTGCCAATGGGCGCTCAATGTGATGCCGAACAAAGTCGGCTGTGGAATGCCCGGCAAACCTAACGGTCCGCCTGTGAACTCCACCCAGTTATTCATTATGCTGGTCGCAATCACCTGTAGACCGAAGGTGGCAAGCACGAAGTAATCATCGTGCAGGCGCAGTGAGGGCATAGCCACAATGGCTCCCAGCAAGGCGGCTACCAGCATAGCGCACGGTAGGCTTATCCAAAAGGACACTCCGAGTTTTAGCCCCATCAGAGCCACCACATACGCACCCACGCCATAAAACGCTGCGTGCGCAACTGAAAGCAGCCCTGCATAGCCTGCCACCAGGTTCAGCGACGCTGCTGCAATGATGTAAATGCCGATGAGAATGAAGATGTGCAGCAGGTATTCCATCACACCTCTACCTTCCTCACCCTCCGTCCGAAAAACCCTTGTGGGCGCAGCAACAGGAACAAAAGAAGAATAGCAAAGGCGATAGCGTCCTGCCATTCACTTCCAATCTTCCACACCCCCAAATGCTGTGCTAACCCCAACAGCAACCCACCCAACATCGTCCCCGGCACACTGCCAATGCCACCAACAATCATAGCGACGATGCCCATCATCAAGGCGTTCAGTCCCATCGTCGGCGTCATATCCATATCCAGTGCGACCAAAATCGCTGCCAACCCTGCCAAGCCCGAGCCAAGCGCAAACGCACCAAGAACGACGCGGTCACTGTCCACACCATGCACCAGTGCAAGTTCTGGGTCACTCGCCACCGCCCGCAGCGATTTGCCGAACTTGGTGAACTTGAGGATTGCCCAGACGAACGCAAAGGATGCAATGAAGGCAAAAATAGTCCAGAGTTGGATCGGCGTGATGCGCGCTCCGAAAAGGGCAATCCCTTCCGCTACCTCCCCTGTCCGCAGGCTCTTCGTCTCGTCCCCAAACAACAGCGAAATCAAGTTTTGCAGCACCGCATAAAGCCCCAATGACGCCAGAAGCAGAACTAACCCTGTTGCCCCTCGTCGCTGTAGCGGACGATAAATCCCCACCTCCAATCCTACCCCCAACACCGCCGTCATTCCCACTGCCAACGGAAACGCCACCCACGAAGGCAACTGCAACAGCACAGAGCAAACATAGCCAAAATAAGCACCCCACGCGAACACTGCACCGTGCGCGAAGTGGAAAAAGCGAGTGGGAGTATAAATGAGGGCAAAGGAAAGGGCAACGAGAGCGTAAACGCTCCCAGCAATGAGACCGTTGAGAAGAAATTGCATGGTTTTACACCCCCAGAAGTTGACGGGTCGGCTGCTACGGCATGATAGCCGTGCCGAACCTTCTCGGATAAGATGATATTTCTCTCCTGAAATATCAATATCCGAAGGGTGCACCTTCGTTGAACTCTATACCAAACTACCTTAGTCGCATATATCGGTCACACCCGCGCCAATTTGCCGAACTGCCGATAGAGCCAAGATGACACTATTTCAGCCATAACCCTCGCCTTTTACCCTCAAGTTACCCCCGCCTTATCCCAGGCAGGCGCAATTGCCCTCACCTCAGCTCACGCGTCACGGTAGACTTTCAGCAGATCGGAAAGGATGTATAGCTTATGGAAAAAGGTATCATGCCATTGCATTGCTCAGACCCCCATATAGTCATATCATAAGTCTCTCGGCACACACGGCAACTCTATAAGAGGTTCTTCAAAGCCTTCCTGCTCCCAAGCCGGGACACCGGGCTTGCCTTGCAGGAAATCTTCAATGTTTTTTAATAGTGCCTCGCCCTTGTAAGTAACAGCCTCCTGGGTATACCAGCCAGAACGATAGGTGAAAACATTGTCGTATGTATTCAGTCGTTTCATCTCCTTGCGTGGGGGTAATCCTTCATAGACATCCAGATAGGCGTAGATGCGACCTCGGCTGAGTTCATCAAACAAAGCCTCCTGATCTACCAGACGCCCTGAGCTGGTGTTCACAAAAATCGCGCCGTCTTTCAAACGACGAATAAGGGAGGCACTAATGATTTTCTCAGGAGCATATGGAGAGAGATGAATACTCACAATGTCGCTGGTTTCGAATAGTTCTTCTAATTCAACATATCGTATCCCACGAGCCTCCCATTCAGGATGACGATGACGCGACCAGTATTGAACACGCATATGGAAAGCTAGCGCAATTTCGGCAACGCGCTTGCCAATACGCCCAAAACCAACAATCCCCAATAACTTCCCCTTCAGAAGGCGCTGGGGAATTTGGTCAACCCGAGGAATGTATTTACCTGTCTTAATCAACTCATAAGGCCAACTCCCCCGAAGGGTATCATGGTGACTGCGGAGCAATTTACGCGCAACAGCCAACATACCACAGAAGGTCATTTCCGCTACCGAATCAGTGCCATAGTCAGGGATGTAAGTGACATGAATGCCTAACTCTCGCGCTAAGTCAAGATTAATCCGGTGCGCAGCCAGGTTTGTCCAAAACCCGATGTAACGAATTTGCGGGTTCGCCCGCAACACATCATCGGGAATACCAGTCCAGCAGGTGATGACCGCATCTGCTCCGCTTAAACGCCGGTTGAGTTCCTCCATCGTTACTTGCTCCACTGCGAGTTGTGTCCAGCACATTGGCTTGGGATCTGATTCCATCTCTTCATAGAGTTTCTTCAACAACTCATGGGGATTGAGCCGCGAAAACTCTATAACCTCCTCAGCGTAAGTGCGTAAACGCTCCCACTGCTCTTCGAGCAGGATAATGCGGTCAAGAACAACAAGGCGTTTGAATCTCGTCATCTGCCTATCACCTCACATAATTTCATGAACTGGCAGCCTTGTTGGTTAACGAGTTGATTTATTTTGGCTTTGTATTTTTCCCATTCTGAATCGCCTGGCTCAATAATTCTAATCTTTGCGAGTTCGAACGGATAATCCAGGTCTGTCGCAATCACCAATTTCCATTCCGGGCTTTCATTGTTCTTACTTATGCCAAAGAAGGAAAATTCGGGCTTCACGCCACTCTGATACCAATCAACTTGGGCTTGTCCATTAAGTCCAACCAACCAACACTTATTTTCTGGAAGGTGCAAAGTTTTCCCAAACACTTCTCCAAGTTTGGGCCACGGGTTCGGAGGATTAGACATTAACTGACAATCTCGTAATCTCAATGCTGAAAGTAATAATGATTTCAACTTTTCTTGCTTATCGCGTTCATCATGTTCCGAAAGCAAAACATCGTAATGGTGAACCTTCCGCACAAAGTCAGGAATGTTTATAAGTTTCCCATTCCGCAGTTGAGTACAAAACTCTCTTATTTCTTCGTAGACATGTGCACACCGAGAACAGCCTTGCGGCGGCGCAATATTATCGAGTGCTGAGTCTTGCAATAGCTCCATGTGAAACTTCTCTGCAAGGCTTATCAATTCCTCTCCATCTCCTGCGTTAGCGTTTCTGAGAACTTCCCAAACTTCAGCTACCCTTTGTTCCTCTTGGATCAACCCGTTCACCAATATTGGTGGTGTTCTCAATCTCATATCTTTGAACCATTGTTGAACTACAGTCCATTGCCATGAAGAACAGAACAACGGAATGACCAAGCGGTCACCGTCACGACCAGGAAACCTTCGAAGGTCATTTAACCAACCATAGTAAATGCCGAACGCTTTAAGAACTTCGCACTGGGCATCTTTAAGTTTGCTGATCGGAACCGCTACCGGTAGCATCCAAGTGTCTCTTAATTGTCTACATATAGTATTGTAATCATCCAATGCCCATCCAAAAGGTTGTTGGTCCTTGGGCACACCGTCCGAAGTAAGAATAAAACGCCCATGTATTAGTTTGCCATTAACCTCTGATGACTTTAAAGTCTCACGCAGAACTCGATAGAATAGACCGATAAAATCTTCCTCGAAGTAAGCCCGCGGCTTAAAGTATCCGTGCGGCCAATTGTACCAGTCCTTCGGATGAACTGGAGTGACGGCATAGTAATGCAGTGTTTCATTCTCGTTAAGTCGCTCCAAAAACGCCTGAAGCGTCGCCAGAAGGATGAAACAAAAGTTTCGTCCATTCGTCACCAGTTCCTTACGCCGAATATCGAAGGCTTCCTCAAAGTAGTAGGTGCGCATGTATCGTAGCCAGATCGCGATTTTCCGGTCGTCATCTACGAGCACTATTTTGCCGTTTTGCTTTCTCGTCACATGGTTTTCCCAGTTACGCAGGTTAAAACCTAATGCTTGCAACGCCTCAAGCGCTGCCTTGGAATGCCTATCCCGAAGGTCGGTCATGACCTGCAAACCGAAGGCTCTCTCAATGAACCCTGTCGCTGTTTGAATAGCCTCTATTCCAGTGCTCTCGACCTTGTCCAACTTCTTTTCCAAGTCGGGGAGGCGCTTTAATGCGCTCAAATGCTGGACATAGTAAATAAAAGTAGAGACCCAAAGCAACATAGAGAATGCTATTCCAGTTAGAACTTCTGCTGACTTAAATACTGCATCCCACCATGGAACTCCCCTTCCGTCAAGAAGCCAATCAATCGTTTGCCAAATAATCGTTACAATGAAGGGTGCCGCATTTATCCCAACTATGATCAATCGTTTGAGTTTCTCCCACATACCACTTCACCCCTTAGCACAAGCCTTTGAGCATCCCTCCATCGATTGGAATAGCGATTCCAGTGACATTACGCGCCTGTTCCGATGAAAGCCATGCCACCAATTGTCCCAACTCTAAGGGTGGTGGTATAGTGGCGGTAGGAACTATGTTTGCCCATTCTTGTAGCACTTGCTGCACAGGCTTCCCTTTTCGTTGGGCTTCTTCCGCTGCAAGCTGTCTAACCAGCGGCGTATCAAAATATCCCGCCAACACGGTGTTAACCGTGATTTGGTAAGGTGCTAACTCACGAGCAAGGCACTTGGTGAGTCCGAGCAAGCCTGCACGCAGGGTGCTAGATACCACATAATCAGGATCAGGTTCCTTGGCAAAGATGGAACTAATAACAATAATGCGCCCCCAACGCTGTTTCTTCATAATAGGAAGGACAGATCGGAATAAATGGATAGCAGACCAAATACAAAGGTTCAGCCCCTCGTGCCACTGCTCCAAGGCGATATTACTGAAGGCACCCGGTGGAGGGTTACCGTGGTTAAAGACGAGAATGTCGATATGCCCAAGTCGTTCATGAACTTCTCTGACTAATCGTTGAACGTCTCCAACCTTTGTCACATCGCAGACAAAGCCTATCACCTCACTCCCAGTTTGCTGCTGGATTTCTGCGGCAGTAGTAGTGATGCGTTCCTCGTTGCGGGAGCAAATTGCCACTCGCGCCCCTTCGGCTGCCAGCGCTTCAGCGCAAGCCCGCCCTAATCCTCGACTTGCAGCTGTCACCAATGCAGCTTTACCATGCAACCCTAAGTCCATAAGTCATCACCGTTGGATGCCCTTATATAGCCACACAAACTGACCACCTTTGACAGTTTTTAAGCCCGAAGGTTTGACTACATCGCCATTGGCATCAAAGTTGATTAGCCCTGACGCTCCCTTGAAATCTTTTATCTTCTCCAATCCCTTCTTGATACTTTCCCCATCAGTTCCGCCACCGAGCCGTGCGGCTTCCACTATAAGTTTAAGTGCATCGTATCCGTAATCGGCGACCAATCCAGGTTCTTTCCCAAACTTCGCCTTGTAGTTTTTCCTGAACGCCATCACGACTTGATCTTTCGGATCGGGCGGAATAGGCGATGTGAAAACGACGCCCTCCGCTGCTGCTTTTTGTGTCTTAAGAATCTGGGGATCTTCAAAGGCAGATGTGGAGAGCACAGGCACCTTCAGTCCCAATTGCCGATACTGTCCTAAGAAGACAATCGTTTCCTTTGGATATGAAATAAGGTAAATAGCATCTGGTTGCGCTGCTTTAATTTTCGTCAATTGAGTCCGTAAGTCAGTAGCATTCTGCTGAAACGGCTCCACAGCAATAACAGCAACTCCATAACCCTTAACCTTCCTCGCAAAGGCTTCATACATCGCCTTGCCATAGTCGTTGTTCACATATAGCACTGCCACTCTTTTATAGCCCTTACGATTCACATAGTCTGCCATCACCGATGCCTCAAAGTCATCCGATGGCCAAATGCGGAACACATATTCACCAGCATTGGTAATCTTAGGAGAAGATGCTGCCGGTGATAGAAGCACCACCTTCCGCTGATTAGCGATAGGTGCCATAGCCAAAGTAGGGGAACTTGCAACCTCACCAATAATACAGGACACCTTATCTACTGTGATAAGTTTCTGCATTGCAGACACCGCCGCCTGCGGCTGCCCCTTGCTATCTTCATACACCACTTCCACTTTGATACCACCTTTTGAGTTGACCTCTTCCTTTGCCAGTTCAATACCGTCCCTTGCATTCTGACCATATGTCGCTAAGTCCCCAGTCAGCGGCAGCACTGCACCAATCTTTATCGTCTGTTGCTTGGTTGTGGGCAGAGTGGGTGGTTGGCTTGTTCGCTTCTGAGGACACCCTGCCAGCATGATGACCATGATTAGCACAACCACTCTAACAGTCCAATTTCCCCAATGTTTGGTGTGCATCTTGCTACCCCCTTTAAGCGTTTCGCTTTGACTGCCTTGCTTATCCTTCACAACCTGCTCACCACCGTCGCATCCAGCGCAGCAAGTGCATTTCCCGCCGCACTTGCTCAAATCTGCTCCACTATACTATGCACCAAGCCACCTTAAGTATAACCCTAACCTGCCAAACTTGCAACTCCCACGCCTACTTTTCTAAATGATTCTCCAACTCGCTTTCAAACCTAATTATGCACCTCCAATTCCCCTCCCTACCTGTCAACCCCTTCAAACCAAGCATCCCATTGTCCACTCAAACCTTCATCTTTATTTCTCTCGCCTCTCTACTAACCTTATGTGCCACAACTTGCTCTCGTTGACGGGTTGGTAGGTGCAATGGGTGCCTCCCTTACAAATTGATCACATACTGTTCTACTACAGCCCTCATTGCCCACTTCAGATGCTCCCGGTTGATAGGGTCTTGGCTGCCAGATGGTGGCTCGGGAAATGTGATGTTCTGGCATTCTGTAAGCAGCAGTTGCTTCAGATTGTTCGGGTAGTCACTTTGGTTGCGATAATGTTGATACACATCCTCGTATCGCTCCTGCACGACTTCCCGAACTGGCTCGTTTTGCGGTGACAAGAAATTGCGCAAGACTCCATCTATCTCCCACAATCGTCCTAATCTTACATTGACCGTTTGCCCGGTTTGGGTCTCGATTGGCACATAGAAGTAGTGTTCTGAGCGCTCCGGGTTGCTCGTGTCTTTGTCAAACAGGTCGAGCAGATACGCCAGCGCAAAGAGCCTGAATGCCTTGTGGTCCTGGAAATATGTTATAACTGTCGGATGTAGTAATTGGTAGGTGTCCCAGATACGGTTGGCAACAAGATGCCGTTCAATCATGATGGCGAGCCGTTCTTCCGGACAAACAGTAATGGGATATAGATTCATACTTCGCGGAGTATTTGCTGTCTCGAAATATTCGTCAAGATAATCTCGGTAGTTATTGTGGGCTGTTCTGTAGTAGCCCCATTGTGTGATGTCTGCGCCGTGTTCGGTAACAACACGCACACATTCTGTCATGCTTGCCCCCACTATGAACCCGTGCCCTCGGTTCGTTACCTCTTGTTGGAACAACTTCATAAGTTCCGCCGCATCAGGCTCTTTTGTCCGATCTGGCGCATACTGTTGGATATGCTGTTGTAAACCATGGGTGGCGTGTCCGAACAGAACATTGGAACGCCCAGTGAGTAATTCTACTCGCTCCACCACATACTCATTAAGCGTTCTGCCCGGGTTCACAGGTAGCCAGCGGGCACTATAGTCATACCAAAGTGCGTCCCAAATGGTGAAAGGGGTCGGGTTACTGGCATCGCCGTCAAAGTAAGGTTGTATCTTCTGTCGTCCCCAGAGGACAATTTCCTCGGGAGCATGGTTGCTCAACCGCTTCAATTCAACTGAGCCAGTGGCAAGGTTGCGCAGAGTGCGAATTTGCTCGGCGTATCGACTGCGGTCAAATCCTGGCACTTCAGGAATAGCCAGAATCAATTCAGCAGCCATCGCTCGGTCAAGTTCCGTCGGCTTCGCCATGCTTACCTCTACGACGACCTCCCAGTGCATCTGCGACAGCAGAGTGCGGTGAAGGTTGGTCTTAATTACTCGGTCATGATAAAGTTGTTTCTCTACATTATCACCAGCCTTAGGGAAGTAGGTGCGCACAGGAATCTCTTCTCTCTTCTTCCGCTCAGCCGTCAGGTTTTCCAACTGTCCTGCTAAGGTGTTGCGATAGGCTTGAAACAATTGCATCCATGAGAAAGCGGACGCACCGACATTGTTGCGATGGTGCTCAACCAATCTTTGGATGTTCTCCAACAGGGAGAGCAGGTGCAGGATAGATTCCCGCCATGCCAAAAGTTCAAGGAGGATTTCAGCCTCTTGCACATACTGTTGCTGAAGGCGCTGGTTAATGCGTTTGCCAGACTGACGCATCTGACGCTCAATTTCATCCAACCGCGCCTGTTGCTGCGCAATTACATTTGTTGGAGAGTCGATGTAATTCATCCGCAGATTCACAACCGCATCCTTGAACCCTCCCAGCATCTGTGACAGTGCGTTTAGGAGGTCATTCAATATAGCGAGCCGGTAAGGCTTATCATCCAACGGCAGCGGCTTGGGCGGCTCAGTCATGTCGTAAAATAACTCCAAAATTGTATTTAGTAATTTTTTGGCAAATTCGTTTTGAATGTCTACATTCTTTGTGTTCAGCCATCCATTTACCGTTCGGCGATCGGTGGAAAGGGAATCCCCCATGATGCGGGCAATTGCTTGACGGCATTGCTCCCGCACCTCTTCGTCTGGGACGCTACTGAGCCAGGTATCGACGCGAATGATAGGGTCAAGGTCCAGGGACGGGAAGCGGTCACGGGCACCTTGAATGTTGTATTTATCGCGCAGCACCTCAAAGTCGGTGCGTGCAGTCCTTGGCTGTGCGACTGGTGGATTTAGAGGGACGGGATTGCCTTGGTAGGATGTAACAACCAACTCGGTTAGCGGTGTGCAGCGCAAGATCTCGCAAGCCAGATTGAAGCCCGTTGTCGCTTCCTCTGGTGGGACCGTGAGCAAGACATCATAGAACTCCACAGCGAACTTAAGGCTTAAAGAGCGTAACACATCCTCCTTTGGGAAGATAAACGAATGGATGCCAAAGTCACTAAAGCGCTGAAAGGCGTCTCTCGGAGTGATTTCCTGCTGAATCCAGTTAGTAGCATCCCCACTAAAAACATCCCGGTTAAGGACGCAACTAAAGATGAAATCGGCTGCAGCCGCGCAGACACCTTCGATCGGCGGTTCATTTGTGAGGGAGAAGCCTCTACCTTCGCCATCGACCAAAAAGCACAAGTCAAAAAGTTGGTGGTTGCTAACTTGGACATTAGGCGAATAAGTGATGTTAGTGGTCGCCATCCCTTTCAGTCCGTGGGAGCGTAGCATCTCCCGCAAGGCGGCGAAAGCACGTGCGTCGCGGTTGCGCACCGTGTCGGCAGTAATTTGCACAGTGTTATAAGAATTGGGCAGTAGCAGGATACCTACTAATCGGTCTCCTTCACCCAAACGACTGCGGATGAGGTGTGCTATATCGTTCAGGGTGCCCCCGCCTGTGCCGCCTGTGTAGGAACCGACCAGAAACACATACTTCATGAGCCCCACACGACCCGCTTCTTGTGGCACTTGAGCTGCCCTGGCCAGCAGATTGTCAATCTTGCTGACAATGCTGTTCACTTCCAAGAACAGCGTTACACGCCCTGGCACACGGCTTTGACCGAATCCCTGCTGTGGGTCAATGCCGACGGGTGAAATGCGTTGGGCATCTTGCGCATCCAGCCAGTCACTAATATAGGGCACTCTTCTTCCTTGACTGCACTCCCAGATAGCCGGCACTGGACTCTGGTGAAATTGATAGAACTCTGGTGAGCCGGGACCGGTATCTATGCGCGTCCCACCAGGAATGTCATAGTGCTCATCGTTCAGCGGACCATCGAACTCGAAAAGTTGCAAACGCCTGGTTTGAAGCAAATCGGGGGCTTCGACTTGGGCGCGGTATTTCAGCCAGTTCAGAACACCGCGTCCACCACCACCTACTCCGATGACGATGAACGCATAAGTCGGCGGAGGCGGTTGACCTGTCATCATGACCATCTCCCTTCTTAATGAATTTCGATGCGATGCTTGCCAATTATTATATCGCTACCGACATCCACAGTGCGCATATGAGGCAGTATAAGGGTGAACCATCGCACCGTGATTGGCTGCTGCTCACCCTTATGACCGTTGAAGAAAAAGAACCGGCTTTTTACATCCTCGTAAGGGCGTGTGCGCACAAGAGCGAACTTGCGATTGGCAAGAAACACTACCACCGGGTCGCCCTCTCCATTGCTTCCAATGGGATAAATTTCAGCAGAGTTACAGTCCATGCGTGGCAGGCTCGCCAACCATAGGACCAGCGCAAATAATCCTACTCCAAAGACGCCAAGCAGTGTCCACACTACTTTCTGCCATCCGGGCATGGGAGGGCGTTGGACTATTACCTCCAAAACAGTTTGGTCTGCGACTGCCTGTTTCGCTGGTTCCTCAGGAGCGAGTTTGAACGCAAGAAAATACATCCCTTCCGTTGTTTCAGGCATAGGGACTGTGCCAACAAACTGCCCTGGCGTATCTGCTTCTTTGGCGAGGTTGAGCCAAACTGCTTGACCACGCTGTCCCTCTGGGGTTTCCACTACCTGTGCGATAATCAGGTAGTCAGGGTGGTTGGTGAAG
>Ga0209143_1001197_pt1 | contig 12210 bp, 13 predicted proteins | sample FaiFalFF_MnMetaG_3_FD_184739 | JGI IMG/M metagenome (GOLD analysis project Ga0209143, IMG submission 184739) | Freshwater microbial communities from Yellowstone National Park, Wyoming, USA - Fairy Falls B (FF_Mn_B) MetaG (SPAdes) (version 3) | ecosystem: Environmental > Aquatic > Freshwater >...
TCCTGCGCACTTAGAAGGGAAGCGAATTTGACGGGATTTGAGAGGGCTGAAAAAGCCTTGTTGGGCGGGAGCGGATGGGAATTGAACCCACCCACCGCCTTTTGGGCGGTGCACAGGATTTGAAGTCAACCGATGGCGTCGTTGTGGCTTTGATGTTCATCGAACTGGAATTTCGTGCTGCTCGCCTTCTCGGAAATCCTGTGCGTGTGGGAGAGAGCAGGAGGCGAGCGATGATGCTGGAAGCGGTGCTGTGGCAAGCGGAACTCGGAGCGGACTTTGACGCGGCCATCGACGCTTTCTTGCTTTCCCGACGCTTGAAGAACACTTCTGCGGAGACGATCCTTTGGTATCGCAAGCGCTTGAAACCCTTTGCGGATTTTTGCCAGCGACGCGGTGAAACACCCACGACTTTCGGCAAAGAGACCGTCGCAGCTTACCTTCGCCTGCGCCTTGGGCAGGTCACGCCACAGACGGTCAATGGCGACCTGCGAGCGATCCGAGCGTTCGCTCATTGGCTCTACCGGGAAGGTTTGCGCAACGACAACCCAACACAAGGCATCGAGAGATTGAAGGAACCAATTACTTATCCGCGAACGCTATCAGATGAACAAGTTGTCGCTTTGGTCAATGCCATCGCCAAAGATGCTCAGACTTTCAGCGGTTTGCGCGATTTAGCACTGACTTGCTTACTCTTAGACACGGGCATACGCATCTCGGAAGCGTTGAACTTGCGACTGTCGGATGTGGACTTGGCACAAGGCTTTGTGCGTGTCGTGGGCAAAGGACGCCGTGAGCGAGTCGTGCCGATCGGCGATAGCGTCAAGACCGTCCTGTATCGCTACTTGTTGCGCCGCATGCAGGTCACCAACGCTGGTGACTGGGTGTTCATTACGACTGTCGCGACGAAACTTTCCAGACGACAGGCTCACCTGCGAATCCAGTATTGGGCGCGCAAGGCAGGCATTGAAGGTGTCCGAGTTAGCCCGCATTCGCTGCGGTTCACTTTCGTGCGTAAGTGGCTACAATCGGGTGGCGACAGCCTCGTGCTGCAACGAATCCTCGGTCACCAGTCGGCACAAATGACCGCCTACTACGCCCGCCTGTTCGCCTCGGATTTGCAAGATGCCCATCGGCGCCACTCTCCCATTGACGCCTTAGCGCCAGTCTTGAAATTGCCACGCCAGCGGATTCGATGACTTGGTCAATCTGAGGGTAGTATCGGAAATTCTGATAAGGACGCCGTCGTCCAAGAAGCGTCGCTGTTCAGCACATTCAAACGACGACAGCGGTGGTGCGAAGGGAACGGTTGCGTGGATGAGTCCCAGCAAACTTCTGCTTGTTGAAGACGAGGAGATGCAGCGTTGATCAGTCCACCGACGACCGTCGTGGATTGGCTGCACTAAGTCAGCCACAGACCTCCCTCCCCTTCTCTTCTTTCGTCCCGCAAGTCTTTCCGTCACGCGTGGGGCATTCAGACCCTTTCGGCTTGTTTTGCACGCCTTGCTGCCTTTGCCTTGCGCTTGGTGGCGGGCGCTTCGCCTGCCAGTCGCCGCAGGCGACGATGCAAGTCTATCAGGGCAGCCTCTAATTCTTCTGCCGAGACTTTCTCGGCAAGGAACGGGTTGATCTGACCCATCGCCGAAAACACCTCGTCTTCATGGACGCCCAAGAGTTGGGCGAGCAAGCAGGCGTTTTCGGGCGACAGGAGCCGCCCGTAAGGCTTGTCCTTGCCGAGGAACTGCAGGTAAGTATAGGAGACGCCCATCTTGAACGCCAGTTCGACGAAGGACATGCGGCGCTCTTCCATCCATCGGCGGAAGCGCTCGCCGAAGTGGGCGAGGATTTTCATGTGCACATCTTCGGACGCTTGCCGCAACGGCACACCGATCGGGCGCTTCATCGGGCAACCCTCCTTGTCTCTTCTCGTGACGAAATTGTCCTTCTGAAAGCGACATGCTACCTAAATCTATAACAGCGGTTCGCGCAAAAAGCAACTTCACAAAGGCGCCATCGATGAACGGCGCGCCTTCCCTTGTTCTTTCTGATGCGGACAACTTGCATCCACAAATGCCAAGGCGTAGCCTGTTGCACCACGGATCGGGCGAAGGTGACAGTGGACGCAGGGTAAGCGGTGGGCGTATTGTGGGAAGGGCAAAGTGGACGCATGAACGGCACAACCTAAGGTATTGTGGAGGGCGACCAAGATGACGGCTAACTCTGGGACGGAGGCAAAGAGGGCTTGGTCATCACCAAGATTGGCAACTTCTTTCAGCCACTGGGCGGCGTCGCCGGGCGCTTCTGGGTTTAACTCCCGACAGACGGCATCCCAAGCCGTCGCGTCTTCCATGATCTCCCGCAGGATGTCAGACAAGGAGAAGGTCGGCTGCGTCAGGGATTGTTCCCACTGGGCATCGGACATTGCGATCGCCTCCTTCTTTCAGTCTTCCCGTCCCGCGTCCCTTCGTCCCTCGTCCCGTCTTCACAATCGTTCGGCAGCATCCACGACTTGCCGCCACAATCGCTTCCACTCTTCGGGCGTGATGGCGGTTGCATCCCGTAGCAGCGAACTTGCCAAAACGGTCCGTGCAGCAGCTTCTTTGCGTTGCAGCAGAGACAGCAGATATTCGTCCAGCGTGTTCGCAGCGCACAGAACATGGACGACGACTGGTCGTTCGGAGACAAGGCGGTGCACTCGCAGGATCGCTTGGGCATAGTGGTCATAGGCAAAGGGCAAGGAGTGCAGAACGGCACGGGAGACGAAGGAAAAGTCGTGCCCGTGTGCCATCGCCGAGATGGAAGCCAGCAGGACGCCACCTTGCTCGCGAAATTGATGGATGATGCGGGCGCGTTCGGGCGGTGACAACGACCGCACTTTCCCGTCCCTGCTAACTTTGACCGTCAAGTGGACAGGAATGCCACGAGCCATCAGTGGCGCCGCCAAGATGGGCAGGACGCCGACGGTCTGGGCAAACAGGACGCAATAACCCGTCTCTTGCACGGCGTCCTTGACCAACTCCACGGTCACCCGGTTCTTCGGTGTCGCCCAAGTCAGAGATGGTAGCGACCGAAGTTGCGTCAACGGGACGGGATCGCCACGCGCCGTCGTGGAAGTCGGATGGGAAATGACAAAGGCAAGCTTCGTCAGCCGCAAAAGGATTTCCGCCAGCGGGCTTAAGGGCTTGGCGTGGGTTTCCCAAAACCAACGCTCAAAGAGTTCGTCATCGCACCACGCCTGATACCACGCCACCTGCTCTTTGGACAGTTCCACCTCTTCGCGCCGGATGGTCAGTGGCACGATCCGTTCGCCTGTCTGGTCTTTGTTGCGGCACAGGACGATGGCAGAGACGAGCCGTTGGATGCGGGCAATGTTGGTCGGTTCAGGCACCACGCGCTTTCGCCGCGTCTCAAGGTTCGTCTCAATGACCATAAACTGCCTTGTGAACCGTTCTACGCCGTCGCTTTCAGGCGGGAAGGGATAGGCAAGGCTTTTTGGCTTCGCCGCCAGTTGTAGCAGCATCGGCAGGTCAGAAAGTAGGTTTTTGATCGGCGTGCCCGTCAGAAGCAGTCGGCACTTGGCGGTGACAAGCCGTCTCACAGCGACACCACGCTGGCTTTCAGCGCTCTTGATGTAGGTCGCTTCGTCTACGACCAAGACGCCGCCTTTGACGATTTTCTTGAGAAACCATGCCGCATCGCGGCTGCGCTTTCGGTATTCCGCACCGTCGTAAGGGCAACCCTTCAGGCAGCGATTGCGTTTCACTTGGCGCCGACAGAGTGGGCACAGAGAGCCGTCTTCGCGTTCGATCCGCTCATCTTTGCCGAACCGGTCACGGACAGCTTCGTAGTAGGTCAGCACAAACAGCGGGTGGTCTTTAGGCAAGCGGCGGGCATAGTGCCACAAGGCGATGGCGTCTTCCACATTGCGCACGATGAGCCATTCGTCGGCAAAGTCAGCGCCAAAGAACTTGCGGGCTTCAAAGAGCCATTGTGGGATCAAATCTTGCGGCGCCACGATGACGACTCGTGGCTTCGCCAAGCCCGCCGTGATGGCGGTCAAGGCAAACAAATAGCCCGCAAGGGTCTTGCCTAAGCCCGGATCCCATGCCAAGACGCCGTAGCCTTTGAAGAGTAAGCGCAGCAGGTCATCTCGCTGGAAAGCCCGCAAAGTATTCCCTGTCCGTTCGGCGATGGCTTCCTCCCACCATGCCAACGCTTCCAAGATGCGTTGACGCTTGGATTGAGCGACGACTTGGTCAATGGTCGGTAAGTCAGGCAGTCGGTAGCGCTTGGCGAAGTCGACGCAGTCAGCCTCGGTGAAACTGCCCTCTTGCGTGTGAGCGACCATCTGCCAACCTTCCCGCAAGACAGGCATGACGGCGACAGTCCCATCGTCTTTGACGGCAACGACTTCCGCGCGCTCATAAGTTCGTTGGGTTTCGGTCGTGACAGGCACAAGGGTCTTAGAGCCGTTCTTGGGCACGAAGGCGACGCGTTCTAACAGGGCAAACCGTGCCAAGTTGGTCAAGGGATGGAAGGGTGCGATGGCGGGTGCTGTCGGTGGCTCGGTCAGCATCGGTGCCAATCGCTTCATAGCGCCATCATTGACGACCAACGCGCCCGATTGGATGAGGTCAAAGAGGCGCTGGAGCAAGACGAAGTGTTGCGACAGGATGAGGGTCTGTTGGTGGTTGAAGCGGGTGACGACATCAGTAAGGTTCAGCCGTTGAAAGAGCCAGCGACGGGCTTCGTCTTGAGCGAAGTCTAAAGAGTCCGTGACGATGAGGTCAGGGCGTCTCTTGCGGGCAGCGGTGAGGCGCATCAGCGGGATGGCTTCCAAAGTTCGGTCACGGAAAGTTTCAAGGTCTTTAAGTGTAAGGGCACGGGTGACGAACCACCACCAGCCGACTCTTGCCACGATCGTCGCACCATCATTGGGCTGCCACTTCCAATCAATCGTGGAAGTGAAGGCGCTGGTGCGACGGTTCTCTGTGGGCGGAGCGCCGTTTAGGACCATCACGATGGACTTCGGCGACAATAGTGGCTCGATAGTCTGCAAGCGCAGATAGTCTTCCGCCCGAACGGCGACAAACATCAGTCGCTCCGACACGAACCGCGCAAGCGGCACGAGCTGTGTCAAGTCATCAAAGGAGACGGTGAACTCCAGCGGAAACTTGACGGAAAAGAACGCCGGGATCGGCTTGCGCTTTGGGTCGTCGGTGATTTTGACGAGGCAACACTCTGGAATGGTGCGTATCACCGTAGGTTGCATCCACAATGCTTCGCGCGCCATGAAAACCACCTCCTTGTGAGATTGGAAAGTTGCGCGTCAGCGCCACCGAGGAGCCCCTACCGCGTTCAATCTTCGGCGACGAACCGCATCAAGCGCTTGAGGAAGCGCGCTTTCACCCTCCCAACAGGACCGTTACGGTTCTTGTCCAACGCCAAGTGCACGATTGGAGTGAGCTCTTCTTCCTTTTGTTGCGACTGCTTTTCTTTCTCTTCCTCCTCTTCATCTTCGCTGACGCTCTCGCGCGTCTTTTTCGCTGGGCGAATCATTAGGACTTGGCTGGCAGCGAAGGCTAAGGCGGACGAGTAGTAGAGATTCTCCAGGGACGCTTGGTGAGCGTCGACGGCGCGGTTGATCTGGGAGAGCCCAATGATGACGGCATCGTGCTGGATGGCAAGGCGCTTGAGGTCTTTCGCAAGGTCTGCCAACGCGGTCGGCATCCCTTCATCCTTCGCCGATGCCATCAGGTGCAGGTAGTCAATGACGACAAATTTCGCTTGCGTGGTGTGGAGCAATGTCGCCAGGTGCGGGATGTCAAAGGCTTCGGGATAGGCAGAAGAGTCGATGATGTGGATGGGTAAGGCAGCAAGGTAATGGGCGGCGAAAGTGGTTGCCAACTCAAAGGCGGCTGGTTTCGGGTCGTTATCGCTGCGTGGTAGTGGTGGACGGTAGAATTCGCCGACGGGCTGAAACGATAGGTGAGAAAGGAAACGCAAGATCAACTCTTCTTTGCGCATCTCCAGGGAGATGTAAAGGACACGCCGGTTGTGGATGGCGGCATTGATCGCCATCTGGATGGCGAAGGCGGTCTTACCGATGGAGGTGCGCCCAGCGACGACGAACAAGTCACCAGGAGATAGCGATACCAAGCATTCGTCCAGCTTCGGAATGCCTGTCACAGGATAGGTGTCTCGCTGGGAGACGGCAGCGGCGATTTGCAGGATGTCCGTCGGCGACGGCAACGCCGTCTCTTTGCGGTGCGGCAGCCGTGCTTGTAACGCCATCAGGTCGGATGCCAGTGACGAAAGCATCGCGTCAACTTGCTGTGGGTCTCTGCACTCCTCAAGAGCTCGCTGTAAACGCGCTTGCGCTGCCCGTGCGATAGCTGCTTTTCGCACTTCAGCAAGCAGCGCTTCAGCGAGGGTGCGGCGCTCATCGCCATCCAAGCTTTGATAGCCCATCTCCAAAAGCGTTAGGAACTGGGCGCGGTCGTTGGGCGACAACTTCGTCGCAAGGGCGAAAGGCGACGGTATTTCGTCGGGACGGCTTTGCCGAAGCGCCATGAAGACCTTTTGACTGAGGGCATCGGCGAAGTCGTCTTCTGAGACAGCTTGGGTGACTTTCTGGGCGATTTCCGCATCGATGACCGAGAGGGCGATGAGGGCGCGCTCTAACTCCACGGACATCGTTTCGTGCCTCCTTTCCGCGACGCATGTTGCATAATTTTCTGTGAGTAGATAAAAACCAGCGGAAGCGCGGTTGTCACGATTTCATTCGGAACTGGAGGACGGCGATGGAACTCATCGTGTTCCTTTCTGACTTCCATTACGGTCGTAAGACCGCCGGATGGAACCCGAAGACGGCGCGCAACGCTCTCCATGCCATTACTCAACAACTCCTTCGACTGCGGGAAGATACGGATGCTGAGACCATCCACCTGCTCTTCCTCGGCGACATCATGGACGGCGAGTGCGTCTATCCCGAACAAGCTTACGAACTGGAGTTGGCGGGCTTTGACCAAGTGATGGACGGTGCGACGGTCTTCTTTGATGCCTTGATTGAGCCGCTAGCGCGCACCTGCCCAATCACGATGGACGGAGTGCCTGGCAACCACGCCTACCTGCGCTGGGCACACCGCAAGACCAACCTGGATGCCTTCTTCTATGGCGTCTTGGAGCAGAAAATCAAAGAACGCCGGCTGCGAACGGTGCGCAGCGCCTTCTTTCAACGCACGCGACAAGATGCTTTGGAACTGAAACTTGCCGAATGTGGACAAGTCCGATGCCTGATTGGACACGGGCATTTTCTAAGGTCACCGTCCTTTCCTGTCGTAGCCGTCACCCGCCGCCTTTCGGCTTGGATGACGGTCTTTCGGAAGTTTCAAGTCGTCGCCTTCGGACACTATCATCGCTGCGGGTTGATTTGGATTGCGCCAGAGACTTTGCTTGTCCTGAACGGCTGCCTTCTGGCGCACGATGAATTTTCCCTGACGCGTTACGGGTCGCCGGGCGATCGCAAGTGGGTCGTCTTGGTGACCGACGGGCAGCGCGTGCTGACGGCACACTTTCTGCACGCACCCATCTCTCCCAAAGCGCCATCAGCGGAACGCCTTTGGCTAAGTGGTAACCACGATGAGCAAAGACGAACGCTTGATGAATCGTCGCCGACGAAGCGTGGCAAGTTGCAAGGGAAGGGACGGAAGGTGGGCGGCGCTTCTTGACTTGCAGGCAAAGCAAGATCAAGCGCCGCCCGATGACCTTCCACGCTACTAAGTCCCACCTGCCTTTGCTGCCTGCGGCACGGACGACTTCAAAGCTATGCCGCTCCAGAAAATCTCGCACGCGCCGTTCCGCTGCCGCACCCAACCGATAACGAGACATTTCGGTCGCCTCCTGTCAGGCAAACAGCAAGACGCATCGTTCCAGCAGCTCCAACGGATCGTTCGTGCCGTCCTTCAAATCGTCAATCTTCTGCAGCAAGCGGGAGAGGTCGCTGTCGGTAGATAAGGCAGACAGCAGCTTGGTGAGGAGCTCGTCGGCGCGTTCGCGGCCCTCGTCGGGAAGTTCCGTCCAATTGACAGGCTTCTGCGGTGCCGCCTTCAGCACCATTAGCGTCCACAAGCCGTCTTTGCTCAATCTGAGAGTTCGTCGCTGGTGGGTTCTGACAGCCATTGCGATCCCTCCTTTCCTTCGTTTTGTTGGTCCAACTTGGCGATGACGATCGGGATCAACTCCACGGCGCGGTAGTGGTTGCCATCCACATCGGCAAAGTGCCGATCGTTTTCTGTCGTCGGGATGGCAGGACCGACTTGCACGGAATCGGAAAGCAACGCACGAAAGAAGTCGTAATCGCACCGGCGCACAAGCAAAGCGAAGGGAGCATTACTCGGTTTCAAACAAAGCCACTCCATCGGTCTCACCTCGCTTGGTAGGTTGCTTGGCAGAAGACGGGATGGGTTGTGCGTCCGTCTGGACGATGCCGGTCTGGGCAAGCTCCGACAGGATGGCGATCGCCGCTTCCAAAGCATCCATGCGGCGCTTGGCTTCCCGTTCGGAGAGTTTCCGTTCGGCGATGGCGCGCGGGTAATACTTGCGGCGCACATCCCGTTCCCGGACAAGTTCAAGCAATGCCGCTTGCACTTTCTGCCGATTAAACATCGTCCATCCCTCCTTCGTCGTCTTCGGTATCCTCTTCGCTTGCGGCTTGCCCGCTTGACTGCTCCGCCGTGGCGTCCAAAGCCGGCGCTAAGGCGCCGAAGCGCTGGTCCGCTGGGTTTTCCACGCGAAGATAGATGGATTTAGGCGAAAAAACAAAGGCAAGACGCGTCGGCTGGATGAGTTCGCACAGTTTCTGGAAATTGGGCACGATGAACGGGACAGGTTGTGGGACGGGCGGGTTTAAAGCAGGCAACACGGCAACGACTTCATCGTCGTTGGCGTCTTTAATGACCGTCCTTTCTGGCTCAAACCACAGGCGCCAGATAGGACGACGCCAAATCGTCCGTTGTGGTGACCGAGTAAGCGTAAAGGCGCGGCGCAAGTCTCGCCACCAATCGGCAGGCGGCTCCGCTTCTACCGTGGCGGGTCGCTGCAATATCTCCAGCGCCTGAGGCGCCATCTTGACGATTTGCTGTTCGTTGTGCGGCATCCAAAATCCAGAGATGCCGTCGAGTGAACCCAGCAAAAGCCAGCGGGTGCCGTTCTGGTCGGATGCGACGGATAGAACCTCTGCTGGCAGGTGTTTCGACAGTTCCGTCGGCAGCGGGATGGGCTTGTCGGATTGCGGGAACTCGCCCGCCACGCGCGTGCCGATGACCATCGGACGGGCGATACCCAGCACGATTGCTTCATCCGCGCTGGTGGCAACCAGTGCGACGCCGATCTCCGCATTTTGGGCAGCACGGGCAATAGCATCCCAGAAACGGCGAACCTCTTCTGCCGTATGGACTTCGGCGACCCGCTCCGATTCCGCTTCCCAGAGAAACCGCTCTAATTCGGCTGGGAACGCGACTTCCTCGTCGCCGTAGCGCCAGAGGCGATAGACGGACGGTTTGCCCGCTTCGCCACGGAAGGTGACGGTCACTCGTTGATCTTCGTCACCGACAGCGATGGTGATGGAACCATCCACGGCGCTGACCAATTTGAACAGGTTAGTGAACTCCACGACGACGGCGCCAGGCTCTTCAATGGCAGCACTCGCCATCGCGATGGCAGCACCACAGCCACCTGCCCGCTTGACAAGCAGCTGCTCGCCACCTGGCGCCGATAGCGACACAGCGTCCCAACGATGGGCGCCTTTGAAGGGACGCAGGAACTTCAACGCACGCTCCAGACTGGCAGCATCGACGGTCACTCGCATTGTCATGCACCTCCTTCTTCCAGAGGCTCGTCTTCTTCTGGCGCTTCGCCAGTCATTGCAACTTGGCGTGGTGCTAAAGCGACAGCGTGTTCTTTCGCCGTAATGACTTCCAAGTCGTCCACGACGGTGATGGGATGGCAGACGACGCCGAGGACATAGTCGCACCCTGAGACGGCTTTATCTCGCAGGACGCGCACGCGAAAGCACCCAACATCGGTGACACCGAGGGCTTTGAGGATACGAAAGACTCGTTCGCCTTCGTGGACCGGCAAGACGACGCCGACGGCATTACGGATGATCAGGATTCTCTGCTCCGTCATGGCGTGTCACCTCCATCGCAAGGGTCTCCGCGTTAGTTGGATCGTCCACCAATTGCAGCGTCCCGTCTCGCTCGAACTCCTTGAGCTTCGCTAAGAGAAAGCACAGGCGCTGCTTGCTCTTGCGCATGCCGACGCGATGCGGCGCCATAGCGAGTTCCGCTTCTAAGCGCTTGATCTGAAACCACGCTTCCCGCTTGAGTTCGTTGAGTTGAAAGCGCGTGATCTGCGCCATCACTCAACACCTCCTTGCAGCAATTGATTGGCGATGGATTCCAGAAGGTCAATGGAGACGGCAGACAGCCAGTAACTCCCGTCTTCGGGTAGTGGCACGGCAACGCCGCTGTCCAGCAAGACTTCCGTGACCGCCGCTTCCAACTCTTCGGGTGTCCAGCCTTTCTGGACGGCGACGAGGGCGAGGGCGTCATCAAAGGGATACTCTTTCAGGTCACCACGCCATTCCCGCCATTGACGCAAAAATTCCGCCAATGCGTCTTTCTCCGCTTCGGAAGCCGATGCGGACGCAGCTCGCTTTTGTTGTAGCTCCTGAAGGATCACCAAGAGTTGGCACTTCTGTTCGGTCGGCAAATCGCGGATGAAGGATTGTCCGAAGTGCTGCTTTGCGATCCGTCCGAGCGCTTTCCCGTCCAAGCCAAGCTGCTTGCTCATCGTCCAAATTGCCCGTGTGACCATCTCGTCGTCAGAAGAAGCATCGGGCGAAGCCGCTCCGGTCGGCATAGATGCAGCAGCGGGTGCTGGAGTCGGCTCTGCCGTCGGCACAGCAGCTGGTGTAGCGGGTGGCGCGGGAGTTATCGCTGGCGCAGGCGCGGCAGGTGCTTGTGTCTCCGTCGGCGTCGGTGCTGGCGGCATTTCTGGGATGGTGCCCGATGCCAATTGGTCACGATAAGCAAGCCACTTTTCAAAGGACGGTTCGGCGACGAAATAGCCAGGTAAGCGAGTCTTACTGACAAGGGCTTTGTAAGGGCGTTTCGGTGCGAACAGGACAATGCGGTCGTCTGTCGGCAGGAGCGGGTCGACAGGAGATAACAAATAGCCCACCAAGTCGCAGGCAGCGACCAAGTCCCGTGTCAATGCGGGTGTCAGGTCAGGTGCGGCGCCAATGATGGGACCGACTTCCCGACCGCGTTCGTCCTTCTCCCGCAGGTAGCGTGGCAGGCAGGTGAGCAACAGGTGCACCGGTAGATGCACAAGAGGCAAGACGACGGCACGCAACTCGCTGGTGAGTTTTTGCCAATCTTCCCAAGTCAGCCGCTCTTTGCTCTGGCGCAATTCGCTGGCACGGCGCCGAACGAATAGGGACAAACCGTCGAAGGCGACGGACGCATAGCGTTGCGACTGGCGCAGCATCGCGATGGCATCGCGCAAGTCTTGTTCCGACACGATGGGCACGATGTCGCACCCGTCGGCGTTGATGAGGGTCGTGACGCCGCCTTCAAAGTCCAACACTAAAACAGGCTTCGGCAGCGTCGTGATGAGATGTGTCTTACCAGCGCCCGCCGGACCGTAAATCAGCGCCTTCAAGCGCACTTGGCGGGCGATCTGCTTGGCAGGGTAAGTCTGAACCGCCATGCGACATCCCTCCTTGCAAAGAAGCGTTGGGCGGGCACACTTACACCCGCTTGAAAACATCTACCTTCGTGACCTCCACCGGCTTGCGGTATGGTGAGAGGTCAACGACTTTCTCCAGCGCTCGGACATCCAAGCGCTGTTGCGTTTCCGTGACGATGGCGAGCCCGAAGTCCTGCCCGATGAAGCGGCTCGCCTTCAGTTCCTTGGCGCGTTTGAGGATTTGCTCCCGCAACTCCTTTTCCTGCGCTTCCAGCATCTTCTTCTGCGCCCGTCGGTCATAAAGGAGCGCGACGAGGTCCTCTAAGTCAGGTGGCATCGGCACGGCATCCATCGTGTCTGTGGTGCCCGCATCGGCAGGCTTTTCCGTAGGCGCTTCCTCTGCGCTTTCCTTACTTGCCGCCCAGCAGCGCTGCCAAAACGGACAGGTGACGGTCATTC
>Ga0209143_1001201_pt1 | contig 12174 bp, 12 predicted proteins | sample FaiFalFF_MnMetaG_3_FD_184739 | JGI IMG/M metagenome (GOLD analysis project Ga0209143, IMG submission 184739) | Freshwater microbial communities from Yellowstone National Park, Wyoming, USA - Fairy Falls B (FF_Mn_B) MetaG (SPAdes) (version 3) | ecosystem: Environmental > Aquatic > Freshwater >...
ACCTCCTACAGGAGGGCGGATACGACTTCGTAATGAAACTGGTACGGAGAGCGAAAGAGCATCCGCGTAGCGACGGGTCGGCCAACGGCGAAGGATAACGGGGCCGCGGATGCCGTAACGGGAAGGCTTCCGCCTGAGCCCGCCGCCCGAGAAGGCCCTGGACGTGCCGAACGGTGTCGGGGTCGTCTGGCTCTCCCGCATCCCGGCCGCCCTTCATGACCGCAAGCGCTTCGTCCGGGTCCGCCGACAACTTCCGGACGGAACGGTCCTGGTCTTCGAGCGCTTCTCCCGGGTCGGCTTCGGCGCCCGGGCGGCGGCCCTGTACGAATACCTGTTTTCCCTCATCCGGACCCTCCCCGAGGAGGCCTTCCGGCCCGACCCCGACCCGGCCGCGGGCGTGCGGTATTTCGACGTTCCCGTCCGCCACGTCAAAGAACTCCTGGGGGTCAAGCATTTCGACACCAAGACTTTCCGCTATGTCGTGGAACTCCTGGCCGCCCAGTTCCGGGGATGGTGGTTCGCATCCCCGGGCGAGGGGGCGAAGTGGGCCTCCATCTTCGAGGGAGCATTTCGCACCAGGGGGCGGAAGGCCGTCCTGCGGGTCGGCGTCCGGGAGCGCTTCTTCCGCGGGATCCGGGAAGGCGAGATTCAGACCCGGTCGTTTTCCCCCGAGGCGCTGACGGCCCTCGCCCGGGCCTCGGACCCGGCGGCCGCCCTGGCCCACTGGCTCGCCGTTCACTTCCACGGGGACGCCTTCACGAACGTGCCGCTTCGGGTTCCGGTGGTGGAACTCTACCGCTACTGCCACGGCGAGCCGGACGGCGACCCCCCGCCGGGGACCCTGCGGTGGTTCCGATCGGAGGTCCGCCGGGCCGTGGAGGAAATCAACCGGCTCGGCCTGCTCCAGCTTCTGGCCGTCCGCGAGCCGGCCTGCGTGGCCGTGTCCGTCGAGCGGGACGAGTTCGTCTTCCGGCGGGTCGCCGCCCTGAAGGGTCCGGCGGATGAAGTCTCCCATAAGCCCTCCGGGGGCGGGGATATGGATGCATCGGTCGAAGCGTGGCTTGCCGAGCGGACGGAGGCGGACCCGCAGGCGGAGACGGAGACGGGTGTGCTGTATGCCGACTATGCCGAGTTCTGCCGCTCCCGCGGCCTGAAGGTCCTGGACCATAAGGCGTGGGGCCGGGCGATGGGCCGTCGCTTCCGGCGGAAGCTGGCCTGGCGGGAAGGACGGGCCATCCGGGTCTGGGTGGGGGTCCGCCTGCGGGGAGATGGAAACATGATGCCCCGAACGAAAGTCGAGGTCTAACCAAACGCCCCGATTCTTGGACTTGTCGAATGGGGAAGCGATATTTACTCCGAGTCTGCCCCCCGCCGGGGGCGGCGTGCGGGCCGTCGGAATCGTCGTTCCGATGAGGAAACTTCCGCCGTCCCGCCTTCGGGCCGGGCCCTGCCGGGATTGTCCGGGAAAGCCGCTTTCCGGGCCGACGGACGGCGGGTCGGCCGCATGGAGGACACGCAGATATGGGGGGAAGTGAAATAATCATTACGAAGCCGCCGGCCCTATCTATTATCAAAGTGGCGAAATTTTTGCGAAATTCGGCCGCCGAAAGCGCCCGCCTCTCCGTCCGGCCCGCCTATCCGGACTGACCGGAGCTGGAGCGGGTTCCTCCTGTGCCGGGTCGACGCCCGGACCCGCCACGCCCTGGAGGTGGCCGAGAAATTGCGGGAGTACTTCCCGGACCAGGTCTTTCAGACCGTCATCCGGGAGAACGTGCGGTTGGCCGAGTGTTTCAGCTTCAAGAAGCCCATCACGGTGTATGACCCGAGAGCATCGGGGGCCGAAGACTTCCGGGCCCTGGGGCGAGAGTTCCTGATGCGGGAGGAGGGCCTGCGATGAAGCGAAGGACTATCGGGGAAAATCCCTTGGACGCCGTCATCCCAGCCTACCCGAAGCCCGAAGGACTTCGGCCGGCGTCGGGCACCCGTAAGAAACGCCTGACGGTGTATGTGCCCGAAGAGCTTCTGGAAAAAGCGCGGGATGCGGCCTTCTGGACACCCGCCCTGACCCTCAGTGACTTGGTCGTCGAGACCCTGAAGCGTCGGCTGGAGGAAATGGAGCGGGAACGAGGGGAACCTTTCCCGCCCCGGCCGTCCCGGCTACGTCCCGGCCGGCCGATGCGGTGAAAGACGCTACCCGATCCCTACCGGATCTGTGCCCGGAAGCGGCACCGGACGGAGGTCCCGGTTGCCCCCGAGGTCGGCTCCGGGCTGAACGGAAGACAGAAAGAACCTTTCAGGCGAACCAGCCCGCCAGCCGATCGGGAACCCCGAAAGAGGACTCCTGACGGCCAACCCCCCTTAAACCCTGATGAAATCGACCCCCACGGAGATTGGTGACGCCCTCCGGGTGGCTCAATCCAGCACGGCCAGGATGTCAACCTCCCCCACGGCAGGACGGGGATGAGAATGAAAGGTCCTCGCCTGACGCTTCCCATCTTCCGGGTTACCCGCCTGCCGTAACCACCGGATCCGCCAGGGCGTTCCCTGCAACGATGCCCGTAGTAGCTCCGCCGGCTCCGGTCCCTGCCGGGAGGGAAGGGCCCCGAAGCGCACCACCAGCCGCGCTCCCGGCTGGCACGCCCGGGCGACGTTCTCCCAGACCGCTCGCAAGGCGGCTACGTACGTGGGTGCCGGGCCTCTCCCAATCTGTCCCTCGTATCGGTAGACCACGCGGGGCGGGCCGCCTATTAGCCAGTAGCGTAGCCACTGATCCGGCACGTAGGTGCGCATCCCGTAATAGGGAGGCGAGGTGATCACCCATGAAAAGGGGCCACCCAGCTCCCGGAAGTCTAGCGTCCGGGCATCGCCGCAGGCCACCCGGCCGGGGACCGAAGGCGGCAGATCTCCCAGGATCGCCGGGACCTTGCGGGCGAGCAACTCCAGGGGATCCACCTCGGGGGGGCGTAGCCCGCGGGCCTTCCAGAAACGCACGGCGTAATCCGGCTTGGGGGCGTAGGTCCGCGGCATCTGGTTGGAGAGATAGGCCGGCGCCCCTTTCCGCAGCGGCCCGTGCAAGCGCCCCAATAGGATCAGCCGCAGCAGCCGTCCCGCATCCCCATCCGCCTCCCGCCATAGCCCTTCCCGCAGGCGGCAGATCCTTTCTAGGGTGCGCCGATGGTAGGCCAGCTCCCAGAACTCCCCCTCCGGAGGATCCGCCGTCTCCTCCTGCAGCAACCGCGCCGCCAACCCCAGGATCTCCTCGGGCCGCGCCCAACCCAGCATCCCCTCGGCGATGGCCGCCGCCACCGGGCTGACGTCCGCGCCCGCCGCGGGAAGGCCCCGGAGACGGGCCGCATAAAGGGTGGTGCCTCGCCCGCAGAAGGGATCCAGCACCCACTCCCCCGGCGCGGCCCTTCGCAGCCAGGCCAGGGGGAAATCCAGCGGGAACATCGTGTAGTAGGGACAGGCTCGCAGAATCATCCCCCCTCCTGGGCGTTCAAGAAGCGTTCTTGAGCCTCCGAGTGCAGCACCACAACCCGCTTGCCATCCTCCGTGGATTCCGTATGCCAGCCCTGCCCCTCCTTCCCGAAGAAGGCCTCCAGGACCCCCCGGCTCATGCTGTAGGCGATCTTGCCGATCTCCTTTTCATTCCTCACACTGCCGGCCCCCCGCACCGCGTCCTTAATCCAGCCCACCAGCCAGCCCCAGGGGAATCGCCCTTTTTCCACGGCCTGGTGCAACCGGGGATCCCGCCGCACTGCCTCCCGGACCTCTCGCATCAACCGGTTGAGATAATCCTCGCCTTCCGGGACCGCCTCCGCCTCCGGCGCCCCTTCGACCTCGAACGCTTCGTCCTTCCCGCGGGCGACGACAGCTTCCCACAGGTCTGGGATGCAGGTCTGGGCCGCCTCCCGCCTCTCCCCCGGCCGATACATCCGCTCGAAGGAGACCACCCGCACCGGGACGGGATAGGGGCGTCCGGAGACCCCGGACCAGAAGACGCAGTGGCCGGGGATCGGCTCGTTGAGCAGGGAGGCCAGGAGATCCGTGCTGAAGTGGGCGTTGGCCCGGCCCACCGCCTTGAGGTCCTCGGCGGAGAGGACGTGGAAGACGAACCAGTTGTCCCCCTGGCTGAGCAGCTCGGCGGGGATGCTGCCGGGCTGCTGGGTGATCATCACGGCGCCCAGGTCGTATTTCCGCCCCTCCTTCACCCATCGCACGTAGGGGGAGCCGGAGGCGCTCCCCTGCCCCAACACGCTCTGGGCCTCCTCCAGGACGGCGATCACCGGGATGGTGGCCGAGTCCCGCTTGACGAACTCCTCTTGGTTGTGCTCAAAAAGGTAGGCCAGCACGATGCCCGAGAAGGCCAGGGCGGCCTCCCCGGACATCCGGGAGAGGTCCACGACGCACAGCTTCCCCTGCCGAAGGGCTTCCTTCAGGAGGTCCAGGAAGCGGCTGTTCGGATCGTGCAGCATCCGGACGATGTAAACCATGTTGCTGCGGGCCGCCGTCGCTTCCACCTCGGCGGACCGGCTGTCCTCCTCCATGCCCATCAGGTTCGCCACCTGATCCAGCGGGGCGCCGTGGCCGTGCCGGTGGATCAGATCCACCAGCTGCCGCCAGCGGTCCTGCGGCATGGCCCGGAGCTTGCGGACGTTCTGCTGGTCCTGCCGCTCCGGGGGAAGGGCGATTCCCACCACCATCGCTGGGGGCAGCCGCCGCAGGTCCAGGGCCACCTGATCGGCCACAAAGGCACCGTAGTAGTCGTTCGGGGGCTCGCGGTCGGTGAACACCACCAGCCGGTCGGCCAGATGCGGCACGTCGCACAGCCCCGGCCGCCCTTTATCGTCCGGCCAGAAATATTCGGCGTCCCGGTCGAAGATGATCGTCCCCACCGGGACCTGACGCCCGCCCCGCTTGGGGACCGTGGGCGTCTCCCGATACAGTTCCGAGAAGAGCACCTTGATCAGGTTGGACTTGCCGTATCCCGCCCGGGCGAAGACGAAGGTCCGGCGGGCCACCAGGTCCTGAACCCGGAAGCGGACGCGCACCGTCGGCTCCAGGACCCGCATCCACTCCTCGGCGAAAAGCTGTTCGTCGTTTTTCCCGTTCTCCTTCCCCCACACGAACTCCCCCATGGCCAGGAAGCCCAGGACCGCCCCGTCCCCTTCATGGCCGGCGAGCTCCCGCAGGACCTCCGGATCCGGGAAGGCCACCGGGCTGCCCACGTGGGGCAGCCGGCGATGGGAGGGGGCCACATGGAGGCGGCCGGAGACCGGATCCCGCCGCACCACCCCCAGCACCCGGACGTTGACCCGATACTTGACGTAACGCTCCCGGATGTCCTCCCGCAGCTCCCAACCCTCCATCACGCTGCGCAGGCTGTAATCCTCCCCCTCCGGGGAGACCAGTCGTCCTTCCGAGCGCAGGGCCGTGATCCGTCCCAGGATGGCCTCATTCTCGTGGGTCAGCTGGACCAGCAGGAACTGGCCGTGCATGGGCTGATGGAGATAATCGGAGCGATACGGTAGCACCAGATCCGCATGGAACTCCATCTGCCCTTCGATGAAGCCCCGGAAGATGCCCACCACTTTGTGGATCAAGGGCTTAGGCGAGGCCATACGTGCCCTCCCTTCCGCTTCCAGCCAGGATCCGGAAGGCCTCCAAGGCCGACCGTTCCTCCGGCGGGATCTGCTCCCGGATGGCCTCCAGCACCAGGTCTTGCAGGAGCTCCGCATCCAACCCCGTCAGCTGGGCATGCTCATGGGCCTGCTGGAGGCAAAGGGGATAGAAGGGCCGGGGGAAACCGGCCTGGGCATCCCCCAGCAGGTAGCCGAAGATCTCGTCGACCTCCCCCCGACTCACGTGCTCCTCCCACACATCCACGGCCCAGATGGGGTCGTAGGGGCTACGTCCGAAGCGCACCAGGAACATGGCCCCGGCCACGAACTTCCGGAACTCCCCCTCCTCTTCCTCCTCCCCGGGGGCGAACTCCTCCCAGCGATACACCCGGCGCTCCAGCTCCCCAGGGATCCGAACGTAACAGGGGCCGGGCTGGGCCATCACGCCCTCTAGGAACATGGCCAAACGGTAACGGTCCAGCACCTTGCTCCGCTTGGCGATGCCCACCACGTAAATCCGCCGCCCGACCCCCCGGTGATGCTCCACGGCATCCCGGATACGCTCCCACATCCGAGCGAAGAGATACCCGTTCTGGGGATGCCGGGCGAAGAGCTTGCTGCGCAGGAAGCCATCCCGCACCACCAGGGTGTTGGAGGCGAAGATCCGATGGGGATTCGTCAGGAAGTCGTAGAGGACCGCCCATTCCCCTAGATCCCGGTAGTCCTGAAGCCAGCGCCGGTTCCGACGGTCTGGCGGAGTCTGGGGGCTTGGGATCATAGGGGACAGCTCCCAGAGAGTCTGGATCCCCAGAGCGGTCATGAGGCGCCCCAGGGGCGTGCGCGGGTCACCATTCTCATCGAAGTGTCGCCGGTTGAGGGCTTCCATGCCCATCCAGTGAGTGAGGACATCTCGGAAGAGCGTTTGGCCGGAGGAGTCTACCACTCGCAGGGCGTAGAACAGATGAGGGTCGAAGGCGATCAAGCTCTCGCCAGCATCGGCGGCCACCAGGGCTACCGTTGTAGTCGTGCGAGGACGGATAGGGCGGACCTCGTCTCTCAATCCGCGGATCTCCGCCCGCAGGCGCTCCAGCTGGTCCCGATCTATGTGGGCCAGCTCCCGGAGCAATTCCTGGATGAAATCAATATCTTCCCTAGTCAGCATGGCACCCTCGCCTTGCACTCTTGTCAGCCTCAGAACGAAACGACCAGCCACGCAGAGCCCCAGCCGTTTGCTCCTCCAAGCCGGGCGGTCGACGTTTCATTCTATTTTGTTACGTCGATGGAAGGGAAGCGCCGAGGATCGGCCGGTCCGGGCAGTCTGTCGGCCAACGCCAGGAGGAGGCCTCCACCGAGCTGGCCCATCGGTGAACCGGCCGAACCCCCGCCTTAGCCTCCCCGAAAACGGCCTCCCGGAGGCCCGTAGACGACGCCCAAGGTCATGGGGCGGACTGTCATCGACCCGAAACATCTCCTCAAAACGGGCCTCCGGAAGGAGGCCTCCGGCCCGGACCGGCTGGCAGACCGCTCCCCCGACCCGCCTGGGCCTCTCCGTCCGGACCGGCCCTCCCGAACCCCCGGTCCCCAAGCCCCTAATTATTGAGGGAAATGGCCAGCGGCCATTTCCCTCAATAGAGGGGTGGGTGCGCATATATCTTCCCGTTCTTTCATGTTTCACTTTCAACAGGGAACGGGAAGACGGGAGGAGGACAATGATGACACTAAATGTTTTCTACGGGGCAGGCCGGGTCACCCGCATCCGGTCTGGCCAAGACGGCACCGGGTTTGACTTTGAGCTCGCCATCGGGCGGGGTGTCCGGATTTGTTGTAGGCTTAGTCACAGATTGACACGGAAGTTGACCGAGAATCGCCTAAACGGCTTCCGGCGAGGGGATTGGCTCTATGTTTCTGGGCCCCTTTGCCCCGAGCCGGGCGGTGGAGTGTTTGTGAAGGTCGTTTTCCTACGCCTCCTCCGTCCCCGCCGTGCAGATGGAGAGGCGGTCATTGAATTCGCCCGCTCTAATGGCAAGCGGGTGACCCGCCGGGATGTGGCGGCACGGTTAGGTCTGAGTGCCTACCAACCGGCGGCTTAAGGGTTGACCCGACCCATGAGATGAGAAAACGAACAAAGAGGGGGTTGTTGTTCCTTTCGGACCCCCGGTTCGGCCGGCGGAGGACCCGGGGATCCATCCGACCCGGCCCATGCCCGGACCCCCCGGTCCCGACATCGGGACGACCCATCCGGACCCCCGGTCCTCGGGGGGAAGTCCGGCCTGCCCCCGGACCCTCCCGACCCGATGCGGGAAACGAACAAAAAACGAAGGCGGAAAACGCGCACCCCCTATGATCTCGCGAACCCTCTACCCGTGAACCTGTGAACCCGTGAAATAGTGAACCTGTGAACTCTATTATTGTGAACCTCTATAGCGGGTTCCTGTGCGTTTTGGACCCCCGGAGGCCTTCGGGGCCTCCGCTGGCCGGTTCGTCCGGACGACCCCGGAGAGCTTCCGGAGACCCGGGGGTCATGCGGGGCTTCCGACCCCTGCGGGCCCTCCTTCCGGCGGGCCGGCGGGGACCCCGGGAAACGTTCATGGGCGCGTAAGATGCCCATATAGGCGGCTTTCTTCCTTTTCGGGTCCGGGCGGTCCGCACGCGTCCCTGACGACCCGGACGCGGGGCCTGACGGGTTCGGGTCATCCGGCCTATGAAGGCTTCTTTATCCAATTTGTCCACCATCATTCCACATTTTTACCCCAACCTTCCCCCTTCAGTCCCCTTTCGGTCACCCTTGGCCCCCATCCGTTCACTCCGGTTCCACCTTCCTTCCAAACATATAGTACCCTTTCTATCGGTCGGTCCCGGCGGGGCGCGGCTTGGCCGGGTCGTTACGGCTCGTCCTCTTCGTGTCCTCTCGGCGCCCTCATGGATGTGATGAGGAGGTTGCCCGCGGCCGTCGCCCGGGAGGGCGCGGGGGTGCCGGTTGCGGCCGGCGGTCCCGCCGTCTCCCGATTTCGGATGCGGAGGACGGCGAGGGTGAAGATGTGGGAGGGGCTCAGGGCGGTCGCCCGGGCGGCGGCCCGGAGGTTTTCGACGATGCGGGCGGTCGGGCCCGTTTCGGTCGTGGCACGGATGTCCAGGCGGGCGAGGCCCCGGCGTCCGGTGCGGAACAGGGGCCTGGCGTTGAGCGTGAACTCGGAGATGACGACGGACGGGTTGCTTTCGGCCTCGGCGCGGATTTGGCGGATGGCGTCGAGGAGGAGGGCGGGTGCGCCGGCCTCACGGCGGAGGCTTCGCCAGGTGCGGGCGATGTCGGGTGGGACGTACAGGACGATACGGTCGGCAGATTTTCCGCGGGTCATGGGAGTTCCTCGGCCAGGGCAAGGTATCCCCGGGTTTGGGCCCACCGGGGGTCCGGGGGGACGTGGACGGCGGGCCAGCGCTCCCGGACACCGAAAAGAGCGGCACCTTCGCCGACGACGATGACCGTGTGGGCTCCGCCCAGGGGGAGGGCGGAGAGGATGGCGTGGTGGAGCCGGTTCCATACGGTCTCGGTTGCCTCCCGGAGGGCGTGGGCGACGGTCTCGTCGTCGGGGTTATGGTACACGAGACGGACGGGGAGGCGGATGCGTCCGAGGCGGGCGAGGTCCTCGGCGGCGACGTGGATTTGGTCGTCGTCCCAGGGTCCCCAGGGGGCGAGGTGGTGGTGGAAGAGGAGTTCGAAGACCTGGCGGGCGCCGATGGGGATGGTGCGGAAGGAAAGGCGGCGGAAGGCCTCGTAGTGGATGACGTGGGTGGTGGTGTAGCCGATGTCGACGACGGCGACGGTTGCGGAGGCGGCCTCAGGGGCCTGGCGGATGTAATCGACGTAGATGCCGTCTCCCTCGGCGACGATATCGAGGTCGATGTCCCAGACGGTCAGGCGGATGGGGGGACGGTCGTCCCGGGTGAAGATTTCGACGCTGGTCTCAAGGAGGCTCTGCAGGGTTTGGGCCAGGACGGGGGCGTCGTTTTGGGCGAAGGCGACGGGGAGGCCGGTAACGACGTGGGTCAGCCCGCCGGGTTCGACGCTGGCCTCCTCCCGGGCCCGGGCGACGGCGGCGAGCAGGAGCAGGGCGATGGGCCTGGAGACCTTGCGGGGGGACACGTCGATTTCGACGACCTCTCCGAACGGGGAGATGTGGAATCGGAGGTCGCCGACGCGGCCTCGGATGAGGGGTGCGGCTTCGCCGGCCGTGTGGGGGACGGCGTTGGGCCATCCATGGGCGAAGCGGGGCAGGAAGGCGCCGTAGTGGATGCCGCCGGCCGTGCGGACGGCATACTTGACGACGGATCGCCCGATATCGACGCCCACAGGCGTGGCACGACCCATTTCACGATTCCTTGGTTCATTATATCGTAGACCCCGGACGTTCCACCAGTTCCGGAATCTCCATGGGGTCGTTGCTCATCCCAGGCCCCTCCAGGCGTGCCGTAAGAAGCTCCGGGTTGCGACCCTCGAAGTTCCCGAACGCTGACCCAGCACACTGGATGGGCCTGGGATGAGCCCGGTATGCTTCCGATCCGAAGGGTCGGGAGGGTCCGGCTCGGACCTCCACTGGAGGCCTACGCCCTTTCCATCCTCGACCCGGCTTAGGGGAACATCCGTAAGCGCGTGAGAAGCTTATATAGTCCCTTTATTTCGTCCCTTTATTTCATCTCCAGTCCGGGTGGTACCTACCGTCGACCTGCCGGGCCCTTTACAAGGGGCCGTCGGGAAAGCCCATTCCTTTCAGGTGTAGGGTGAGAAGCGGCCTAAGCATTGGGTGCGTTGGGGTATCACCCTTATGAAAAGGGCTTGGCCGGAGCCCCAATTCGACCGTGGGGTCGGAGCGGCCCGAACTGAAGCCACCGACGCCCGACGGTGGGGGACGGGATTAGCGTGTAGAAAACCACTCGGCCTCGCTGAAGTCATCACAGTAAGGACATAGGAAGCCCATCACCCCACCGGCTTCCCGGGGAGCATGATTCAGACCGGCCACATGGTCGAACTCATGAAGGATGATGTGAACGTTCCGCATGACAACGCGGCAGATGTCGATCTGGACCTGTCCTCATCGTGGCCGGCCAGGTTAATGCACTGAGGGCCGTCACGCAGAAACACACGGGCAACAAAAGCGTCCCGGGGCACCCCCGAAGGCCAGTCCCGGTACAAGTCGTCGGTCCAGACGTTCCGCAGAACCCGCCAGGCCCACCGACCCTGAAGCGCCCGCTCCATCCGCCGGGCCGCCTCCTCAAAGTAGCCCCACACGTCGTGAGGACGTAAGCGTCTCCCCGGGGCAGGATGGGGTCCCACGCATCCCGCCGCTCGAACACGACCTCGACCCGGCCGGACCCGTCCGACGTGGCCTCCGCCAGGACCTCCCCCTCCCCGGCACGCCGGTCCCGCCCGGCCCGACGGACCAGCACCCTCGCCCCCGCTACGGGGTTTTGCGTCTGGGCCGAAACGAGCCGAAAGGCCAGATGGACCCTCTCCGGCCCCGGCGTAGGCAGGGTCGGCGCCCCCTCCCGCCGCCCGCAGGCGGGCAGAAGACCCAGGAGGACCACGACCACGCCAAGAGCGACCGCCCGCTTCATGGCTCACCTCCTCCGCAACGGTCTTGCCTCCCCCGGGGCCGACCCGGAAAGGACCGGAAGAAACGCCGAAACAGCCAGGACCACAAGTCTCATACCTATTCCGCAACGCATCGGCCCTCCTCCTTGAGATGGAAGATGAAGGCAGGCACGCCCCCATAGGAGCCCCGCCGAAATGCAGAAACCTCTGGCGGAAGAATGATCCCGTCCGGGATGAATGTCACCGTGTCATCCGCAAAGGCCGTGTCCCGAACCCACACGACGTTGCCGTACTCGTCGTCGTAGGGCATATAGACGTCCCGGAAGGTCGCCCGCCGGCGGTCCGGACCGACCCGAACGAGATCGGGCGAATCCGGATAAAGGCAAGAGTAGTTCGGGTTAGGGGAGATGTTGGTGTACAGGGTCGTCGCGACCGTCCCCCGCCCGGGGCGGAACTCCACAAGCCCCACGATAAGGCACGCCCGGCCGCCCTCCGGCCGGTCCGGGGGTCTGGGGCCTAGGACGGCTACCGGCAAGACCCAGGGGAGCCGCTTCATGGCCTCGGTTTTCCTCCCGTAATCTTCGATACCGATGGGGTATGAATTGCATGGCCGCCATCCGAACACGGAGGGATGGTGAGGCCTCCCGGACCGAGGTCCGCCAGCTTGCCCCCGGTGGCCACGGGGGATGACTCAGCCGGCCAATGCAACGGTTGTCGGCCACATTCTGACCGTCCCGTCGGTCAACGCCGAATGGTGGACCGGACGGTCAATCTTCGCCTGCCGGCTTCGTTCGGGGCCGAGGGGCGGGTCCGAGTCGGTGCCAACTTGCCGATGTTTTGGAGTCGAAACGGAACCTACTCCTCCCCGATGTCGTAGGTCCCGGCGGGGCGCGGCTTGGACGGTTTCGGCGCCTCGGCCGACGCCTCTTCGGGGTAGTCGGCCCCTGCCGCCCGGAGGGCGGCCAC
>Ga0209143_1001210_pt1 | contig 12124 bp, 13 predicted proteins | sample FaiFalFF_MnMetaG_3_FD_184739 | JGI IMG/M metagenome (GOLD analysis project Ga0209143, IMG submission 184739) | Freshwater microbial communities from Yellowstone National Park, Wyoming, USA - Fairy Falls B (FF_Mn_B) MetaG (SPAdes) (version 3) | ecosystem: Environmental > Aquatic > Freshwater >...
GAAGGTTGACGGGCGGATCGACGACTTCGTTTAATACCCCTATATAAAGGTTGTAGGTTTTTCACTCTACTCTCTCTACTTATTTACACCTCAATAGCTAGATTATGCGAGAGATGGCGGTCTTCAAGGATGAGAGAAAGCTCTCGCCCGAGTACGTCCCTGAGAGGCTACCGTTTAGGGAGCGCGAGCTTGGACAGCTAATCCACTACTTCTCCTCCGTAGTACGTGATGAAAAACCGTTCCACGCGCGGGTAGTTATTACTGGGGCGGTAGGTACCGGGAAAACCAGCCTAGCCAAGCTTTTCGGGATGACCGCGGAAAAGGAGGGCCGTAAAAACGGATACAACGTAAAGTACGTCCACATAAACTGTAGAAAGCAGGGCACCGCATACGCCGTGTTAGCCAAAATATCCGAGGAGCTTTGTATAGGGCTCCCGAAAAGAGGCTTCTCCATTGCGGAGATGCTTGCCGCGGTTGTTAAGTCCCTAAACGCCACAGGTACGAGGGTGATACTGTGCCTTGACGAGGTTGAGGCGCTTATCTCGAAGGAGGGGGCGCAGCCACTATACTCCCTTACACGGGCCATGGAGGATGAGGCTGGGGAGAACATGGTCTCACTTATAGTGGTCTTAAGGGACCCGGAGTTCTTAAAACGTTTCGACCCCTCAACAGCCAGCAGCCTTGGAAACACAGTAATCCACCTGGAGGAGTACGGGTTCGACCAGTTGCTTGAAATACTGCGATATAGGGCTGGGGAGGCTTTTAAAGAAGGCGTGGTCAGCGACGAGGTGTTGGAGTTCATCTCCCAGATAGCCTCAGACAGGAGGGATGCACGATACGCCATAGAGCTGCTGTGGAGGTCCGGCAAGTTAGCCGAGCTGGACGGATCCGGCTCTATCACCGCAGAACATGTCAGGAAGGCCGCTGCAAGCGTTTACCCGACCATTAGGAGGGAGAACCTTTCATACCTCCGCACCGATGAAAGGCTTATCCTGCTGGCTTCGGCGAGGGCCTTGAAGGGCGGGAAGGCGGCCATATCGTCCGAAGACCTATACAACCACTACAAGGTCGTCTCCGAAGAGATGGGTTTTGAACCGTTCAGCTACACCAACTTCTGGGAAAAGCTCCAATGGCTACAGGACCTGGGGTTCCTCAGACTCAGTATACAGACCGATAGGAAAGGCAGGAAAACCTACGTATACCTTCCCGGCATACCCGCCACGCTACTAGAGACAGAGATATTAAGGAGTTTTGGACGTGAGCAGGATGTCCGGCGCCGGACAGTTGTATAAACTCCTAAATATGGTTCGTAGTATTAATGGGTAGAGGGGCGGCTGGATGAACGCTAAGTTATTGGTGGCGATTTTGGTGCTGGCGGTGTTGCTGCCTTTAGCCCTTATGCTAAGCAATTTAACCGAAACAGGCAGCGTAGGGGAAGACGGGTCTAAAAGAGAGGCTGGAACAGCTACAACATTTATGGAGGCAAGTCAGACACAGATACAGACCACAGCCTACGGAACCACAATATACTCAGCTACGACGTTGCCGAAAGCAAAGCAGTACGCAATGTTTGAAATCATCGATATTCCTGGAAACGTCTCACTTTCAGCGGTTTACTTCAAGCAGGTCCCCGGCTTGGATGCAGTTTACTACGAGCCTTTCCCGGACGGGACAGTGGTGTCGCACCTCAACGCCACTTACGTGCCAAGGCCGAATGAAACGCTTTACCTCGCTACACTTGCTTTCGTTATACGGGGAGACCCCAAGGAGCGTGGGTTCAACGTCCCGGAGACCCTTTGCCTCCGAAGGCATGAAAACCCAGTAACGCTGGCGAACTGCTTCATAATCCCCGGCCTACTTACGGACGTGCTGTTCAACATAATTACCTCAGCTTTAGATTTCAGCCTGAAAATCCTGTCCGGGGAACGGTTGGAGCTGCATGTTATCGATGAAAACGGCAGACGCTACCCCTCGGTGGAGAAAGTGGTTGTTGAAGTAATGAATACTACCAGAGATGGGTCTTGGTATCTCGCCTACAAAGAGTACGCTCTACGCGGCCTCGGTGAAAACGTCATCGGTAAAGGCTCATACGCATTCATCCTGCCAAAGGAAACAAAACCCGCATACCTCTACCTTCATATCACCAAGACAGGCTTATTATCCATTTTCGATCCTGAGAAGGAGCGCCCGATAGCCTTAATCAAGGTCGGCTGAACCTGACAGTCTTGGCTTATTGACAAGGTGGCCGGAGCCGGACACTATATAAAGCCCTCTAAAGACCTATATTCACCCATTAGAAATTCCTAGCCTGAAAAACAGGTGTGGCGGAAGCGGCCACAACAACGGAAAACCGGGTAATAAGAAATGGGTTCCCATAGATTGGGTGTTGAAAGGCTCTACTGAGAAAGCTTGAGTACTACGGCGCATACAAGAGGTTCCCATAGAGTGGGTGTTGAAAATTTCATTCTATTAAAACTTCACGTTTGGAGTTTCCCGTGGAATGGGTGTTGAAAGGGAGACTACGTGCTATATACTGAGGTCGTTTCCCATGAAATGGGTGTTGAAAGAGTTTGATTCGGGTTAGGGAGGAGTGGTTTCCCGCGAAATGGGTGTTGAAAGAAGTTAATTGGGTTGAAAACATCTTGTTCATAATTAAGGTTTCCCATGGAATGGGTGTTATACACTAGACAAATGACTCGCTTGAAAGCCTAGAAAAGAAGTAGCGCGCCTCAAGTATGGGCATGGTTCTCTCCCCGGCGAAAATTCTGTCAGCACATCTACGGACCAACTCTAAGAGGAGGTGCGAGTTCACCCTGTTCCTGAGAAAATCGTACAGAAACTTGTTCAACAAGTAGGCTGAGTAGTCGTCGTTAGGCTCGTAGAGGGAGGATATGAAGCGGCCCAGCGGTGGGTACTCCTCATCCGACGTGAAGTAGTCCCCATACCATCTCTGGATGTAGGAGGAGAGGCGTGAGATGAAATACATGGACCTCTTCACCTCACGGATAGCGCCCTTCCTCCCTTTCCCAGCCCTCATCGGTACCGTTATCACAATGAGGGTAGAAAGGTCGGAGACACCAAGCCTTTCAAAAGGTATGCGTTCAAGCTTCAACCAATAACAGAAATAATTGAATATGGTAAAAGTAGCACAGAATTCATAGTCTATAGGGAAACGTCTGCCAATGGGGCCTAGAACCTCCCTGATTTTTTCGACTCTAATGCCCACCTTGCCCTCCTTAATGGCTTCCTCATCTATCAAGGAGGTGAAAAAGGAGTGCCGGAACTCCTCCCCAACATTCTGCACGTTTATCAGAGTGTTTGAAACAGGAATGGAGGATAGCTGGGTGTAGAGCCAGAAGTAGACCGAGCTGGGTGAAGGTATCTCACCGCCGAGCATCTTCATGCTCCTAGCTACACTGGACGAGAGCATGGTGGGGATAATTGAGGCCGAATACTCCTGCTCCCCCACCGCCTTCTCCACCAGTTTGTCTATCAAGGCGTGTATGGCGGCTTGGTCACCTGCGGCTGCCATTCTCCTGAGATCCCTCCACTCACCCATGTTGTATTGCGATGTGATCCTCGAAAGCACACTCCCCGCAAGCAACGGATATTGGGAAACATGTTTGTTAAGAAGTTGTTTATAATTCTCCGGCATTTATGTCACCCAATAACTGTTGAGAAGTCGTCGAGGGAATAAAGTGGGGTTTCCATTACTGAATACGTTTTCCGATCTAGAAATATCTTGGTCCCTGCATGTGCGAAGACGAAGTATCCCGGCTCCCCATGATATGCGACAGGAAGTATGCTGGCCTCACCATCTACCTTTCGCACCCAGTCTAATGGAGCATATCCCCCTACCGCATCTGACCAGACGACTTCCTCCATACCTCGAACTTCCACCCCATCGACAAAGAAATCATTCTGCCCTCCGTAAGGCAGACGTTCTAAACCTGACAGAAGCTTCCTGTACCACGCCTCCAGCTCACCCTCGTCATCTGTCGCGATAGCGATCATGTATTCCGGTCGGTAGAGCACTTCCACGGATGCTACGCCAAACACATTCTTCCCTTTCCCGTATTGATGGTAGCTGGCAGCCTCAATGAATACCGAACCCCCGGACACCAGCCTCGCGCCACAGTAGATGTTGTGTGGATACTTGGCACGCTCCCAGCCCAGCATCGCACCGAACATCCCGGCAACAGTAGGCGGTAGTGGAACAGGATATGTGAGTCGAACGGTCTCAGTATAATGTACTTTGAAGTGGGCTTCTGAGAACCTTATATCCACCACTATGCCCTTCATCTAGCCTTCACAGAGAAAGCTGGTGATCCTCTCCACGGCCTCCCTGCTACTGAGTGTAGGGAAGTGGTCCGGCACAGGACGGCCATATTCAACCAAGAAGATCTCCCCCCAACCTGTCGAAGCATCCCTCAGCCTCTTCAACATCTGAATATCAACGTTCCCGGAGCTGTCGAGGTTCAGGTACTGATATATGGGTCGTATACCGTATGGTGATAGCGATACCATGCCAATTATATATTCTGGGATCGCAAGAGACGACGACCTCCGAGGCAGGACGTATGAAGGCGTCAACAATATGTCCAATAGGTCGTTTATTCTGCGTCTTCTCTCCTCATCGTCAATAAACTTCTCACCCTTCCTCGCCTGCGGTCCCTCTGTCCCCTCCCATACACCTACATAGTCATACACCGCTGCCCGAAGCTTCGCGGGGAACGTAGATACCTCGGTTTCGGTGATCATGGGGGGTTGTTCCGGGGAACGGGGTGAGCGTAACCCCAAGTCTGTGGGTATCTCGCGAACTGGAACGATGCTGGATAGGTAGCCGATGGCCACAGGGCCCTGCCTACGTCTCGCGTACTCTCCCTTCTCCTCGGCAGCCATAAAGCCGAATATGTCGTTGTCAGTATATGTCACCGGGTCGCCTGTGTCGAGTGAGCGTTTGACCTTTCCCACGGTCCGGAGCTGGAATGGGTCGGTCTTGTGACCCCTCTCCTGGAGAGCCTGCCTGACGGCATACTTCACGGCACGCGGTGAGATGAACGGTATATGCCCCCTGCCCAATGGGTCAGGAACCCGCTTCATGAGGATTCGCTGGCCCATCGTCCAGTCCGCGTTGGCTAGGCCGAGTGGTATGTTGCATATAATGGCTACCTGCACAACCCTACTCATCCTGCTTCACCTCCGCACCTCTCTCGGCAGGCGGGAACGCGGCCGAGATGCCGGTCAATATGGCGGCTTTAATGGAACGAAAATCTGTGGATGTTATGTTCAGCAACTCCTTCTTCACCGCGACATCGATCCCGCTAAAGCGCAGGTCCGCTATATTTCTCGCCAGCACCTCTAGAAAAGTGTTTGGATCGTCTTCGTGGCGTATGTCGTAATATAGTCGTCTTAGGGCAGCCCACCCCCCGGAGCTATGAATAATTGTCTTAGCCACCGCGTATGACCAGTTGTAGACATCCATCGGGTTTATCATCATCTCCATCTAGGACGGAAACATCAGTCATAGATAAAAACATTTAAACAACATCACGAATTTCAAACCCTTATTTCCATCTCATATCCCGGAGAGGTGGACATGCCCGCTACATCGTTCACCTTCATATGTGAACTCCCCCGGCCTGTGGAGCTACGTTCTTTCTCTGGAGAGGTCGCTAGGGCCGTGTTCATGTCCATGCTGGATGATACTATGCCAGGGCTTGCTAAGGAGTTTCATGAAGCCATGTACCTCGCCCCGTACTCCGTGAGTCCATTCCTGTCGCCGGGAGGGGAGGTGCTGTCGCATTACCTCCCTGAGGGGAGGGTGGAGTTCCGTGTTTCCACACTCTCGGAGAAGGCCTCCGATGCAGTCAGGCAGTACGTGGAGAACGGGTTCGGGGAGGTCATGATATACGATGTGAGAACTAGAGTAATGGGTGTTCGAATGCGGACGTTTCGCTGGTCTGGTATGGTACCCATGAGGTTTGCAGTATGGTTCCGAACCCCTACGGCTTTCAGGTCGAAGACCGGAAAATATGTTGTATACCCGGACCCTTACCATTTCCTGAAGAACTTAGCGAAAATATATAAGAAGTATGAAGACCCAACGATTCCCTACCATAGGTATCGTGAATGGGTACGGGAGGGTGGAATCATGCTGGAAAGCCAACATGTTAGAGGCATATGCACGGTCCCCGACCACCACGGCTGGTGGAGGGGTTTCACAGGCAGCGCGGTCTACTCCATACCTGAAAAAGTACATGATTCTAGGATGGCGAGGCTGACGGCGACGCTACTGGAATATTCGGAGTTCACGAATGTGGGGAAACATAGGACGGCGGGGTACGGGTTCGTGAGCTGTCGCCCGTTGGCGATGAGGAAGCAGGGTGGCCGACGTCGGCCACTATATAAAACCAACCAATTTTTGAGTACCTACTCAAAAAGTTTAACGATTTAAATAGGTGGCCGACGACGGCCAGTAATACCTTCATACGCTTTTTCGAGTCCGAGTGCCTGCGCCCAGCTTCCGGAATATTACAATCCCGACAACGGCTATAACAATTATCAACACTATCGGGAGGATTGTGTTTATGCTGAGAAATGTAAGCGGTTGGGTCTGCTGTTGTCCACCAGGCCTCTTGATAGAGATTGAGAGCGATGCTAGGTTCCTCCCCTGATAGTTGATCGTAACGCTACCAGAGCCTTCAGGCGTCTCCGGCGGTATGTTTATGCCTATCTCGGCTTTCGACGTGCACATGGGTGAGAGCGATAGCTTTAGAGAGATCTGTTGGAGGATTATCTGCGGGTTTGAGGAAATGAGCTGTAACTCGACCTCGCCCGACATACCGTTCATGGGCTTCACCTCGAACTGAACCCTCCTAGGTGTTCCGGCGAAGACCTCCAAGGTCTTCGGCATCACGACCTCCAACTGCGGCTGCGGGAAAGACGTCTCAACCAATCTGTAGACGCCTTTGGAGGTCACTACTATAGCTGTTTTCTCGTCGGCCCAGGTTATTGATTTCACGGCTTCTGGGAGGGCTGTCGGTATACGCGTGGCCTTATACCCGTCGTAGAGGACTAGCTCGCCCTTCGAACCGCCTATGAGGGCGTAGGCCCCACGCGGGTTGACGGAGACCGCTGTGAATGAGAGGCCCGCCATAGGCGTGGAATCTATTCTGTCCGGCTTAAGGTAGGCTATCCTCCCCTTATCAGTTACCGCCACAGCCCCACACGCGGTTACGTCCACGTCACGTAAAGTATCGTTTTGTTTGGACGTCTTCAAACCCCCTACAGTCATTACAGCTATCTTTTCACCGACAGCGTAGCCGGGGGCTATTGCGAGAAGCTTGCCGTTAACCTGCGTGGTGGATATTGTGCCATCGATCCCTACGTCAACTATCCTTGAGGCCCCCGCGAGAGCAACCCATAATCCGTTCACTGAAGGAGCTATGTCCGCGTAGTCGGAGGCCTTCACCGCGGCATCGACTTTGACCAGCTCGCCGGAAAGGGGGTCGAGCCTCCAAATTGCACGGGAGCCGAGGACGGCTACCCAGCCCATCGAGGACGTCATGGCCCGCGGCTCGTCGCCGACCACGTAGGTGTCGGTGAAATATCCGTTCGAGTACCTTAGTATTAGGCCCGACTTCTGCGCGACCAGGACACCGCCCCTCCCATCGGGGGAGGCGGTGGCGTAATCTCCCGGAGGCGCTGTTAGCAGATATTGCGTGCCGTTGGCAGCCATGACGAGAACGCCTTTAACCCCCGCAGCAACCACTCTGTCTCCGCCATAGGGCCTGATAACATTAACCTCCCTGGTGAAGGTGGCTATGTACCTGAGTTCCGTATCCAAGGCGTCGTATAGTTGGACGGTTGTGGCCTTCAAGAGCAGTATGCCCCTGGGATGCGGGTATGCGTTTACATATGTCCCTGAAAGGATGCGTGAACCGCCCAGGTAGAGTCCCTCCGAAGCCAGAACCCATATCTCGCCCCTATATGTGAAGGCGGTTATGATATTGGAGGGGTAGTCAGCCGCCTTCTCAAGCTCCAGCGACGCCGTAAGCCTGTAAACGGTTTTTTCAGCGGCTATAGTATACGTTCCGCCGGAGTAGAATACCCGTGGGTTCTTCTGCTTGACCTGTAGAGTCTTGAACACCTCTCCCCCGGGCCTGTAGAGGTATATTTCATCGACCGCGGTTATGACTGCGAAGCCCTCCCCGTAGGCGACGGATATGAGGTCCTTCTTCAACGGCGTGTACCCTCTGTAAGTGGTTGTCAGGGAAACGTCGATCTCTACCACTATGCCTCCCTTGCCCACAGCTATGCAGAGGTTCCGGGAGCATGAAACCCCGCTGAGGTCCACCATGGCTATTGATAGGTGCTCCACCCTGTCAGGCCTCCACACTGTCAGGACGCCTGCCTTACCGACGGCAACCACCGTGTCGCCGGAAACATCCATTGAGGTATAGTCGGCCGTGGTTGTCAGAGGCTCCAGCCTGAACCCATACTCCTGCGAGGAAGCAGGATAGGATAGCAGAAAGGCGGAAACAAGTATTAGGGCTAAAACAGCGTACTTCATGTTATCTTCACCTCTTTAGGCTTAAAGGTAATGGATATTTTGAGCCCGACCGGCAGCGGTAGGGTGGTCTCGCCTATGGGCTTTATGTCCCCCAGCAGCCTTTCAACATCTACGTCCCTGACCTCCAGGTCCCCGCCGAACGCCTGAAGGATGTTTTCGCGTATGAGTCTAACAAGGGTGTCTGGATCCGGCATGGTCTGTTCTTCCAGTATGGTGACGCCCTTGGTGCGGCCGTTTAGGCTTAGGTGTGCCGTGAACCTGTCCCCGGCGACGAGCCTGAGAACCGGTCTGAACCATATTGCGGACTCGGAGCTGCCGTTCTGCCTGGCGGCGTTAAGGTCTTTGACGAGACGGGAGACCGCGTAGACCTTATAATGCTGGCTCGGCTCCCTGTAGCCGAGGAGTTTTAGAGCCCTGCGGTGTATGAAGCCCGCCGCAGAGGCGGCGCTGCCTCTAACACCGGCGGTTATCTCCTGTTTCAGCAACGGAATGTAGACTTTGAAAATGCCGTCCGGAACCTTTTTCAACAGACCCAATAAACCAAGCTCATCCAATTTCTTCGAAAGCTCAGCCCAAGCCGCCCTCCTCTCAGTTAATGCCTGCTTAAACCTGCGCTTGAGTTCCGTCTCCTCTTCGGCCAGCCGTGAAAGCTGGGGTGCCAGATCCCTCGCCACGTTTAGTCTGTCGAGCAAGCGTGAACGTTCGACACCTATCTCGCCAAGCCTTTTGTTCAGCCTCCTGGCCTCTTCCACGGCTTTTTTGAAGGCCACAGCGGACGGACCAACCGATTCAGGCACGGCGGCCTCAATGTAGAGCTTGACATGTATGGGGAGGATGTCCGTCGTAGGTGAAACGTTGTAGCTGACCGGTGTGCCGTCGGCCACGGCAACCACGTGGTCGGGGCTGTCCGCGAACCGTGAAAGAATCCGGCCCACCTCAGCGCTCTCCAACACCTCCTTCTTTACGGCTGGGAGGACTCCGAACGACGCGGACCTAGACTTACGTAGTATTACAGGTAGTTTGTCCTCCTCAAAGATGATGTACTCGGGCTCCAGCAGGACTACCGTTCGCCCCAGCTCGTCAGGTATTGTCCCGTTAAGCCTTACAATCACTTTCTCCTCACCTCCGGAGGGGTTCTCGAAGCCATTATCGTGAGGACGGTCCTAGCCTGAACGGCGTCGCCTCTGGCGTAGCGGGCTACGCGGAGGACGTCTCTCGCGCTCCTGAAGCCCATAGACCACATGAGCTTAGCCAGCTCGGCCGCAGGGCCGTCATCAAAGCCGTACTGTTTAAAGGTCCTAACGGCTACTTTCTCGAAGTCCTCTACGTTGTACTGCGGCAGGTAGAGTATCATGAACCTGTCAAGCACCTCGGCGGGTATTTTTTCGAGGTAGTTAGCGGTCGCAAGAACCGTTGCCATGCAGAGGGTTTCAGCCTCAAGCCCCGCCTTCAGGACCGAGATTCTGCCGGTCTGCATCAAGCTCAGGAGGACGTCGTAGTCAGACTTACCCATCTTGTCCAACTCATCTATGAGGACGAAATCTATCTCCCCCCGTGTCTCAAGTATCTTGTTCCGGAGGCCGGCCTTGCTGACCTGGCTTCCCAGCAGGAAGATCCGCCTCTCCTGCGGTATCTCCTTCTCGGCAGACATAAGCAGCAAAGTTTTGGCGATCCCCGGCGGGCCGGCGAGAAGTATGTGAACCCTGTAGTCCTGACCTGTCAGCCTTGTCTCACTCTGTAGCTTCAGGCTCCTCTCAAGGACGACTTTTACGTCATCAAGCCCTTCAACCATCTTGAAGTTCTCGCCGGTATACCTTACCTCGATTTTCGGAACGGTGGGCCGTGGCTTGGCGCCTTCGTCCAGCCTTTTCCGTTTGAAGAAGTCAAGTAAGGGCAACATTCAACACCTCCCCTATAGGCACGGTCTCCTCAACAGGTGTAAGCATGTCCTCGCCGTACTCGACCACTATCCTGAACCCTTGATGATGCTTGGATGTCCTCAGCACGAGGGAGGGGTTCAGGTATTTGCCGTGGTAGCCGCCAAGGTTCCAGGATATTGCCAGGACTGTGACCATTCCGTCGTTGAGCTGGCGGGTGAACTGGGCTAGGGAACGCATCTTCTCCCTGGCGTAGTCGGGGTGGTTGAGGACCAGGGGATGCATTACGGCTGATAGGCTGTCTATTATGACTAGGAGGGGGCTGATGTACCTCACCTTTTTAAGTATGTCCAGGAGGGTGTCGAGCAGGTGGCCGACGTCGGCCACCTCGACATAAACCGCCGGAGCCACGTGGTCCGGGGATGTTTTAAGCTCTGTGTCGAGATAGTACGCCACGCCTCCCCTGGCTGTGAAAGTCTTAGCCGCCGCAAGGGCTAGCAGGGTTTTCCCGCTGCCCGGGGGGCCGTAGAAGACGCTAGTTTTTCCCGCGGGTATCCCGCCTTGCAGAAGGCTGTCTACCCTCTCCACTCCTAGGGGTATCCTGAGATACAACCGCCTCCTCCTCCTGTAGAAGCCTCCTAAGCATCTCCCTCTCAACCGGTACGGGTTCGGCGCCCGGTAGGGGCTGTAGACCGGCCTCGGTTATCTGCATATATAGACCCATAGTGTCGGGTTTTTCCCTATGTGCCTCTACGACAAAGAACCTCCGGTTAGCCTGTAGCCGCCATATCCTGGCTATGACTTTGGCGACATAGCCTATGAAGCGGCCGCCTATGTAGTCCTCACCATAGGTGCCTAACACGACGTCTAGGTCCCTGATGTCTATGGTGCCTTTCTTCGCCGCCCTCTCCATCTCCCTCCTCTGGTGGTCTTCGAAGGCCTTCTTCGCCTTCGATGCGCTCCAGCTAGTGAATATGACTGACGCGCCGCTGTCCCTCGCATACTTAAGAAGGGTCTTCGTCTGCGACGCAAGCTTGCCGATCAGCTCACGGGCCACGCTGCCCACATGTTCCGGAGGCGCGTTCATAACCCGCTGGTGGTAGTGCCATGAGATGCTGTCTACAACGAAAAGGCTTACGTCGTACTGTTTTACTGCCATGTCAAACTCGTTCATTATGATGTCATGCTGTTGAGACAACTCAGCAGCCTGGTACACGTTTATCCTTGACTTAACCATGCTTATCAGGTCCTCTTTAACACCCATCGCCCTAGCCAGGGTTTCAAGCCTTAGCTCACCTATTCCACCGGACTCCGTGTCGAGCAGGAGGACTCTCCCCTCCTCCGAGACCGCGGCCTGGATCGCGGCCTGTAAAGCCAGAGTCGTCTTGCCTGCTTTCTGGCTTCCGTATATTAGTGCAAGACCTCTCCTAGGCCACCCATATATCAGCCTGTCCAACGCCTGGACGCCGGTAGTCCTGTAGTACTGTCTGACCACATGTTCAGGTACGGCCATCTACTTTTTTCCACCCGTTCTCAGCGTTCGGGAATCCACACTCAAGGCATACGACCGGGAGGCCTTTGCCCAGCCCGCGGAGGACGTGTCCGCATTCGGGGCAGAGGAGAACCGTTATGGTGCTGAAGTCGCCTTTAAGCTGGTAGACAGGGAAGAGGC
>Ga0209143_1001222_pt1 | contig 12049 bp, 9 predicted proteins | sample FaiFalFF_MnMetaG_3_FD_184739 | JGI IMG/M metagenome (GOLD analysis project Ga0209143, IMG submission 184739) | Freshwater microbial communities from Yellowstone National Park, Wyoming, USA - Fairy Falls B (FF_Mn_B) MetaG (SPAdes) (version 3) | ecosystem: Environmental > Aquatic > Freshwater >...
CCTCACGATATACTTAGCCTCAAGAGGCTCAGCGTCCACGAGAAGGCTTGCAGTATACCTAATCTTAACATCCCTACTACCCTCACCCTCAGCATAGGCTATCTTAAGCAGAGTATCGAAAACCCTCGATACAGTCAACCTCCTCTGACCCCCGGCCATGAAGGCAGCTAAACCAGCACCCCTACCCTGCTGTTGTCTACAAAGCCTCTCAGCAACCTCCCCTAGATCCCCCTCGGACTTGAAAAGCTTTGTAACAGTATCCTCGCTAACCCTATAAGCTGAGGCTACAGCCTTCACAAGGTACTTCTCCCCAACACCTAGCTCTGGAATACCCTTCCAGTCAGGGCCTAGCTTACCCTGTATCAAGTAGACAACCTTATCAATAACATCGACAGGCGTATCCTTCAACAACTTTACGAGAACAAGGGTTAGCTGGGTTCTAGCAGTAATCCTCTCAAGAGAGCTGAACGTCTCAGCAACCCTCCTAAACTCGAGATCACCTGAAGCCTTACCCAAAAAGCACCCCCACTATATATGGGGGTGGAGCGGGGGTTATAACCTGAAAACCGCTAGGATGTCTAAGACTTAATAAGCTCTAACAACTAAGAAATTGGGATGGTGTGGGCTAGAGCCTGCGATGAGGATACCCGGCAAGTCCGAATACGCTGTTACCCAATGGGTGAAGATGTGGAGGGGTGCAAACACCGAGCTCGGAGAGGGCGGTGGCTGGGGTTGAATGGGGTTATTGATGAGGTTAAGCACATCTCAATCCCCCTCTACGAGGATATACTAGAGAGGATTAAGTCCAGGTACCCTAGACGTGGTGGTGTTGAAGGCGAGATTGCCAAGCTACAAACAGTCTACAACACGGTTGTTAGTAAGACTGAGGATGTAGGTAAGCTTGAAAAGATACTTTCAAGACTACACCCCTTCTACCTAAGGCTAGTTGAGGTTGAGTTTGAGAGGAGAGATGTTGAGGAAGCATTCAAATGCATATCAAAGGCTAGGAGGGTGGCTGGGAGGCTCTGGGAGAGGTATAGGTATGCCATACTAGCATCAAGGGATCTAAGGGAGGCTAGGAGGGTCTCAGCTGAGGGTAGAGGTAGGATACTATCGCTATTCAAAAGATGTGGTAGGAAGCTAGAGCTACTCAGGAACCTAACAGTATTCCTACAAAGACTACCATCTATAAACCCTGAGGAGCCAACAATAGTAGTTGCAGGACCCCCAAATGTGGGTAAATCGACTTTCGTGAGAAGCGTTTCAACAGCTAAACCGGAGGTGGCAGACTACCCGTTCACAACGAAGCAGGTGACAGTAGGTCATAGGATGTATGGTTTTACGAGAGTACAGATCATAGATACGCCGGGATTACTTGATAGGCCTTTGGAGGAGATGAACCAGATAGAGAGGAGAGCTGTAGCGGCACTCGTAGAGTTAAACGGTGTAACCCTATTCCTAGTAGATCCAACGAAAAACGCGTACATGAGCCTAGAGAGGCAGGCTAAGCTAATAAGAGATGTGAAAGCAATAACAGGAGGGAAGCCCGTGTACGTTGGGGTAAACAAATGTGATGTAGCAGAGGAGGGTGAGATTGAAAGAGCGGTGGAAGCTCTAGCGAAGCTAAAGGAGGAGGGTGTGGTGGAGGAGGTTTACAGACTATCAGCTGTGAACAGCGTTGAAGCCTCGAAGATCTTGGATGAGATTGTGAAGCTCTCTATACTAATGGGTGGGGGTGGGGGAGCGGTTTAACAGGGTTAGGTGAGAATATGGAGGTTTTAAGTTTCCCCTGTTTCCCTAACCACCTATTTGGAATTAGAGGGTGGTTATGAGATTGAGTAGGTTTTCCTGTTTACTCGTACCCGGTAGGTTTCAGCCTCCGCATTTAGGGCATATTGGTACTATTAGGTATGCTTTAGGCCTTGCGGATGAGGTTATCGTTGTTGTTGGCTCTGCTCAGGAGTCCTATACCCTCTATAACCCTCTTACTGCTGGTGAGAGGATTGTTCTCCTCCGTAAGGCTTTGAAGTCTGTTCTGGGGGAGGATTACGGTAGGGTTTATATTGTTCCTGTTCCCGATATTCAGATGCATAGGGTTTGGGTTGAGTATCTTAGGATGCTTCTCCCTCAATTTGATGGTGTTGTCTCCGGGAACGATCTTGTTTTGCTGCTCTTCGAGGATGCTGGTTTCACAGCTATAAGGCCTCCTATGTATAAGCCTAATATCTGTAATGGTACTATTATAAGGGATCTCGTCATCAAGGGGGGTCCTTGGTGGGAGTGTGTTCCTGAGGTTATACGTGGGGATCTTGAGAGGGTTTTTGTGGAGAGGCTTAGGAGGCTTGCGGGTGTGAAGGTTGAGGTTGGTTGAGATTGATGGTAGTATGGGTGAGGGTGGTGGTCAGATTCTGAGGACAGCTCTAGCCCTATCAGCTATCACTGGTAAGCCTATGAGAGTATATAATATAAGGGCTAGGAGGGATAACCCCGGTCTAAGACCCCAGCATCTCACAGCTGTTAAGGCTATAGCTCAGATTTGCAATGCCAGGGTTAAGGGGGCTGAGGTTGGCAGCATGACGTTGGAGTTCTACCCCTCAGCCATCAAGGGTGGAAGCTACATATTCGACGTTGGCACCGCTGGTAGCGTACCCCTAGTCCTACAAGCACTCCTACCAGTACTAGCCTTCGCAGATAAACCTGTAACAGTTAAAATCAGAGGTGGCACAGACGTCCCAATGGCCCCCACAATAGACTATGTTAGAGAAGTGCTAGCAAGACTCACAGAAACACTAGGCTACAAGTTCACAGTTAAAGTTGAGAGGAGAGGACACTACCCGAAAGGCGGGGGCATGGTGACAGTAACAGTAGACCAGCCACCAGGAGGATTCAAACCAAGAGATTTCATTGAAAGAGGAGAACTTAGAGAGATAGCGTTGAGAAGCCACGCAGTAAAACTACCAAGGCACGTAGCAGAAAGACAGGCAAACTCAGCCACAGCAATACTAAGAGAAAAGCTGAGGGTAGAGCCCAAGGTGGAGGTAGAGCATGGCGAAGACACACTAGGCCCTGGAAGCGGCATAACAATATGGGCTATCTTCGACAACACGATAATGGGCTCAGACAGCCTAGGAGCACCGGGTAAGAGAGCGGAGATCGTAGGCGAGGAGGCAGCAGAAAAACTAGTAGAGGATGTAGCAACAGGAGCAACACTAGACAGACACGCATCAGACATGATACCACTATACCTAGCACTAGCAAAAGGAACATCGAGAATACACGGAGCAAAACTAACACTACACACAATAACAGTACTAGAGCTCCTAAAACAAACACTAGAAATCCAGTACACACTAGAAGGAAGCGAAGGAAAACCATTCAAAGCAACCTTATACTGTTAAACCCTCATCCAACTCCATTAAGTGGATCCCCGGGTGGAGATAGAGCATCTTTCAATTCCATTGAATGGATCCCTGCGACCCCGACCACGCAATAGCCGTCTACATTTACACTGACTTTCAATTCCATTGAATGGATTCACTGGATGAGGTGGTGGGCAAGGATGTGTGGATATTGCTTTCAATTCCATTGAATGGATTCGTACTCTAACGTTAATAGCAGGGGTTGGGTTTACATCTACTTTCAATTCCATTGAATGGATTCTAATATCTTTTTATGAATCTTAGAGTAGGCTGCAACTTATAGATCTTTCAATTCCATTGAATGGATTCGACTGGAACAGTTTATCAAGCTATATTAAACAAGTACACAGCAACCTTTCAATTCCATTGAATGGATTCCAGCCTGGGCCGGGGGGCTGGCCGTGCTTGCCTCGGTTCTTTCAATTCCATTGAATGGATTCTTACTGTGGCTCCTAGCTTCTCCTCTAGGGTTTTCTTATCCACTCTTTCAATTCCATTGAATGGATTCATACGTTCTAAGATTTGGCAGGCGTGTTATGAATGCTGGGGAGTTCTTTCAATTCCATTGAATGGATTCATGGAGAGAACGATGTTTATGTTGAGGCAGTTGATATAGAAGAGCTTTCAATTCCATTGAATGGATTCACGATATATTTTCATTTCTCTCACCCAGGTATATTTTTTGTGTCCTTTCAATTCCATTGAATGGATTCTGCACCATTACGCTTCATGTTCACTGTGGAAATTTCTCTCATCTCCATTGTATGGATTCTATTCCATTGAGCCCCCGGGTGGGGGCTCCATGTATATGGTGTGGGGTCTGGTATTTAAGCTTTTCGCTTTCATTCCTCATTGGTTTTCCCATGTTGTAGATGGGAGTTTCCATTGTATACTGAATCCACTCAATGGAATTGAAAGGCAATGAGTGCAACGATGTGCAGTCGCATGATTAAATCATGCTACCACACGAGACAAATAACTGTCTCGCAAGCGATCTGTCTCGGCTGTCTCGCGAGACAGCTTCATGAGACTCTCTCAACTGTCTCGAGACATATATGAGACAGCTACGGCTACGTTCAGGTGGCCGAGGTCAAGGACTACATATTCTGCCCCGCCCTGGCCTGGGTTAAAGCTAGGATGGGCTACGTGGAGCCTCCAACGCCTAGCATGGAGTCGGGGAAGTCTAAGGCTGATGCACAGTTTAAGTTGAGGGTTGCTGAGGAGCTAGGCCTACCTAAGCCGTGGAGGGTTGAGGTTCCTGTTAGGAGCTCTAGGCTGGGGTTGGCTGGTGTCATAGACCTTGTTGCCGGTGAGAGGAGGCTTGTGGTGGCGGAGGTCAAGGCTTTTAAGAGAAGGATCCAGTGGTCTAGGCATTTCAGGGTTCAGTTGGCGCTCTACGCTCTCCTAGCTGGGGAGCTCGGCTATGTAAGGGAGGCTATACTCTACATGGGTGGTGATATCTACAGGGTCCCTGTTTCCAGCAATCTCCTCGATGAGGCTAGAAGGGCTCTCGAAGGCTATAGGATGGTCTTAGACTCGGAGGAGCCTCCAAATGTTAGACAGCCTGAGCCTAAGTGTAGGTACTGCTGGTACCGGAGGCTATGCCCTTCAATGCCCTAAGCTCCTCCATCAAACGTGTAAGCTTACCCCAGCCTGTTAGGTAGACTCCACCACCTCTACCCCTCCTATACACAAGACCCATCCTCTGAAGGAACGCCAGCCTATTAGCAACAGTCTTACCAGATAACCCCAGCCTCCCAGCTATACCTTCAACGCCTAAACCCTCGCTCTCCACAAGCAACCCTAAGATCTTTAAATCCTCACTAGAAACCTGAGGTAGCGATACCACATTAAAATCCTTTGAGTCCAACTTAAACTCCACATACTCTCCACCCTCACCACTCACATAGAAGATAACATTAACAAACCTAGAGAGCATGATAGCAGATAAAGTAGCGGAGACAACGAGAAGCCTCATACCACCACTAACATCAAAAACAACAACATCAAAACCACCAGATCTAAGAACTCTAACAACACCATCAACAATAGAGTAGACAGCACCAGGAACATCGGACGCATCAAAATCGATGAGGCCGAAAGAGGAGACATTAAGCTTACCAGCATAGGCCACAAGAGTCTGATAAGCATTAACAACACTACTAACAACAGGCCTAACAGTAAAACAAATAAAACCATCACCATGACCTGCAGAGAGAGCATTAAACCTCCTAAGAGCAAAAGACTCTGTAAAGCCGAGAGTGAAAACAAACAACCTACCCATAGAGAAGACACCTAGATAACAAGTACACCAAAGGAAGCTTAAAAACACATGAACCAAAGCTTATATACGTTACCCTTGGACACCCTATCCATTAACATGTGTCCTAACAGTATACAATGGAAACTCCCATCCACAACATGGGAAAAGCTGATAAGGGATGAGAGCGAAAAGCTTAAATACCAGACCCCACACCATATACATGGAGCCCCCACCCGGGGGCTCAATGGAATAGAATCCATACAATGGAATTGAAAGGTGAGCATTGATAGGCCCGTAATAGAGGTGTATAGTATAAGAATCCATACAATGGAATTGAAAGAGCTCGCAGGCTATAGGATGGACTTGGGCCAGAAGAGCTGAATCCATTCAATGGAATTGAAAGCCTGTACCTTGTGAAGGGGCTTCACGGTGATGGGCTTGTGAATCCATTCAATGGAATTGAAAGTTGAACAATGCACTTGGAGTTACAACACCATTCCACAAGAATCCATTCAATGGAATTGAAAGAGCAAGGCTTTGCACTCCAGCCCATAGCTGGAAGCTCTAGCTCGAATCCATTCAATGGAATTGAAAGCCACACCAGCCTTTATGTAGGGCTGGCACTCGGGTGGTGGAATCCATTCAATGGAATTGAAAGCGCTAGCGTCTTATACCCTACGCCTAGGATTTTGGCTGCATCGAATCCATTCAATGGAATTGAAAGAGCTCACGAAGCAGAAGCGCCTAGCCCTACGCAACATCAACATACTAGAATCCATTCAATGGAATTGAAAGATCCTCCCACTAAACCAGTCTTTCCATTCTGATACCCTCCTAGAATCCATTCAATGGAATTGAAAGACTAACCCCGTATTTGGTTGATAGGTCTTCGGCTGATAGGAATCCATTCAATGGAATTGAAAGTTACTTAGGGAGTCTAGAGTTTCTAAAGCCTTACTGGCGAGAATCCATTCAATGGAATTGAAAGAGGTAGAGGGAGTGCGGTTGTCGAGGAGGAGCTTACACTCGAAGCCATACAATGGAATTGAAAGAAGACATTCAATTCCATTGAACTTTCTAGAATCCGTTGAATGGAATTGAAAGTCACTCCCTTACCTTCTCCATGAGAGTTATTAGAGCGTCAACTGTTGAAACCTTTCCCTCTCTGCACATTACATAGTTTATTTTACCCTCTGATACGTAGAGTTTAACTTTGAGGAGTGGTTGTTCAATCTCAGCGTACTCCCTCCCATCCTCCTTTATAACATTAACCTTAAAACCGTAGAACTTAAGCTTTCTAACGATGCTATCGAGTGTGGGCTCTTCTTTAGCGATTGTGCTTCCTTTTAGGGAGTCTAGAGTTTCTAAAGCCTTACTGGCGATGGGGGGGCAGTCGTCTTTGTACTCCTCTGCGAGCTTTTTGAGGATAGCTTCTAAGAGCCATATGACGTTAACGTTTTTAGCGTATTCAACTATATCAGCCCATTCCTCGCTTGATAGGAAGTCTGCAATCCTCCTGGGATCACCGCCGAAAGCGCTGAAGCTGAACTTATCCTCGGCTCTAGCAAATCTAACCTTTAAATCCTCCATGACGCTAGCGCTAATCCTACCTGAAGACTCGGAGATAACCTTATTAACAATCTGTCTAAGAAAATCCCTCCTAGCAGAGCAAATGCTCAATCTGAGACACCCTCTTTCAATTCCATTGAATGGATTCTTAAATACCCGACCCTACACCATATACATAGAGAATCCATACAACTTTCAATTCCATTGAATGGATTCCGTATGGCCTGCTCCTCGGCCCGCCCCTCACGTGCCGAGGCTCACTTTCAATTCCATTGAATGGATTCACCACATAGCAACCACGTACACCGAAGCCTATATATACTTTCAATTCCATTGAATGGATTCCTCTATGCTAGCCCTAGCATGTTCTAACGCTTCACGAACCACCTTTCAATTCCATTGAATGGATTCTGCATCATCACGCTCCATGTTCACTGTGGAAATTTCCCTCATCTCCATTGTATGGATTCTATTCCATTAAGCCCCCGGCTGGGGGCTCTGAGGTTTAACTATTATGGTTTTACCCTTGCAGCCTGGGTGTGCTATTGTTATGTCTCCTTTCAATAGTGCTTCCTTGAAGTGTGTTGTTTGTTTTGGTGTTAGTGTTCTAGCTATGTTTTCTGCCTGCTGTGGGTCTGTTAGCTTTGTTACTATGAATGCTGTTGTCTTAGCGGGCCCTCTTGGTGCTAGCATTTCTCCGGCCCATGGGATTTCCGGTAGTGCTATTACTATTCTCGGGTGTTTTCTTGATGTTTCGAATGCTAGTTTTAGTGTTTGCTCTCTATCTACAGCTATGGTCTCCACTACTAGTGTTTTGGCTGGTTTTAGTGTTTCGGCTATGCTTGGTAGTAGTGCTATTCTAGCTTCGTAGGGTTCTATGTTTCCTAAGCCTATCCTTGCTACTCCTCCTAGTGCCTGTCCTAGTGCTTCCCTCGCGGCTCTTTCAATCTCTGCTATGCTGGGCCCCTGTTCTTCTAGGCTTAGGATCACCCCTCCCCCCTGGTTTAATGCTATTGCCTCGGCCACTCTTCTAGATTCTACGCCGTAGACCCATATTATCCAGGGTTCCTCTAGCTCTAGTATCGCCTTGGACTTCTGGGAGCACACGACTATGCCACCTCTAGGCTCTCCCGTTACGGGGAGTAGGGCTCTCGATTTGGAGGCTACCTCTGTGAAGCCTATGAGCTCCCCTACCTCCACGCCTTTGCAAACCTCTAGCTTCAAGGGTTTGAGGGAGGCGTATCCAGCTGTTAGAACGAGGCCTAGGGGGCCTAGACCTGCTAAACCCCCTAGGATGAGGGATTCTAGGACTGTGTATGATGAGAGGGATGCTATAGTAGCGGCTACTAGAGATGATACTGTGTATACGAAGGCCGCGAGCTCGCATGAGCCATTGAAGCCTAGGATAGACCATGAGGTGTAGAGTGTAACTGCTGTAGCTGCGAAAGCAGTCGGGGAGATCCTAGGTTTGGATGCGAAGTCAAAGACAGGCTCTTCAAGCCTCCCCCTAGCCTGTTGTATGAAGACTAGAGCCCCCACCACTATCACTGTTACCAGTAGGCTTGTTAATAGCACTGCTCTGTAAGGGCTTGAAACCACGATTAAGAGGAGGCTTAGGAGAACCCCAGACATGGCTATAACGCTACCTGTAGCATACAGGATTATCAATGTTGATGCGAGGGAGGAGGCTATGAACATGGAGTTGTAGAAGACTATAGCTGTTAAAGCCTCAACCCCAACCCTCATAGCTAGGTCTAGCCTACCGGCAAACTCGTATAATATGTACGTTGACATGGCGTACGCTAAGGCGGCTAGCGAAAGCCTCAAAGGCCACCTAGAGCATGTAATCAAAAACCACACCATGGAATGGCTTAGCAGAGCCCAGCTTTTAACCTTGAAAGCACATAGAGTTTAACATGGGGTTTAGAGGATAGGATGGGGGGAGCAGTAGAACTACTACACCCAAAGCTCAGAGGCATCCTACCAGAGCTCGGCTACAGCAAACTACTACCAGTACAGGAGAAAGCCATACCAGCCATACTCTCAAAACACCACACACTAATCATAGCCCCCACGGGGAGCGGTAAGACGGAGGCAGCCATACTACCAGTACTATCAATGATGCTATCAGAGGCTGGAGAGGGAGGCCTAGGGGGTGGTGTTAAGGTAGTCTACGTAACACCATTGAGAGCTCTTAACAGGGATGTAGCTGAGAGGATTGAAAAGATCTCCAGCTCCGTAGGCTTCAAAACCCTCGTTAGACACGGGGATACAGGGCCTGCTGGTAGAAGGAGGTTTCTAGAAGAACCCCCGGATATAGTTGTAACCACACCTGAATCCCTAAGCCTACTCCTAACACTCAAAGACCGCCTAAAGGTCTGGTCTAACGTAGGCTGGGTTATAGTAGATGAGGTTCACGAGATGCTGGAGAGCGAGAGGGGGTCTGAGCTAGCTGTTGTTCTCGAAAGACTCCAACTAGTGTCGAAGAGGAGGATTCAAAGGATTGGCTTATCCGCCACCCTATCGGAGAAGAGCGTTAAGATGGCTTTGGAGCTCCTAGCCCATGGTAGGTATGCTGTTGTAGTGGAGGATCCAGAGTCTAAGATCTACGATGTCAACGTGGAGGTCGTATACTCTGGTGACGAGAAGTTCTGGGATGAGGCTGTTAGAAGGATAGCTGGGATCCTTGAGTCCACGAGCTCAGCCCTAGTATTCGTTAACACTAGGTACACAGCGGAGCTCCTAGCAAGCAACCTCTCAAGAGTGCTAGGTGAGGGTAACGTGGTAGCACACCATGGGAGCCTATCCAGGCATGTTAGGGAAAGGGCTGAGAGGGATTTCAAGGAGGGTAGGGTTAAAGCTCTTGTAGCAACATCGAGCATGGAGCTGGGCGTTGACATAGGTAGGGTTGGGCTCGTAGTACAATTCCTATCACCTAGACAAGCTATAGTTATGACCCAGAGGGCTGGGAGGGCTGGGCATAGGCTTTGGGAGGTTAGTAGAGGTGTTATAGTGACTGTTGGAAACCTATATGAAATGATGGAATCAGGTGTTATAGCTTTTAGAGCGGAGAAGGGCTTCATAGAGGATGTGGAACCCCATATTAAACCCTATGACGCCCTAGCACACCAACTAGTAGCAATGGTGGTCGAAGGCTCTGTTAAAAGCGTTGAGGAGGCCTACGGCATCTTAACATCCACACTCCCCTACTCAAACCTATCCATGGAGGAGCTCTCCAGAGTGGTTAAACACCTAGCCAATGTAGGTGTTCTAAGAGAGTCTAACGGGAAGCTCTCCAAGTCTAGGAGGACTCTGGAGTACCTCTACACAGTAACAATGATACCAGATGAGAGGGAGTATGATGTGATTAACATAGTGGATGGGAGGAAGATTGGCAAGGTTAGCGAGAGGTTCGTAGAGTGGAACATAGCCAGGAGGAGCGAGGGGGGAGCTCAGGATAGGTTTAGGATAGTGCTAGCAGGTAGAGTCTGGGAGGTCTTAGAGGTTGACTTGGAGGCTGAGAGGATAACTGTTAAGCCCATAGCGTTAGTCGAAGGCCACATACCCGTATGGGAGGGGGAGCTTATACCTGTAAGCTATAGAGTTGCACGTGAGGTTTGCTCCATATTAGGACTTCTAATGGAGGATCCCGCGAGGGGGTCTATGCTACTGGAGGCTAGGAAGCTTGGAGCCCATGCAGACTACATATCCCGTATAGCGCTGGAGACGAGGAGCCTCTGGGGCGTAGGTATATCCCATGTCAACCCAGTCATAGAGGATTATGGTAGGCTCTCCATACTACACGTATGCCTCGGGACTAAGGGTAACTTCGCCCTATCAATGCTCCTATCTAAGCTAATAGAGAAGTATAAGGCTGTAGAGTTTAAGTTCATACCATATGCTGTGATATTCACAAGCCCAACAGGAGTCCCCGGGGAGCTTGTAGCGAGAGCCCTGGAGGAGGCTAAGAGCTTAGACCCTGTTGAGAGGGCCTCTCTGGTGTACGATGCGCTTAGAAGGTCTAAGGCTTACCTGATAAGGTTCTATCATGTGGCTAAGAGGATGGGCGTCCTAGGCTCGGAGGCTAAGGTTAGCTACTCTCTCGTAGAGAAGCTTGCCGAGGTATACTCTGGGAGCGTGGTGGAGCTTGAGGCTTTAAGGGAGACTTTGCATGAGAAGGTTGACTTGAAGGCTGTTGACGAGCTCCTAGAGGATGTGGAGAGGCCGGTTGTAGTTAAACCACCTAAGCTTACACCGCTAGCAGAACAGGTTCTAGGCAACCCCTACGTTAGAGGCGATGTAGCGGTTAACATAAAGGCCATAGCCTTAGATCAGATCATAGAGGTTAAGAGGAGGTATCTTGAGGGTAGAGAGGCTCTAATGCTCTGCACCATGTGCGGTTACGACTACACAGTCAAGGTTAGAGATGCTAGGGATAAACAGGTTTGTAGAAGGTGTGGTAGTTCAACAATAGCACCCCTACCAAACAGTGAATTCGGTAAGAGCCTGGTGGACGCCTATAGGAGGTATCTTAGGGGGGAGAAGATCTCAAAGGAGGAGGCTAAGCTTGCAGAGGAGGTGAAGGATAGAGCTGGGCTCTACCTGAACTATGCATCGCTCAACCTAGGAGCCTTTGTCATAAAAGCCCTCATGACCCACGGTGTTGGGCCTAGGAGGGCTAAGAAAGTTCTAGAAGCTCTTGTAACGAGAGGTGAGAGAGCCTTCTACGAGGAGCTTCTGAGAGCAGAGGAGGAGTACGTGGCAACTAGGAGGTACTGGAGCTCTCGGAAGGCTGAGA
>Ga0209143_1001226_pt1 | contig 12037 bp, 9 predicted proteins | sample FaiFalFF_MnMetaG_3_FD_184739 | JGI IMG/M metagenome (GOLD analysis project Ga0209143, IMG submission 184739) | Freshwater microbial communities from Yellowstone National Park, Wyoming, USA - Fairy Falls B (FF_Mn_B) MetaG (SPAdes) (version 3) | ecosystem: Environmental > Aquatic > Freshwater >...
AAAAATTAAACTTCTCCCTGATGAGACCTGTAGCGAGTTTAAATTTGGTGTTTGTAATGTCGGGACTGCGTCGGTTTTTAAAGAGCCATCAATGAAAAGCGAACAAGTTACGCAAGCTATACTTGGTGAGACATTTGATACGCTTGAAATTTTCAACGATGATTGGGTAAGGATAAGGTTACATTTTGATGGATATATCGGTTGGATTTATAGAAGTCAGGTTGTTTTGATGAAACAGGAGGAATTTTCAAAGTATACTGATAAAGTAAAAGTTCAATTTGAGAAAAATTTTGGTTTTGTCAGAGAGAAACCTGATGCAGAATCAATTTCAGTGCGAGATGTTGTGATTTGTTCTGTTTTGAATGTTTTGAGGGCGAGAAATAAATGGTTTATGGTTGAGTTACCTGATGGGACAGTTGGCTGGATGAGAAAAAATGAGGTGGGGAGATTTCTCGCCATTGACAAAAGAAATGTAAATGATATAATTCAAACTGCTAAAAGATTTCTTGGTGTTTCTTATCTTTGGGGTGGGAAGACGCCAAAAGGATTTGATTGTTCTGGGTTTGTGCAGACGGTTTTCAGGATAAACGGTGTGCAATTGCCCCGCGATGCTGATATGCAATGGAGTGTTGGGGATGATTTAGGGATGGATTTTTCAAAGTTTAAAAAAGGCGACCTTTTATTTTTCAGCTCTGATGGAGAAAGGGTAACGCATGTCGGGATATATCTTGGCAAGGACAAAAAAGTGATACACTCATCGGGATTTGTCAGGATAAATTCACTTGATAGAAAAAGCGTTGACTATAGCGAGCGACTTGAGAGAACTTTTATAGGAGCGAAAAGAGTTTTAATTTAAAAGAAAACTTCGCAAATTTTAATGGAGGTGATTTAAATTCAGAGAGGAAGTTCAATTCAAATTCCGCCTTTACGACGAAGCCGAGAAACAAGCATCGTCAAATCCACTTCACAAGAAGGTTCTCGTCTTGAATCAAAATTATGAACCAATGAGCATCTGCCCTGTCCGAAAGGCGATTTCCCTTCTTTATCTTGGCAAGGCAGAACTTGTCGCTGCAAGGGATGGACAATATATAAGGTCCGTCTCGTATGTCATGCCATTCCCAAGCGTTGTTAGATTGTCGTATTATATTCATATGCCATATCGCAAGGTGATTTTAACAAGGAAGAACATAATGAAGCGTGATAATTACAGATGTCAGTATTGTGGTCGTAGTGGTGTCCCTTTGACGGTTGATCATGTGATTCCCAAATCGCGAGGTGGTGAGGACACTTGGGAAAATCTTGTATGTGCTTGCGTTGAATGTAACAACAAAAAAGGGGATAGGACGCCTGAAGAGGCAGGGATGCGACTTTTGCGAAAGCCGAGAAAACCAAATCCTATATTTTTCATAAGGAACTTCGTCGGTGAAATTGATGAGAAATGGAAGCCGTATCTTTTCCTCTAAATCAAGGGGCGGTTTAAAACCGCCCTTTTTATCTTACAGGAAATTTTTCCACATCATTGAGCCAATCGGTTTATCTGAGCGTTGATTGTATTTTGCGTTTTTTTTCTTGTTATATGGGGTTAAAATTTCGCCCGAGATTTCAAAATAGATCAATTGACCGATCGGCATCCCCGCATAAATACGCACTGGTTGCTTAACTGATATTTCCAATGTCCAATGGTTGCAATATCCAGCGTCTCCCTTCCCAGCGGTTGAGTGTATGTCAATACCAAGACGACCAACGCTTGATTTTCCTTCAAGAAAGGGAACAAACCCGTGCGTCTCGGTATATTCAAGTGTGACGCCAAGGTAAAGGCGATTTGGGTATAAAATTATCCCTTCTGGCGGGATTTTGAAGTATTCAAGTTCGTTTTCAATTTTCGCATCAAGAATTTCGTTTTTATAAACAGCCATCCATTCGCCAAGGTGAACATCATAACTGTTTGTGCCAAGACAGTTTATGTCAAACGGTTCAATTACGATGTTCCCCTTTGCCATTTCTTCAAGAATCCTTTTATCGCTGAGGATCATCTCGTCCCTTGGATTATTTTAAAATTTTTTTCTGCTCTATTTTCAACTGCTCCATTCTGTATCTTAACTTTGAACGCGTTATCCCGAGTATTTTCGCTGTTTGAATTTGGTTTCCGTTTGTTATCTTCAAGGTTTGAATGATAAGCTCGCGCAATACCTTATCCATTGTAACACCTGTTGGTGGAATCTTCAAGACGAAATCACTTTCACCGTTTTGTTGACTAACGAGCTGAATTGGGGTGCTTTGTAGATGTTTTACATGTTCAGGTCTGATTTTTGAATCGTTTTCAACGAGGATAATTCTTTCAATTATGTTTCTTAACTCTCTGATATTTCCGGGCCAATGATAAGATTTTAAAATTTCCATCGCTTTTTCATCCACACCGATAAAGTTTTTGCCGAATTTTTTGTTGAATTCATCAATGAAAGCGTTAACAAGTAAGGGTATATCTTCTTTTCGTTCGCGAAGTGGTGGGAGATAAATCGTTGCGACATTTAAGCGGTAGAAGAGATCACTTCTAAATCTTCCGGCATTGACCTCTTCTTTTAAGTTTTTGTTTGTTGATGCGATGACCCTGACATCAACTTTGATTTCCTTCGTCCCTCCAAGTCGGTAGAATTTTTTATCTTGAAGAACCCTTAGGAGTTTGACTTGAGCTTCAGGGCTTAGTTCGCCAACTTCGTCAAGTAGTATTGTTCCGCCGTTTGCAAGTTCAAATTTCCCAGGTTTCATCTTATCCGTGGCTCCCGTGAAAGCGCCACGCTCATAGCCAAAAAGCTCACTTTCAATTAAATCCTTTGGGATAGCCCCACAATTTATCGCTATGAAAGGACCCTCGCGACGGGAACTTTTCTCGTGTATATATCTTGCTATTAATTCCTTTCCGGTGCCTGTTTCTCCACTTATCAAAACGGTGGTGTCATCGCCAAGGGCATACTTTTCAGCAAGTGATAGCGCCTCAATTATCTCTTTGCTTTGACCTATTATCTTATACTCGCCAAACTGTTCGGATAATCTTTCTTTTAAAATTTGAACCTCCCTTTGAAGCTTGAGGTTTTTCACAGCTTTTTGCATCGCAATTTCAAGCTGTTCAAAGTCAAGAGGTTTAAGTATGAAATCATCGGCTCCAAGTTTTATCGCCTGTACGACCAAACTGACATCGGAGTACGCAGTGATCATCAATACGGGAAGCATTGGCTCCTCATCTTTGATCCGCTTTAGAATGTCAAGCCCGTTTTCATCTTTAAGAAATATATCAAGAAGTACTATGTCGGGTTGGTCTTCCTTCAAGTTCTTTATCGCCATTTCACCTGAGGAATATGAGATCACATCATAGCCAGAATCCGTTAAAACTTGTGATATTGACTTGTTGAACAGTTCGTCATCATCAACCACCATGACTTTGAACTTCATCCCTTCCTCCTACTTATTTTGCCTTAAATTTTAGATAAAAAGTGGTTCCATGGTTTACCTCGCTTTCAACTTCAATTTTCCCGTCGTGATTCGCCATGACTTGTTTGCATATCGCAAGCCCTAATCCAGTTCCATCGCTTTTCTTTGTAAAGAACGGCTCAAAAATTTTATTTAAATCCTCCCTCGGTATCCCGCATCCGTTATCGCTTATTGAAACAACGATGTATGGGATTTCGTTTTCAATTTCAAGATACGATTTTATCTTTATCCAGCCGGATTTTTCAATTGCGTCAACCGCGTTTGTCAAGATGTTGAGCAAAACTTGCTGAATTTGTTTGAAGTCAATTTTTACCTTCGGTAGGTTTGGGTCAAGGTTTGTGATTATCTCAATCCTCTTTTTCATCGTTGAGACCTCAACAAGTGGTAATGTTTGATGTTATGACATCGTTTATATTTTCTTCTTTCACGATCGGCTTGCTCGGTCTGGCAAAGCTTAAAGTTGCTTCAACTATTTTCTCTATCCTTTTGACGCCCTCAATTGCGAGATCAAGATATCTTCTCTCTGTTGTGCCTTCATTAAATTTTCTCTGTAAAAATTGCAAATTTACACTTATAGCTGAAAGCGGATTCCTTATTTCATGGGCTATCGCTGCTGATAATCTTCCAAGAGATGCCAACTTCTCGGCTTGAATTAATTCATCTTGAATTTTCTTTTTCTCCGTGAGGTCTGAAACAATAACTTGTATGGTGCTTGTGTGTGCATACCCAATTAAACTTGCTGTCATTTCAACGATTTTTTCGTTATTTTCAAAATCAAGTATCATCGTTTCAAAATTTACAACCCTTTCCCCTTCAAAAAGTGGCTGAAAGTATTTTTTATACTTAACAAAACTTAAACTTAAAATTTCATCCCTTGTGCACTTAAAAAGATTTTCCGCCTCATTGTTCGCATCAAGCACGATCCAAGTTTCCGGTTGGATTATAAATATCGCCTTGCCAGCGTTTTCAAACAAACTTTTGTATTGTTCATGGGAAATTTGAAGTTCCTCGTTCATCTTTCTCAACATAGCATTTGCCTGTTCAAGCTCGTACATTTTATCTTCAAGCTTTCGTATCAAGACGGTGTTGTATTCCCTTAAATACTCAACATCATCGCTTATAGTTTCAGATTTTGTCGTTGTTGATTTACTTTTCTCAAGGAACTTTTCAACAGTGTCAAGTAGGACCTGGACATCAACTGGTTTTATCAGATAGGCGTCAGCTCCAAGACCAAGCCCAAATTTTTCATCTTCAGGGTCGGTGTAATTCGCCGTGTAAAAAATAAAGGGGGTCTTTTTAAAATTTTTATGCTTTTTCACCTCCCTGCAAAATTGAAAACCATCCATCTTCGGCATTAAAACATCTGAGATGATTAAATCAACCCTTTCCTTTTTCAGGACCTCAAGCCCTTCAAGACCATTTCTGGCTGTGAGCACCGTATAACCCATTGTTTCAAAAATTTCCCTCAGAATCTCCAAACTTTCTTGGACATCGTCAACAAGTAAAATTTTCATAGAGTTTATCGGCGAAAATTTTAGAGACAATAAAAATATAGAAAAAGCCCCAAAAATTATCAATCATTTCCGCTTAAAGATAATTGTGAGTGGGACCCCGATGAAGCCGAAATTTTCTCTGATTTTGTTCTCAAGAAACCTCTTGTAGTGCTCGGGTATGTCATCGGGGAAGTTCGCAAAGAAAGCGAAAACCGGCGGGGATGATTTAACCTGAGTGACATATTTGATTTTTATCTCCTTCCCAGATACCGCTGGTGGTGGAGTTTCTTTCACTATTGGAAATAAAACTTTGTTAAGTTCGCTTGTCTTTATCCTTTTAGCCCTCTCATCATGGACAACTTTTGCGAGATCAAGCACTTTAAATATCCTTTGTTTCGTTTTCGCGGAGATGAAAACCACAGGGACATAGTCAAAAACCTTCAACCTTGTTTTGAGCGCATGTTCGTGCTCAAGAGCTGTGTTTGCGTCCTTCTCCACGAGGTCCCATTTATTCACGGCGATCACAATCCCTTTCTTCAACTCAGCTGCTTCACCGATTATTCTAAGGTCTTGTCTTTCCAAGCCACAGGTTGCATCAAGCATTACGACAGCGACATCGCATCTTTGTAAAGCTTTGAGTGCCCTTATAGCGCTGTAAAATTCAATGCTCTCCTTGATTTTGCTTCTTTTTCTTAAGCCCGCGGTATCAATCAAAAGGAATTTATTTCCGTTGTATTCAAATTGAGTGTCAATTGAATCGCGCGTGGTTCCGGGTATATCTGTGACAATCGTTCTGTTTTCCCCAAGAACTGCGTTCACAAAGGATGATTTACCTACATTTGGTTGTCCGACGATGGCGACTTTTATTTGGTCTTCCTCATTTTTTTCCTCACCATCAACACTTGGTAAATCCTTTACAACCTCATCAAGGAAGTCACCGATTTTCCTGCCGTGTAGTGCAGAAATAGGGAAGGGCTCACCTACACCAAGTTCATAAAATTGAGCTATGTAAATTTCACTTTTTTCATTGTCAATTTTATTTACCGCGAGGACCACCTTTTTGTTTGTTTGTCTCAAAATTTTTGCAATCTCAACATCCAAAGGTGTAACACCCGTAATTCCGTCAACCACAAAAACTATAACATCTGCTTCCTCAATTGCTATCCAAACCTGTTCCCTTATAGCTGCTTCAAACACATCTTTTGACTCAGGGACATAGCCCCCTGTATCTATAACTATAAACTTTTTCCCATTCCATTGTGCCTCACCGTAATGTCTGTCCCTCGTCACCCCACTTTGTGGATCAACAATTGCATCTCTTTCACCGATTATCCTGTTAAACAATGTTGACTTCCCTACATTCGGTCTCCCAACGATTGCAACTATGTTTCTGCCCATCTTTTTATTTGATCCCAAGCTTTTCTTTTATCAAACGAGATTCGTTACTCGCTTTTTTAAGTTCATTGTAAATTGCCGTTGAAAACTCCTTCACCCTTTCAGGCTTCGGGTTTGGTTTGTTAATCTCGTCAATTAAGTTTTTGTAGTGTAGCTCTGCTCTTTTACAATAATCATCAAGATAAGCGATGTTGCCCTTGACAAGCTCAACTTGTTCCTTTTTCAGCGACTTTTTGATTTTTTCATAACTTTGTTTCACATCTTTTAAGCAAGCGCCGACTTTTTCAGAGTATTTTTTTGCCACATCAGGTATGATGACGTTTTCTCTTTCAACCTCGGCTTTTAAAGCACCCGCGTAACCGCGGACATTGCGACAACACTCTTCAAACTCATTAAAATAATCTTTTAGAGATTGGCTCAGCAGGATGGATGGGAGAAGGAGAAACAAAACGATGTGCTTTTTTAGGTGCTTCATGTTTCGCCACCTCCGTGAAAGGTTTTATTTTTTTAGTGCGATTTCACCAATCAGGTCCGAGTGAAAGATAATATACGGGTTTTGAGAACGAATCCCAGGTAAATCTCCACGCAATATCAAGCCGTAACAGCAATCCGAACAAGTAAATTCTGAAACCATATCCCATCCCAATGAGCAAATCCTTTGTCGTCGTTCCAGTAAATGGATCAGGTTGATAAAACGCTCGCCATGTCTTCCACGAGTCCCAAGCGGAGCCAGCATCAATGAATAAAACTCCCATAATATTTCTGAAAGCGAGAGGTAAAGCTCCACCTATGAAATATCTTATCAAAGGAAACCTGAATTCAAAGTTCATCAAAGCAAACTTTGAACCATTTTGTTCATTGTAGACATAACCCCTAAGCGGGACTATTGGACCGCTAATTGCTTCAAAGAAGAAGAAATCAGCTGTGTTCTCAATCGGGATGTAATCATTTTTAATAGCCCAATTTATCCATACATCCACTCCACCAAGCATAAATCTTTGCCTGTTTTGACCTGTGCTTCCACCAGCGGTAAATCTAAATGCCAAACGATAATCGGTCCAAAGCTTGAAATATCTTCTGTAGTCAAAAATCCCCGTCAAGAATTGTATCCCATTTGTTCCGAGCTTAGGACTTGTGTAAAGCGATAGATAGTATCTTTCACCGTTTGATGGGAAGATATATCTCCAAATGGAGTTATCGTGAACATAAGTTAAAGAAGGCATCAAAATGACGGATGTTTCCCTGAACTCTGGTAAATCAATAAATTCTCCAACGACATTATAATATCCGAGCCCGAAATCAATTCTTCTAAATTTATCAATCGGATATGAACCCATCAGTGTCCCACCGTACAACCTGTATCTGTAATAGAGCGGATTATATTGATTCCCGACGGCGAAAAATCTTGCTATGTGAAAAGCTTCAAATCCCCAGTTAATCCTTTTGGGAAGGTAAAAATAAGCAAAAGCATAATCGCTGTTTTTAAGGTCAAAGACCAAACTTGTGATCAAATAAATTTGGTGATTGCCGAGCATGTCGCTGAACATCATAAAAGCTTCACCAAGTACGCCGTAGAATGTATTATAACTGGCGTTTGTGTAAATTAAATCAGGGGTGAAGTTAACTTTATATCTGTAAACTTTATAGCGACCGTATTCATCAATATTATCGGGAGCTTTGAGTGAATCAGATCTTGCTTTTATCGTCATTGCCAAGCTATCCTGCCTGAAAATGTCCGCAAAGATGTAATTTCGCAGATTTATCTTTATGTCACTTCCATAAGGTTGAATGGTTGATGTATCGGAATCGCTAAATTTCTGTTCTTCTTTTTTCGACTTTGCGAGTTCTTTTTCTTTTTCCCTCAAAAATTCAGTTACGAAAACTGTCGGCTCAAGTTCTTCAACATTTAACTTCCGTTCAAACGGCTGGCGCAGTACAAAGATATCAAAACCACCGTTATAAAACGATGCAAAGGCAAGTTTTGAACCGTCATAGGTGATTGAAAGCTGGTAAATCCCACTAACGGAGTTCGTTATAGGTCTCTCAATGCCTGTTTCAAGGTCTTTCTCGTAAATGTTGTTTATGCCGTTTCTGTCTGATATAAATAAAATTTTCTTCCCGTCGGGTGAAACAACCGGGGATGTTTCATCCCAGTAATCAGTGTGAGTTATCCTTTTAATTTCGCCTGTTTCAATATCAATTGAATAAATATCGTATTGGTTCGGGTCAAAGTTGTACATTTTGAAGTCATCCGGGACCATCTCCTTTGAAATGAAATTCTTCCTGTCGGATGAAAAATAAATGATCTTTCCATCCGGTGACCAAACAGGGTCAGCATCGCTGAAAATGTCGTTTGTTAAATTAACAAGCGTTTTGTTAGAAAGGTCGTAAACATATATATCTGATTGCCCTTGTTTTAAGCCAACGAATGCAAGTTTTTTCCCATCCCTTGACCAATCAACCGAAAAGATTCCATCAAGGTCAAATGTTATTTTTTGCTGTTTTTCCGTTTTAACATCAATTATGAAGATTGCGTCTTTATCGCCACTTTTTACAGCAAGAGCTATTTTCTCGCCATCCGGCGACCAGGTAAGTCCCGGGGTTAGAAGGTGAAGCTCTTCAAAATTTTTAGTTCTGTTTCCATTGACTATTTTCTTTATAATTTTACCATCAAGGGCTGACATTATGAAGACATCAAAATAATCGTCCCTGTCAGATATGAATGCAATTTTATCGCCGTTTGGTGAAATCGCCGGGCTTGTGTTGTAGAAATGGTCTCGTTTGGTGTGATCGGTTAATCGTTTTGCGAATTCATCTGGGGCTTCTCTCTTTGAAAAATCGCCCCAGTACAATTTTTTCTGCTCTTTCACCCATCTTTCTGATAACTCTTTCAATGAAATCCCAAGAGAACTTCTTATTCCCGCTTCAACACTTCTCAAACCCTTTATCCTGTTTATCATTTCGCCGATCTTATCATCTCCATATTTCCTTGAGATATACCAAAAGACAGATTGACCACCTCTATATGCGAAATAACCATCAAGATATTGTATCGGCGGAAGATAACCGCTTATCGTCGCATCTCTCATAAACATATCTGAATTCACATCCCATTTAAGGGCGGAAAATTCCGGTAGCCCTTCAACTATCCACATTGGGAGTTGAAGCTGAATGTTGTTGATTAGCGCCGATTGTAATGAACCTCCGTAAAACATATCGTTCATAACAGCATGGACAAGCTCGTGATGTATCACATGACGAAACTGCCTATATGAACCCTCAAACGGGACGACGACTCTATTTTTGAAAAGCTCAGTTACTCCGCCGATGCCTTCCTCAAGATATTCTGCGACGACATTTGTCTGTTGGAAATCGTTATGCGAATTGTAAACAACTATCGGTATGCGATTCATTATCTCATATTTCAAAAGCTTGCTTATCTTAACATAGGCATCTTCGGCGACCTTGGCTGTATATTCAGCGAGTTCATAACCGCCGTCGGTGAAATAGATATCAAAATGATCAGTCCGAATGAAATACCAGTTGAAGTCCTTATACTGAACCTTGTTCTTCCCGAAAGGACCTTGCTGTCCAAAGCCAGTAGTTACAATCATCAAAATAAGAATGAAGAAAAACGCAAATCGCTTCATTTAAAAACGCCTCCGTGATTTTTAAGTTTTATTTCTAAAAATTTAAACGAACTCCGACAAATTTTCGTTTCAAAACCAGTGAGATCACTCTTTGTAGGTATCAATCTGTGCTCTTTGCAATTTATCGCTGTAATCAACATAAACTGTCTTTATCTCGGTGAAGAAATCAAACACTGTCCATCCTCCTTCCCTGTGTCCGTTTCCTGTCTGCTTAACTCCGCCAAACGGGAGATGCGTTTCGGCGCCAATAGTTGGAGCGTTTATATATGTTATCCCAGCTTGTATATCGCGAATCGCCTTGAATGCCTTATTAACATCACGGGTGTAAATTGATGAGGACAAGCCGTAAACCGTATCATTTAAAACTTCAATCGCCTCTTCAAATGATTTAACTTTTATCACACAAAGCACAGGACCAAAGATTTCTTCTTGCGCTATTCTCATCTTTGGATGAACATCAACAAAAATCGTTGGGGCATAGAACCAACCTTTATCATATTCACCACCGGTTAATCTATAACCGCCGATCAGAAGTTTTGCTCCTTCTTGTTTACCGATTTCAACATATTGATGAATTTTGTTTAATTGTGCTTCGTTTATTATCGGTCCCATTTCAGTTGATTCATCAAGTCCATTTCCAACTTTTAATTTTTTAACGCGTTCAACAAGCATTTCAATGAATTGGTCATATATCGCTTCGTGAAGGATCAATCTACTTGTTGCGGTGCATCTTTGCCCAGCTGTTCCAAAGGCGCCCCAGAGGACTCCGTCAAGCGCAAGCTCAAGATTTGCATCTTCTAAAACAATTTGCGCATTTTTCCCACCCATTTCAAGAGAAACACGTTTCAATGTGTCAGATGCTTCTCTTGAGATGACTTTTCCAACAGCTGTTGAGCCCGTGAAACTTATAAGGTCAACATCGGGATGTCTTACGATCGCCATTCCGACTTCGTTACCGCCACCATGGACGAGGTTCACAACACCTTCTGGAACACCCGCTTCTTCAAGGATTTGAACGAGCGTTGTCGCTGTTTTAGGTGTATCAGAAGCTGGCTTGAAAACCACAGTATTTCCCGCGACAAGAGCCGGGAATATCTTCCAGGTCGGGATAGCCATTGGGAAATTCCATGGGGTTATCACACCAGCAACGCCGACAGGTAAGCGAATCGCCATTGCAAATTTGTTCGGGAGCTCAGATGTCGTCGTATAACTGAACAATCGCCTTCCTTCACCGGCTGCATAATATCCGGTGTCAATTCCTTCTTGAACATCACCACGGGTTTCAAGTAAAATTTTCCCCATCTCGCGGGTCATCTCACGAGCTATCTCTTCTTTGCGCTGGACGAGTAAGTCCGCTGCTTTTTTTATTATATCAGCTCGCTTCGGCGGTGGAACAAGTCGCCAAGATTGATATGCTTTACGAGCTGCTTTGACGGCTTCTTCAACATCTTCAGGACCCGACTTCGGGAAAATCCCTATGATGTCATCCCAATTGGCGGGGTTTCTGTTTTCAAAAGTTTTCCCTGATTTTGCATCAACCCACTTGCCATTAATGTAATTTTTGAATACCTCAGCCATAGGTCGTTTCTCCTTAATTTTATTTGTAAATTTCGCTTCTATGACCGATTAGATGAACTGTTATGATTTTCTTCTCAAAGTCAACGGAGTAGATAACTCTATAATCTCCAACCCTGAGTTTAAATTTGTCTTTCACAACTCGCCTTTCAATCGCTCTGGCTTTATCATATCAAAATTTTCAGCAAGCCATTCAATTTTCGGTTTTTATTCTTTCTCTTACCTCGGCTGATAATTTTCTCACATCTTTAAGAACACTTTCGGCGTAAACAACCTTATACATCTTCACCTTGTTCAACTTTTGCCCAAAACTCATCGTGTGGAATCGTTTTCTCCTCGCCAGCGAAGGATTTTTTCAGTCGTTCAATTATTTCGGGTTTCAATTCAAGACCTTCATCGGGGTCAAAGCCAAGCTCGTAAATTTTACGCTCAACGATT
>Ga0209143_1001229_pt1 | contig 12005 bp, 7 predicted proteins | sample FaiFalFF_MnMetaG_3_FD_184739 | JGI IMG/M metagenome (GOLD analysis project Ga0209143, IMG submission 184739) | Freshwater microbial communities from Yellowstone National Park, Wyoming, USA - Fairy Falls B (FF_Mn_B) MetaG (SPAdes) (version 3) | ecosystem: Environmental > Aquatic > Freshwater >...
CAGTCATAATAAACAACTGCGTTCTGGGTAGCTTGATCTGGGAACTGAAGACCATATCTCGTCCCACTAATTCGTATCCGCTTCTCCAAATGTAGGGTTTGAACGTTAGCTTAAATCCGGCCTTCAGGAACTTTTCACACAACTGTCTGAGCGTTTCCGGTCCATGGCATTCTATCACCCACTTCGGAACCTTTCTGATGAGGTCGTCGGGCAGACTCAATAATTGTTTTTCACAACCCTCGCAATCGACCTTAGCAACCTCGAACCCGTCCTTAAGCACGTCAATCCATCCGACGCTGTTATGTGATGTGTTGCATCCCACGAAAGACTCGTAAACCACCCCTTTAACTCCGTTTAAGCGCATCGTCTCACGGACATGTTTGGCCAGTTGATGTTCAGGTTCGTAAACCACAACCTCTTCAGCACCCCATTTCTTGAACAGGTATGCGGTCTCGCCGAGATAACCGCCAACATCCAAAACCCTTCCCTTATAATCGAAGACCCTATAGATTTTCTCAAACGGCTCTGTCAAAAAAGATGCAAACCCTACAGCTGGCAACGATATCACGCCGCCTTTAAACCTCGCCAGCAATTTCCCATTAACACTGTAGACGAATATCCGGCGTAGCAGCAATTCTGCGAAAACCAACACGTAATCCAGGTCTAGTTTATGCTTTCCGAGGCCGAACCTGAACTCGAGTTCCTTAACTCTATCCCTATACAGGAACAGCTCAAAGAGATCACGAATGTTCCTAACAAATAGTAGCAACACGATCAAGTACAATGGATACCTGAAACGGAATTGCAGAGGGCCTAATCTCCGCAGCCACCCTCAACACGTCGGCAACTGAGGGTTTTCGTAGACGTTTTATAAAATTCAACACGCCGCGCCTTTGAGACAATCCACTCGGAATACACAAGCTCGGTAATAAATTTGAATATTCTCACTCGACAACCTCCAAAATCACCTCACTCATCTGTTCCGTGTCTAACGTGCCAATTCGCATCCAATTTCTTCCCAATATTGAATGCAGCAAACCGGTCAAAAACCCTAGAGCCTTTAGAAACCTATAAGCAGGCACATAAAAAAATCTCACCCTCAGCCGATCAATCAAAGAGGACGGTTCAATAACTTTATGACGCACAACCGTTACAGCATAAACTGACAACAAGATGGCTCCTAAAATTGTAAACGAAATACTACCGCTCAAGAGCAAAGCTATAACAATAGGAGGAGATAGATCGAAGGTCCGTTTAAATGCCATAACAGCCACATCATGGAGTTTGTGTACCCTTAAAACCGATTTCCCAATCCAGAAATTACGCCACAAAATTTCCTTTGCATTATCGGGATTATAATGATATAAAAATGCATCTTTAACTACAACGGACGCGATTCCTGTCCGCATATAAAAAGTGGTATCATCGTAAAACCCGAATCTTGCATCAAATCCCCACTCCTAATAAAAAGATCCCGCTCGACGGCCCTTACGTAAACTGTCCTTTCCTCAGACCCTACACCTCTTATACGTTGCCCTTGTACCCTAACCCAAGGATTCTCAACATTAGCAATTATTTCATCTCCGGGGCAGGAGGACTTCGATGAGCCGCTCAAAATAGGCTTGACAAGATTAGCAATAAAGTTTGGCGGAAATTCCATGTCGGCATCAAGAAAAACAACAATATTTCCTTTCGCAAAATGAGCACCGATGTTCCTAGCGTTCCCCGGTCCAGTATTCATACGGAGTTTCACTAACCTAATTTTTTCCGGATTTTTCTGAATATAGCGTTTCACCAACTCAGAAGTACCATCGCTGGATCCATCGTCTACAACGATGATTTCAAAGTTATCAAAACTTTGTCGCAATAGTGAATCTAAACAGCGAGAAATATGTCTTACTTCGTTGTATGCTGTGATTATTACTGATACCTCTATCACGGAGAAGCAAAACCAATGCAATATTTACGGTTCACCTCTTTGTCATTTTATGGATTTTAAGGTTCTTAAGGTGGGGAGTAACATCGGACCAGGGTGCTGTAATGCATGAAAGGACACGTCGTTGTGACTGGTGGAGCTGGGTTCATAGGTTCCCACGTGGTCCAACAACTCCTTGAAAAAGGGCACACCGTGAAGGTCATCGACGATCTTTCAGCCGGACGGAAATCCAACTTGCCTCCCGACGTCGAGCTATCCGTCAAGGACGTGAGGGCTATCAGCAGTGATGACATCGCAGGGGCCGGGGTGGTGATCCACTGCGCAGCCCAGGTCTCCACCTTCAAATCTGTTGATTATCCTGAGGAAGACTTTTCACGTAACGCCGAGGGAACCTTCAGGGTTTTGGAGACGCTGAGGAAGCATAACCCGAAGGCCCTCTTCATCTACACCAGCAGCAGGAGCGTACACGGCGACATCCCAGCCCCCCACGTGGCCGACGAGAACTGGCCCTACAACCCCTCAACCTTCTACAACGTCCACAAGATCTACGGGGAAATGCTCTGCAAAATATACAGCCAGCTATACGGAATAAACTACGTCATACTAAGGCCAAGCAACGTCTACGGCCCCCGACAACCCTACTGGGCAGGCGGCTGGTACAATTTCTGCCTCCCCGGCAGCTCCCCCGTGGTTTCGAACCCCGGCATAAAAACTATTGAAAGCCTCAAGATAGGAGACTTGGTCCTAACACATAGGGGACGCTACCGACCTGTCACTAAAGTCTTCAAACGCCGCTACGTCGGCGAGCTTATTCAAATAAAAACAATGTATTATTGGGAGCCGTTAAGCGTCACACCAGAACATCCAGTGCTAGCCATCCGCTGCCCTAAAGTCTTTACTGACCACTGGAGGAGAGCATCCATAGACTTCTCAGCGGCTAGATGGGTTATGGCTAAAGACCTAGAGGATGGCGACATCTTGCTCTATCCACGCCCTAAACTCCCCCACGGTCAAGCACCTACCCACATATTGCTAAGTGACTACATGGACATACATGTTGAGGCGGGGAAGATCTACGGATATACAAGGAACCAATACGTAGAGAGGTGCAAAGGTAAAGAGTATCACATACCACTTAAAATTCCCCTAAACGATTCTTTCATCAGGATAGCTGCCCTATATCTAACCGAAGGATGCGTCGGAACCAACGGAAAGCAGATCTATATCGTATTATCAGAGGTGGAACGGAACACAGCAGAACAGCTTTGCCAAGACATCAAAAACGTATTTGGATTAGAACCTAGGATTGAGGTAAGGCAGCAGAACCACGCAGTCAACATATATGTCAACTCCGCTCCATTGGCCAACCTATTCACGAAGCTCTTTGGCAGAAAATCGTCCAGCAAACACTTGCCTGACCTCTTCTTCTCTCTACCAAAAGATAAGCTGGAGATGCTTATTGAGTGGATGGTTAAAGGGGACGGGTACATCGATCTGCGCAACCGATCTTACATAAAATACGCATCGGTTTCTAAGACGCTCATCTATCAGCTAAGAGACATACTACTAAGTTTAGGCCTTTTCCCAAGCATAGAGTGTAGGAAAATAGGCGGAAAAGCCGTTATTGCTGGCCGACCAGCCAACTTAAATGATGTCTACATCCTTTCATGGTACAACCATCCAATCCGCAGGAGGCTATGGATATCCGAAGAATATGTCTACCTTCCTATCAAGTGGATAAGAAAATCATACTACGACGGCTACGTATATAACCTAGAAGTAGAAGAAGACCATAGTTATGTTGTAGGGTACCACACCCTGCATAACTGTGCCTATTGGTTCCAGCTCGCTATCGAGGGTAAACCGCTCCCAATATACGGCATAGGCGAGCAGATCCGCGACTACACATATGTCGTCGACACTGCTAAGGCCTATATCCTGGCAATAGAGAACCCGGATGCTTGGAACCAGACCTTCCTCCTCCCCACCGGGATAGGTACGAGTCTAAACCAGCTCGCCAAGAAGATACTAGAGATTACGGGAAGCAAAGCAGGCGTAGAGTATTATCCGCCCAGAAAAGGTGACATCCAACGGTTCGTAGGCTCCTACGAGAAGGCCTCAAAGGTTTTGGGATGGAGGCCCGAAACGATGCTGGATGAGGGTCTGAGAAATGAGTACGAGTGGATTAAGCGCGACCTCTCCAAGAAGGGAGATTAGGGCGCTTTATGTCACTTCCTTCCCTACAAAGTCCTATAGACGTCCGGTAATGGCCGCACGTGCACTGAATCTCCTCGGAATTCACTCAATAATTGTCGAAGGATGGCGGGTGGTTGAAGCTCACAAACCCGCAAGACTCGTTGCCTCCCTTTCGCGATTTTTTCCGACTCCGCTGAACTGGATCTCAAGAGATGTTGCGTACGAGGCGGGAACCTTCAAAGTCACTTTGAGCCTATCACCCTCGCTTTGCTTCAACCTGAACGTTGTGGGAGCGGTGGGTATGAGGGTCGCTGCAAGGGATAAACCGCTCGTCCTCGACATGCAGGACTTCACAATTCAAGACGACCACACAATACCCTTATATGACGAGCAGATACTCAAAGCATCTGCACCCGATTTAGTAATATTTGCAAGCGAATCGATAAGGAGGCTGGTCGAGAGTCGTTACCCAAAACTGTTGAAAAGGACAGCGTACATACCCTTCGGCATAGACCTCGCAACTTTTGATAGGCATTACACAGCGGCTGATCCGAGGTTTTTCAGAGCTCATATCTCCGCGAGGGACAAGCTTCTCATGGTTTATACTGAGGCAGCATATCTCTGGGGGAACCGAGAAGGACAAGGAATCGAGCTTTTACTTCATGCCGCTAAACTGGTCGTTAATGAGGTCCCTAATGCGCTGTTGGTCATTCAGGGAGCAGCAAAACCAGGCTCGAGGGTCTACGCGTGGATCGAGGATTGGATAAGACGACTAGGATTGGAGGGACGTGTAGTGCTGTTGCCGCCTATGGAGCCCTATGCGCCGCTTAGAATGAGCATGCTGAAAACGGCAGACGTTCTTCTGCTACCTATAGGTGACGTTTTGGGAACATATTACGCTTCTCAGCAGAAGCTCTTCGAGTACATGGCCGCGTCGAGGCCCTTGGCGATGGTCGCTACACCTGCTAGGTTGAGCGTAATAGATGATAAAGGCGCCTACATTGCGTGGAATAGAGAGCCTTCGGACTTCGCAGCCGTTATTGTGGAGGCATCAACGGATCGAGTCGGGGCGCCTGCCCGGGCTGCTTATGCGAGGAGGTTGGTGGAACTGAAGTACGATTGGCGATGGCTGGTCCCTCAGTACGCCGAGCGAATCAAGCAACTCTTGGAGAACTAGGGCCGGCCTCCTAGTCAATAACATCTTTAAATGATCCGCAACTGTATGGGTCAAGGATCTGAGCATATATGTCACAGATCAGGCTCCGATACACGGGCATAATGGCCTATGCCTCATCGCTCGTCACCACTCTGACAGGTCTTCTCTTCACAGTTCTTATCACGAGGCGGCTGAGCCCTGAGGAGCTTGGGGCTTGGCGCTACATCGGGACCCTTATAAACTATTTCGTGGTGCCCGCGTGGCTAATGGGTTTCTGGGTCACTAGGATGACGGCCAGGGGGCTCAGGCCCCTAGCAACCTCTCTTCTTCTTGCGGCTCCCATGGCGGCGGCCTCTACGGCCCTCTTCGCTGCCCTCTCGTCCTCCTTCTCGGGGGCGATTGCCTTTCCCGCCACGGTGTTCCTAGTCGCGTCAGTCGAGATACCCCTGATCTATCTCTATACCCTGCTCGAGTCGGCGGCGGGCGCCCTGAGGCCCCAGTCAAACTACTACGCCCAGCTCGCACAGGAGGTTGCCAAGCTCCCCATAGGCGTGGTCCTCGTGTTGTTACTCAGGCTTGGTCTGGTCGGGGCCATATGGTCCGCTATAGCGGGCTTTGCGGCCAGGGCGACCATCCTGGTCCTGGCCACGCGGAGTTTGGGCTGGGGCTCTCCGAGCCGCCAAATCGCCTCAACACTCCTCTCGCGTTACTGGCTGCCCCTCTATGCCTCGGTACCCTCAAACATCATAGCGCTCGATAACGTGATTGTGGCCTTGAGCTATGGCTCGGCCGAGCCTCTGGGATACGCGGCCGCCGCCCATCTCTTGGGCAGCGTCGTGGTCATGTCGGGCAACCTAGCGGCCGGCCTATACCCCCGGATGCTCCAATCGCCCAGCCCGGGGGATGTCGAGGTGGCTCTCAAGATGGTTCTCATGATCGCCATACCCTCCGCTACCGGGGTCATCCTGCTTTCGGCGCCCCTGCTGAATGTTCTGAGGCCAGACTACGCGGCGGCCGCATGGGTTATGCCCCTCCTAGCGCTGAACTCTGTCGTCTCACTCCTCCTCAGCCTCATGGACTCCGTCATAACTGGGGAGGAGAGGGCTGACTTTGGGGACGACGCAGGCCTCAGGAGGCTCCTGCGCAGCAGGCTCTTCCTCGTCCCGACGCTGAACTACCTCTACGCCCTCGCCTATCTTCCAGCCCTCGCTCTGGCCCTCAATCTTCTGGGCCCGAGAAGCCCCGTCGAGGCGCTGTGGGCCTGGGTGCTGACTGGCTTCGCCGCGTCTCTCGCGCTACTAGTCTACAAGGCTAGGCTTGCCGTGATGAGGGTGCCGTTCCGGTTCCCCGTCAAGGCCGTCTCCAAATATCTGGCCGCGACGCTGGTGATGGCCGCGGTCCTTTATCTCGTGAGGCCCGACTACCTGCCCGAGAGGGTGTTCGATGCACTGGCAACTGCGCTCCCGCCCGTGGCGGTCTCCGCACTGACGTACTTCCTGACGCTTTATCTGCTGGACAGAGAGTTCAGGCGGCTCGTGGTAGAGATTCTCGGCGCACTGAGGATTAGGCCGAGGCCTCCTCGTAAACCCTTCTGAGCTCGAGGTTCCTATGCTCCAGGCTTAGCGGCGGACTCCTCAGCCTCCTCATACACCTCTCAGAAAGCCTTAGCCATAACCCGTCGTCGCTGAGGAGCTGGTGGAGACGGTCAAGAAGGCTCTCCGTCAGCTCCTCGAAGGGCCCCTCAGCCAAATCGTCGCGGAATGCAATGTTAGGCGTCGAGTCCGGCCTCCAGAGGCCTGTTGGGGCGCGGACGACCATTCCCGCATCGCCCACAAGCTCCGGCATGGCGAAGTGGTCGCTGACAACAGGTACAGCGCCATAAAACATGGCCTCCAAGACCGAGTAGCCGACCGTATCCATCATGGATGGCAAGACGATAACCCGTGTCCTCGGATAGATCTCTGAGAGGAGGGCTTGGCGCGGTACGTATCCTATCTCGACCCCAGACCTCTTGAGGGACTCGGCCAGGGCTGGCGGGGGAGTGGACAACATGAGGAAGCGATAATCCTGATAGTTCTTCCTGATCCTGAGCCACGACTCGGCGACCTCTCTTCCGCCCTTAGCCTCGAAGGACTTATCCCTCCAAGAGCCCCCGACGAAGAGCACTATCTCTCTTCGCGGAGATTGGCTGATTTGCGTATTCGTGTGGAAGGTTGGGTAGATGACCCTAACCCTTGTGTTACGGGTATTGAGGAATCGTGTGAGTGTCCTCTTAGCGGCCTCGGTCAGAGGCAGCAGTGCCACACACTCCCCTGTCTCTATCCTCCTCTGAGCTGAGGCCACCTTTTCAGGGTCCAGCATATCCTCATAGGTCCTGAAGAACACTTTTACCGACTCCAAGTCAGCGACCCAGCGCCTACCCGGGGCTAGTTTGACGCCGTTGCAGAAGTGGGCGAGCCTCCTAAGCCTAATCAAGCCGCTTAGGGCGAGGTATGCCTTCCCCCACGCGCCGCTTCGTATTATGTATCTTACCCCTTCGGGCGGCGCCGTGACTAGCGTGCTCCATAGGGGATGCCTCGAGAGGTAGAGGTCTACCTCGATCTCCCCCCTACTAGTTGCCGCAACCATTCATACATCCGCCTAATCCCATCACTCCAAGGCGTGGCCGGCCTCCAACCCAGCATCTCCCTAGCCTTTCTAATGTCGCTCACGTATACGATCTGGTCTGCGGGCCTCCAATCCTTGAAGCTGTATCGTATGCTCTCCCCCACTAGCCCCTCGATGTATCGTATAGCTTCTAGGAGTGATAGAGAATTCTCGGGCCCGCCGCCGAGGTTAAAGACCTCACCGCGGAGCCTCGAGGAGTTCTTGTGGGCCAGGTCTATGGCCTCGACGAGGTCCCCCACGTAGAGGACGTCCCTCACCTGCTTTCCATCCCCGTAGATCATTATCTCCTCACCCTTCAACGCCTTGAGAACGAAGTGGGCGAGCCATCCCTGGTCCTCGACTCCGAACTGTCTCTCGCCGTAGATGCAGCTCATCCGGAAGACCACGCTTGGCAGACCATAGACGCGTCCGTAGTCCTGCACATATATGTCGGCCGCGAGTTTCGAGCAGCCGTAGGGAGTGTGGGCGCACCCGTCTATCGGGAAGCTCTCAGGTATCCCATCGGCGTAGCGTGGGTCGCTGTACCAGTATCGGGTGCCGAGGTCCTTGAGCGCAATTCTATTGACGCCGTCCCCATAGACCTTATTCGTCGATAGGAATATGACGGCTGAGCCGCTGCGCCTCGCCGCCTCCAAGACGGATAGTGTTCCGAGGGCGTTGACCATGAAGTCTGTCACCGGGTCGTTGAGAGAGCTTGTCACGGCTACTTGGGCCGCCGCGTGGACGATGAGGTCGCAGCCGCGCGCATTCTCAGCCACCTTCTCCTGGTCCCGCACATCTGCCTCGACGAATCGGACGCTTCCGTAGCGGCTTGCGAGGTAGTCACGGTTATAGCTCTTCCAAGGATTCTCCTTTCCTATCAGCTTGCCCCTTAGAAAATTGTCCAGAACGATTACCTCGCCTCCCCGTGAAGCGTAGTACTCGGCGACGTGGGATCCTATGAACCCCGCACCCCCAGTGACTAGTACGCGCAATCCCTGACCGGGCGTTATAGTTGCGCCTCCATTCCTTAAAGAATTTTGTGTTGGTTAGTGAAGGAGGGTCATGGCGTGATTGTGTAGAAGGAGGGAAAGAAGGGGGGGTTGGTTAGTGTATAGGCCTCGGCAGCGAGTCTAGGAACCCCAGACACCGGGATTATAAGGAATGAGCCCGCCGGAGAAATTCTCCGGCGATTAAAAAACCTGAGCCCCCGGTGTGTATAGTTCTGGGGTTTTTCCCCTCGCTGCCGGGGGCCTATCCCGGTGCCTGAGCAGTCACCACTAGTTGTTTGATCTTTTTCACTAGCTCCCAGCACTGTCTCCCGGCCGGCCTTGTTCTATAGTATGCCATGGATAATCTAGTGACAGCCAGATGCAGCCTACCATCATATATCCTCCAATACTCCTTTCTCGACGACTTTATCGGCCTGTAGAGCCCCATAAGCCTCTTCAAACCCCTCAAAGAACTATCAACAAAATCAGCATACGTTAGCAGCTCTGCCAGGGGCTCCCTGCCAGCCAAACCATCATTTATCCCCAGCCCCTCAAGAATCACATTATAGGCCGGAAGTCTTCTGCCAGCCTCCTCATCTATCTTTTTCGCCATCTCCTCCATCTGCTTCTCTATGGATGAGATTGCTGGCTTCAGAACCTCCCTCTCAGCATCAGACAAAGCCCTATATTTATTTAGTAGTTGCTGGTGAGTCTTCGATAGAGACCTATAGGCCAGAATCATCCTCCTCAAGACTAGGAAGTCCTCAGTTACTCTTCTGAACCACCTCTCTTCTATGCTCATCAGGGCCTTTATGTCTCCCCTAGCGCTCTTCGGCAACTTATGCTCCCTGCGAATCTTCTCAATCAGCGTAAGCCTCCTAAGATAGTATACCTCTACCCCTCTCCTTAGTAGTTCTATAGCGCCGTCAGTATGCTGAGGTGGTATTGTATCCATGAATAGCTTGTCTCCGGGCCCAGCAGGGATCTCGCTGAAGCTGTCTATATGCTTGAAAGTTATTCCGTCAGTAGTATATGTTATCCTGAAGCCCTCTCCGTTCCTCTTAGTCCTATGAACATCCGCGTAGAACTTCAATATCCCTGCACCCCTTATTCTGTGTCTTTATCTCGTGTTGCCTAGCTATCACGTGGAACCTCACCACCATCCCCCTCCATCCCCATCACACGTTCGGGTAAGACCCTCCACCGGCCCCACATATAAGGAGTAGTGGCCCCAACACACGGCAACGTACCAATACAGCTAGACCTATGGGGAAACGAGGTAATATTCAAGAGAAAAGGACAAACAACACTATACGGATACCCAAGATACGAGGCATAAACAAATATAGAACTCATCTCAAAATCCCGTATCTCAATCTAAGGTGTATTGCTATGCATTATGTGTTTATGAAGACTCTGTATGTTGCTTCCAGCCTCTTCATACCTTATGGCTATCTTCAAGCTTTCGGAACTCAATGAAAACTGCGGTAGAAAGAAGTTTAAATAGTTTTGAGATAAGTTCATAGATAATTTTAAAAACCTGCTATAGGTGGCTGGTAGGCTAGGGGGTTATCAGCACCTTTATCCCGGCCCCCGACTTGAATGTTTGGAGGGCCTTACCGAACTCTTCTATAGGGTAGAGGTGCGTGATCATGCCTCTGGCGTCGACGATCCTTTGGGCGAGTAGTTGGAGCGCCTCGCCCATGTCTCTGTCGGTCGATGCGTTGCTTGTTATTATCGAGATCTCTCTGACTATAAGGTCGCTTAGATCGTGGTTTAGCGTCGAGCCGTAAGGCGGGACGGCGAAGAGACACACAGTTCCCCCACGCCTCGTGATGGAGATGGCTCTGGAGAGGGCCACGGGCGAGCCCGCAGCCACGATGGCTGCGTCGACGCCCCTCCCCTCCGTGTGCTTTATCACCTCGGCGGACACATCTCTCTCCTCCGCCTGGAGACCGATGGCGCCATACCTCTCGGCCGCCGCAACCCTCGCCGCGTTTATGTCTATGCCGATCACAATGTCGGCTCCCAGCCACTTTGCTAGCTGTATGAAGGTTAGACCCACGGCGCCGAGGCCCACCACCGCGTAGCTGCTGGGATTGGACTGTCTAATCCTTTTGAGCGCCCTCAGGACGCAGGCCGTGGGCTCAGCTAGGCACGCCTCGTGGGCCGAGAGGCCTGGTGGCGACCTGTGTATCCCACCCCTCTCCACTATCCAGCGGGGGACGGCGAAGTACTCCGAGAAGCCCCCCGGCTTAAAGTTATACTCTCTATAGCTTGGGCACATGGTTGGGCTCCCCTTCAGGCAGTAGTAGCAGGAGCCGCAGTTGACGTGGTGGTGGGGGACGACGAGCTCGCCTTCGCGGAGGCCCTCCACCCCTTCCCCCAAGCCGACCACGATTCCGGCCGCCTCATGCCCTATCACGGGCTTGGAGCCCCGGTACCGCCCCTCCAGCTTCTCGACATCCGTGCCGCAGAGCCCGCAGGACAGCATCTTGACCACGATCTCACCGGGGCCGGGCTCCGGCCGCTCCAGCTCCGCCACCACATAGCCCTTCTCACCCACCAGCACGGTCCGCATGCTGCCAAGGATAGGGGGCTTGCATGTTGATAAAACCCTTCTCCCGGGGCATCACGGTTATTACGAAGCCCTATCCGGGATAGATAGGCGGCATGCCTAACTGTTCGCGGACACGATGGTCCACGGTCGGAGTCCAGGACCGCCCATGGCTAAATAATTAGCGGAGGTGCTCTCGCCTGCGCCCACATGCTCTCGTAGCTCTCCTCCTGATTCTCGCCGCAGCTGCACCAGCGTACGCCCTGAACTATGTGCGCTCCCTTGAGAACATTCCCCTCGAGTCTGAGCCCAGCGACATGGTTGTTGGCGATAGGGGGGAGGTCTGGTTCGCCCTTCCTGGGCAGAGTTCTATCGGCCTCTATGTGCCGGATGCGGGGCTGCGATACATCAGGCTTGGGTTTAAGGCCACACACCTAGCATACAGCGCAGGTGCCGTCGCGGCCTATTCGCCTGGCTCCCTCGGGCTAGCGATCATAGAGGCCGCCAGCGCCCGTGTTGTAC
>Ga0209143_1001231_pt1 | contig 11992 bp, 2 predicted proteins | sample FaiFalFF_MnMetaG_3_FD_184739 | JGI IMG/M metagenome (GOLD analysis project Ga0209143, IMG submission 184739) | Freshwater microbial communities from Yellowstone National Park, Wyoming, USA - Fairy Falls B (FF_Mn_B) MetaG (SPAdes) (version 3) | ecosystem: Environmental > Aquatic > Freshwater >...
CAAGCATATCCTTCAACCCAACCTTGCTGCCATGCCTGAAGCAGCGAGACCTCTTGCCCGTTGCGCCTGACCTTGATGGCGTTCAAATCCCAAGCGATGGGTTCAGTGTAAGGGTTTCCAATCATGTTCCAACTAGGGCGAAGTTGAATGGCAAAAGGCGTTGCTTCCTGTCTGGGCACGGTCACGGTTACAGGGGTCGTCCTGTCCAGTTTCACCCAATAACCAGCGCCCCTTTGGGCAACGCTGGCGTAAGGGTAAGGGTAGAACTCATACTTGTTGTCCCCTGCTTTGTCTGGGTTCCAACGAGCGACCTTTCCGCCTTCAAGCAAAGCGCCTATGTCGTTGTTCGGTGAAATCAAAGGCAAAGCAACCATGCTGATCCCAGAAGGTAGAATTCCAGATTGGGTTTCTGTTACTCCGACTTGCACATTTGCCATCATAGTTTGTCCTGAAGTGTCTGGATAGACCGCATTTCCGTTTGCGTCTCGCAATATGGGTGTGCCACCGGCGGGATCAACCTCAAGGGTTGCCTGCCCACTGCCTTGCCGCCCAAAAGAGGCGACTTCAATATCTTTGTATTCAACGATATGAGGGTTCCCTTTATCATCCAACCAGACTAAGGTTATGTTGGTCTTCTGAGCGCCAAGTGAAACCAAACGCACAGTGTATTTACGGAGTGTGGAACCAAGCATCCCTAAGTAGTAGTAAGTGCCGTTGGGAGTCGGAATAGGAGCAAGGTTAGCAAAGACACCAAGATCGTTGACGGGGTTAATAGTCCCGTTTCCTTGTTCCACACCAACTCTTCGTCCCTGTTCGTCCGTCACTATCATGCCCGCTTCAGGTCCGACCAAAATTTGGAAGTGGTAAATAGGTGGAGGTGCAAGATAAGGATTTGTGGACGCATTTCCTTGACGGGATCTATTTGTCAGTATTTCTTGTTTTCGGGGTCTGGAAGCATGTGGCGGCGGAGGATCGTCTTGTAAGTTTGGTATTACTGCGTTTTGTGTCGTGAAGAACTTTGGGTTTTTAGGACGCCCTTTTTCCCAATCCCATTGATCCTCATACAGTCTATCCCTATCGGCATTGTATCCCATCGTAAAATACCAAAGCCATGCAGGGACATAGCCCATCTCTTGTCCATACCAAGGGTCAATAATATAGCCATCCCACATGCCCTGCCCTGCCGCTGGTGCCCAGATGGCGACAGCATGGTGTCCAACTCCAAAACCTTCCACAGGAGCAAAAGCAATGCCATCAAAAAGTTCTGGATATCTGTTAGCCATGGTCGTCAACCACTCAAGAACCCTTTCTTGGTAACCGCCACAAGCATAGTCTCCATACTCACTATAGTAATTCGCTTTGATGTTGTTTATGGCTCCAGCTAAAGGACCAAAAAGTTGCACGAGGATGTCAGGATTCGTCCAATCCCGACCTTTGGCATCATACTCGGATTTCTTGAGTATCTTCAGAATCTTTTGCAGTTTCTCGTCATCATGCCTTTCAAAGAACGGTTGGTTTTGTGCAATTCTGAGGGCTTCGTCTTCGTTTTCGGCGACGACATATTGGATGACTTCCTGAGCGAAGATGACCAAAGTGACATCGGCAACTTGCAGGAAGTGCCCACCGTTAGGGAGATACCATTGCATCGTTATCGTGTTCTCCGTCGGAAAATCGCCCCGCTTGATGAACTCGGCAGGGACACCAAAGGTATACAAACCCTTCGGCACTTCATTTTCAATCTTCCCGACCAAATGCCCGTTCACATAGAAGTAAGCAGTCTGGGGCGCAATCTGGTCAAAACTCCATCCCTTACCGGGGCTGAGCCTCACCATCAAGAATGGGTCGGAAGGTTTGTTGGGTGGCACAGTGACCTTCGCATTGAGGTTTCCTTGGTTAGTGCAACTCGCTATTTTGTTAGGCAACTCTAACACAGCATTCTTTATTGTGACGGCAAACAAGTCCTTTCCTGAAGGTGGCGTGAAGTCAACATTGCCCACTTTCGCCAAAACATATCCTGAACTGCTTGTGACACTTATACTTCCTACCCTCTGTTGTCTCAATTGCTGTCTCGCTTCAGGAACATCTAACCGCACTGCCCGACCAGGTTGCAAGCGAGACCGAATCTCTGGATAGCGACTGATGGGGATAGCAAAGATGGGCTGCATCCTGACCGTCACCGACTCATAAGGTCCCAAACGGAAATTCTGTAATTCTCGGTCTAATGCCACCAATCCCTTCAATTCATCGCTCAAGACCAGATTCAGTCCTGCAACCGGCTTGTTTCTCTTGTTCACTATCCGAATTGTCTTTTGAAGCGTTAATGGGTCAGTGCCCAAATCTTGAATTTCTATGTCCACTTGGTCATCTACCGTCACATAAATGGGCACTGTGTCCACCGAAACATCTTCTCCTGCCCTACTGGTCACTTTCGCCGTGAAGGTGTATCGGTTCTTGGTCGCTACTTGGAAGTGGAAGGCAATCGGCACCGTCGCCTGCTGACCAGGGTTGAGCGTCAAAGGCTTGTCAATACCTGCACCGATGAAGTTGGCAGGAACATCCTCGTAAGGGTTAATCAGTTCCAATTGCACCTGTCTTGGCTGGCTGTTTCGGTTCTCAATGACCAAGTTCGCCCGTTGGTCAAAATCCTTGTCAAAAGTGAACCTATATTCTCGCTGGGTGAAGACCACCGCTTCCGTGACCGTGAAGACTCGCTCTTCACTCTGGCTTGAACCTTGTGCGTTGGCGCTTCGGACATAGAAGCGATACTGCTTGCCACGCTGCAAGTTAGAAACCGTCACCTGATGCTCCGTCCCTTCAGGTCCTGTGAACCTTCGGAATTCTGCCTCATCTACTGCTCTCAAAAAGACCTCCGTGCTGGCAGGGACATCCGTCTTCCATGTGAAAACAACCGTTGTGCTTCCCGTCGTCGCCCCACTTTCTGGCAGCAAAGCGAAGATTTGCGGGTTGCGGGTGACCTCCAAAACTCCCTCCTTCTCCGCTGCAACGGAGTTGTCTTCAGCCAACGCTTGAACTTTGAAGTTGAAGGTCTGAGACTGAGCGTTGGCGGGAACTTGGATTTGCAAACTGTGTTGTGACCATCCCCAAGCGTTCAAAAGGCTTGCATCGGGCGAAATCGTCGCTTGCAAACCGTTGAGCCCTACCACTTGCAACCTAAACCTTCTCGGTTCGTTCGTTGAGTTGTTCAGTTGAACTTGGTAGTTTACCTGCCCTCCAGCGGCGACTTTCTGGGTTATCGGTGAAAGGGACAGGCGAACTTGCTGTGAAGGGACGACTCGGACATTGAACTGGCGGGACAAACCGTTGTTTGTCTCGTCAACTTCTCCGGGCACTTGGTTATCTGGGTCGGCTACGGCAGTGATGGTTATGGTCTCAGCGGTAAAGGCAGTCCAAGTCAACGCCACTGTCTTGCTCTCTCCCGCTTCCAAACCGTTCAACCTAACTGTGTTCACCCACCGATTGTTGACATAAAGGGCGACTTGGAAGGGCTTTCGGATAGCACCGCTTCCTTGGTTTCTCACCGTAACTCTTGTCGTCACCGAATCGCTTTCGGTCAGTTGGGAGGGCAAGGAATCGCTGATGTCGGTGACGACCAAATCAACGGGAGCGACTTCCATCGGGACGGTGGCTTCCATCGTGTTGTTTCCTGTCTCCGTCTCCCAAGGGTGCTTGTCCAAAGTGACCTTAAAAGTGTGGGCGACGCCGGGCATCGCTTGCCAAAGGAACTCCACTTCCTTCGTTTCACCAGACCTGAGGCTCAATGTTTGAGAGCCAATGGAACTTCCATTCACAAAAGCGTTCACTCGGACATCCGTTAAGCCTTGGAACTGACCGCTACTGCTGACGGTGGCAACGACGGAAACGGTGTCGCCGACATTCAAGCCACTTCTGGGGTTGACTTTGATGTCAGAGACGACGAAATCGGGAGATTCCAAGCGCAAAGGAACGGTCTTGCTCATTGTGTTGTTGTCCCTGTTAGGATCGGGAAGCCAATTTTGGCTGTCGGCGACGACAGTCACTGTCGGGTTATCAATGGGAGTCGCAGTCCAAGTGAGGCGGGTTGTTTCTGAAGCGCCCGGTTGAATGACACCGATGCTCGCTTCTCCAATTACCGTATTGCCTATGCTAACTCTCACGGGAATTCTGGTCTGTTGCCCACCCCAAGCAATTAACCCGTAGCCTCCTTGACCGCTATTTTTGACGGTGATGTTGAAAGTCACTGACTGACCGACGGTGAATTCTTGGGGAGACCAAGTGATGTCAGTGACTTCCAAATCGGGCAAGCGGAACTGAGGGATGTTGATGGACTTTTCGTTGTCGTTCTCGTTGGTCTCAGGGATATTGTTGTTCACATCGGCTTTGACCTTCAAATTTTGTTTCCCGACGAGGGAAGAGAACGGGACATAAATCTCTACCGTCTTGGTCTCATTGGCAGCCAGACTTATGCCTTTCCCTGCCACATAAGTGTTATCAGCGAAGAGTCCAATAGTGAACCATCCAGTCCCTAAATCGCTGTTATTGCGCACTTGGGCACGCACAGGGATTTGACCCGTGAGAGGGTATGGACCGACGACGAGGTTAGGTGTGGCGGACAATCCTTCCACGCTCACCAACTCTATTTCGGCAGAACGGATGGTGAGTGATAGGGAGCGAATGTTATTATTTTCGTTGCTTTCTTCTATTTGGTTGTCTGGGTCAACGATGACCGTTACCGTGTGAGAGCCAGGTTGCGCTATCCAACCTTGCCACCATGTTGAAACACTGGATGTTTCACCTGCTTTCAAACGAGCTATGGAAACAGAAGCGATAGGCGAGCCATCAACGAGGAAACGAACTGCGATATCTACGCAAGTGCCACCTTGGTTCTTAACTTCGGCGCCGAAAGTGACCCATGTGCCTGCTTGTAATTGCTCAGGTTGAGCAGTCACCTTAGTGACTACCAAATCAGGTGCTGCACCTTGCGGGATCGTGGTTGTGCGCTCGTTGTTATTCTCGTCGGTTTCTAAGATGCGATTGTTTGGATCAACTACCGCTTTCACAATTCGCTGCTTTCGGCGATACTGGAAATGTTGACTTACTTCCATCGTCTCACCAGACCCCAAATCAGGTTGCGGGGAAGGTTCGTTATAAATGAGGGTATCGTCCACATAAAAGGCAACGGTAAAACCACCTTTCAGTGGCGCACCGTTGTTGCGCACCTTTGCCGTCACACGCACTGTATCGCCTTCTTCTGGTTGAGCAGGGAAGATAGCCAAATCCACAATCTCTAAATCTGGTGCAGAAATCGTAGGCATTGGTGCTGTCTTATCGTTGTTTGATTCGTTGCTCTCAGAAATCTGGTTTTCAGGGTCAGCAACCACTCGGACATTGGCAATTCCTAACCGAGCGTTAAACTGGGCGATGACTTGGGCTTCAGCGCTGGCTTTCAAACCAGAAACTTTGGTGCGGTTCTTTTGCTCACCATATTCAAACAGGACATCAAACTGCTGTCCGACACCTCCGCCTAAGTTCTTTATCTTCGCCCTAACCGTGAAAGCCTCGCCATGAACCAAACCTTCCGACGGAACGATGTCCACCTGCTCCACAGTCAGGTCAGGAAAGGCAACATCAGGGAAGGAGACAGTGAGGGCGTTGTTATTTTCGTTAGTCTCACGAATTCTGTTATCGGGGTCAACGATCGCCTGCAAAGAGCGATTAGTTCCCGGTGTCAGTGGCAGGTAAGCCACCGCCGTCCCTGATCTGCCAGCGTCAATCACACTGCGCACCACTGCATCTGCACTTTTGTCACCAAGCCTGAAACGCACTGTGGGATAAGCAACTCTATCTGGACCTGCGTTGAAAACTTCAGCCTCTACTCGCAAAGATATGCCTGACATCAGTTCCTCAGGTTGACTGGGTTCATAGCGAACACTGCGGATGGAGAGGTCGGTCTGCGGGATTTGCAGATTGCTGCGCAAAACATACAAGCCTTGATGGTCGCCAGCAGCGTAAATCAAGTTGCCTGAAACGGCAACTTCGTTAATCTCAACGCCTTTCAACGAAGCGACGACGGACAAACTGCTTAGGTCAAGGACGACTAAACCTTCGCTGTAAAGTGAGAGGTAAGCGAAGTTGCCCGAAACGAGGATGCGCGCCCTGTAAGTTTGGTCTCTAACCGGGTTCGTCCACGAGCCAACTTGCTGCGGGTTTGTTGGGTCGGAAGCATCAACAATGTAAAGGTCACCCTTTCTGGTCACCACGAAGACGGTATCGCCAACAACTGCTATGTCGTCAATCTTGTCGCTGAAACGCAACTCGCCAACAGGACCGTGAGGCTGTGGCGGGTCGTTGATGAAGTAAATCTGCAAAGCGGATGACGGCCATCCCACAACACGGGCTACATACAAAACGCTGCCTGAAATGTTAGGGTCAACTCTTGCCGCCAACGCATAAACGGTGTTCCCACCATACCCATCCAACCGATTGCGACCGCTTATGCTGTAAAAGTCCAAGCCAAGAACATGCCCGACATAAAGGTAGTCACCGACGATTGCGAGGGCGTAAATGCCGAAGGGTAAAGCATCGGACTGAAGAAATTGAGGGTTTACTGGGTCAGCAAAGTTGACGAAGTAAAGGTTATTCACGCCACCGCCCCAGCCGCTGATGCCATGACTGTAAATGCCGACATCGCCAGCGAAAACGAGACGACCCGAAGACATCTGAAAATCTTCCAACGGCAAATGCTTCACCAACTGAGGCTGGGATGGGTTTGCGACATTGAAGACGACCAAGCCATTTTTGGAGTTCGTGACGATGTAGTTGTCCTTCAAAGCGGCAACGACGGGTCGAAGGGCGATGCCGTGCTCTCCCAATCGGTTCGGCGTCGCACCCGAAATGTCCCAGACGATGAACATGCCGTCCGATGGTGAAGTGACGAACTGTCGGGCGGAAAAGTCGGCGCCACCAAACAAACCTTCACCACGCCAAACTTCAAATGGGTTGGTTGGGTTGCTGATGTTGTAAACGACTGTCTGTGAGAGATTAAACAACCCGACGAAAAGCCTGTTGTTGGCGCTGTCCAAAGCCAAAGGGAACCACGGGTTGTCGTCACCCACATCAACGCTGGCAACGATTTGTGGGCTGGCTGGATTGGAAACATCCACGACTCGCAAGTAACCTTTTTCGGCGCCGGAGCCAAACCAACGACCTTCGGAGACGAAAGCGTAGTTGCCAGAGACGGCGACGGAGCGAGCGACGCCGGGAGTGTCAAGGCTTCCCAATCGCTGCGGGTTGTCAGGTTGGCTGATGTCCCAGATGCTGATGCCTTTTGTGCCGTGAACAAGGTAAAGTCGGTTGCCTGCAACCGTCCCGCCGTCGCCTTCCAAATCATCCACATTGGTGATTTCTCGGACGAACTGAGGGTTCGCTGGGTTGGAGATGTTCAGGACATGAAGGGCACTGCCTCCTGAACCACTGACTCCGACATAAGCGTAATTGTTGCCGACGATAACGGCGTAAACTTTCTTGCCCGTCGGGGCATATTGACCAACTTCTCGTGGTCGCGTTGGGTCGGAAACATCTACGATGCGAAGTTTTATGTCGTAGCCGCCTCCTGAAAACTCTTCAAGCGCCACCACATAAGCGTAGTTGCCCACCAAAGCCAATTGTTCCGAGAAAACTTGCCCACTAACGGTCAATTCGCCGACTTTTCGGATGTTTTGAGGGTCAGCAATATCGTAAATGGCGAGCAATGGGCTGCTACCGTAGGGGTTTCCGCTGCCGATGGTGTAAACATAACGCCCACGCACAGCGGCGGGGCGGAAAGCATCGGGCTTGACATGGGCGACAATTTCCAAGTTTTGAAGTTGCTGCCTTGAAGGACCACGACCTTGTGGTTGCAATCGGGTTGAAGGCGACTGAGATGTTCGCCCCAGTTGCCCCCAACTTATCAAGGCAGCAGCAAGCAACATTCCGACTGCCACACCGAGCATTGCCACAGTCTTCCTTGATTTGCCGTTTCGCTGCACGACCTATTCACCTCGCATCGCTTTTTGGCGCATCAATTTTGCATCACAACTCTGACAGAACTCTGACAAGTTTTCGTTCGCGCCTTACGGCGCTCCTACCGATTTTCAACGACGCTGAAATTTTGCACCGCAACTCTGACAGAACTCTGACAAGTTTTTGAGTTGGGAGGGCGAGGCTCCTGCCGAGCCGAACTTTTCGTCAAATCGTGGAATCGGCGGTCGGGCAGGAGCCCGACCCTCCAGACGGCGTATCAATTTTGCATCGCAACCCTGACAGAACTCTGACAAGTTTTTTCGTTTGCGCCTTACGGCGCTCCTACCGATTTTCAACGGCGCATCAATTTTGCATCGCAACTCTGACAGAACTCTGACAAGTTCCCATGACCTGTCCCTTGCCCCTCAGTCCACACGCTACCACCGGAAAGTTCCTGTCAAGGTGGCTGTAGCCAAAATTTTGCCCTGCATCGCTTGGGTGACCTGCTGAAGGGTTGCATCTGCAGGCAGGTTAAGGGTGTCAACGGAAAGGGCGTAAACGGTGAACCGATAGCGGTGCGTTTCGCCTTGCGGAGGCTCTGGTCCACCGTAGCCGACACCGCCAAAGTCGTTTCGTCCTTGCTTCACTTGCGCGCCATTGACTTGCGGTTGAGGTTGCTTGGGCACATTTTCTGGCAACCCTGAGAGGTTGGCAGGGATGTCATAAACAACCCAATGGACAAAGTTTCGGGCGTCCAGTCGGGCGTCCAAGTCAATGCAGGTGATGACGAAACTTCTCGTCCCTGCTGGTGGATTTGACCATTGCAGAGGCGGGGAGACATCCTGCCCACCCTCAGCTCTGGTGTATTTCAGCGGGATGGCTTCGTTGTTACGGAAAGCGGTGCTGCTAAGTGTGAACTGTTGTTGCCCGACTCCTTCTTCTCCGACTCCTCCTTCTCCGCCACCACAGCCAACAGCCATCAGCGATAAGGCAAGCGCTAAAAGCACCGAAATGCTTCGCAACATCACCGCTCCGCACCTCCTTTAGGGTGAGTGCCTTTTTAAGTGAACGGGTGGGAGTGACCGTTTTAAAAAAGCCACTCCCACCCGTTTACGCCCTTCACAAGGCGACACCAGCACGACGGGAGAAGCGGATGGGTTTATGTTCGGGAAGTTGAAGGACTCGCAGCCTGCCCTTCAAGCGGGTCAGTTCTTCAAACAGACCCGTTTCTAAGTTGTAGATGGCTGATTGCCCGGCGCTGGTGATTTTCGCCTTCTCGCATGCACCGTCCGCACCGAAGTCAACCTGCATGTCTACTTGCTGTTTGGCGATCGTCCCTTGCACTCTCATGATACCTTCAACGCTGAAGTCGCATTCGTTCACCGGCCAGCGCAGCGGTTGGACAACGGTTAGTGTGGCGCTGTAAGTTTGTGGAGGCGTGACCAGCAGGTTAGTGACGGAGAGGGTCAAGTTCATTTGCGAGGTGATGACTTGCACCACCGCCCCATCTTGCCCTAAGGTCAAGGATGCTTGCATCGTCCCATTGGCATTGCCTTCTTGGTTTTCAGGAATTACCCAGCGGAAATTGGTCGCAGTGATGTTAACAGCCAATTGAGGACCTTCGTTAAGGGTCATCGCTAATTTGCCGTTGAGGGTAGCGTCATCAACTCGGAAGTTGGTGAAGTTGGCGGAGATTTGCATTTGCTGTGGACTGGTTTGGAATTGGAAAGCGACTTGACCTGAGAGGGTGAAAGTTCCCAAAGGTAACCCCACCGATTGACCAGAGAAGGTGGCGGTGAAATTGGACGGGTAATCGCCGGTGACTTGCACCCCTTGCGGGCGTGTTAGCGGTCCCAGTTCGGAATGCAGTGCCAAGACGAAATCGTGCATGAATTGGGGCAAGCCCGTCGTGAAGGCTTCAGCCGTCAGGATGGCATCCGCCAGTTCGGCACCGGGAGGCAGTTTTAGGAGCGACGCCAAATAGGCGTCCAATTCCGAATCCGTCTGGTCTACCCAGTCACTCCAGCCTTCTTCGGGCAACTCATCCAAGAGGATGTTCAGGCCTGGGAGGGAAACATCAAAAGTCAAGGCGTCACAAGAAGCAACAGTATCAGCCCAGACAAAGGTAAAGGTGAAGAAATACACAAAGTCCGCCTGTCGGCGGCTGCGGGGCACGAAACCAAATTCCCAATCCGCCCCGACGGGAACGAGGCAGTCGTCAAAGGCGAACTCACTGAAGCCGTCGCTGTCCAGCGTCCAATACAGACCCATCAAGTCCTCCGAAGCCAGTCCCAGCATGTCATCGTCAAACCAAGCGAGTAATACCTCGTCCCAGTCAATGGCGTCAAAGTCCCAGTCCCAAGGGTCTTCAGGGTCGGCGACTGAAAGCACGACGGGGCTCCACTCTTGCTTCTGCGGGTCTCCGAGTTTCACTTTATCGCGTGTTTGGGTGTCTTCTATAGTGAGACCGTCAAAGTCAATCGCTGCCTGTACTTTCTGTTGACCTTGTTGGACACTTCGAGGAACGCGTTCTTTGAAGGCGCCGAGGAGTTTCAACTTAGGGCGGTTTGGTTCAGGGGAAGTGATTTGCACGGGGTTGCTGGCATCGCACTCCACCTTCACTTCCTGTTGGGGTTGGTTAGCATCGTTGGGGTTGGGGTCAGTGATTTTGCAGCGTCCTTTGAACAATTTCAACCCTTGGCGCCAAGAGACAGGGACGAACTTCGTGTCCACTGGCAGGGCGCCGATGATGATGCCTTCATCTTCGGGGGTCAGTTGGTCAAAGTTCACCGTCAAGTCGTCAACCCAATTGTCGTTGTCAGTGTCGTCAGGGAGACCGTCATTGTCGGCATCACGGAACTGAAGGGCGTTGCGCAAAGTAGGGCGTTGCTGGAGAAGGTTACGGATTTGGTCCACTCGTCCCAAGTGATTGACCGTGTTTGTCAAGGCATCGTGAGGGGACTGCCGAATGTTTTGGGCGAGGTTTTGGTTAAGGTAGCGGTTGACTAAACGGGCGGCTTGAGAACCGTTGTTGACTCCAGCGGCGGCGTTAGGATTGTTTTGGGTTAACTGCCTCAGTCCGTTAGTGCCTTGAAAGGTCGTCGGTCCTGGAGGAGGCGTCGGTCTTCCGCCTCCGCCCCCACCACAACCGTAGAAGGCGACCAAAACTGTTACGGCTACAAACATCACGACAGGGGTATACCACAGCCATCGCCCCAACTTCCAATAGCGACCTGCCCTAAGTTGGTGTTGCTTACGGCTGATCCGACCGCGCATCTTAAACACCTCCTTTTGAGTTTGCGGGCATCCCGCCCGCATGATTGCTTCATTCGTCTTGCCGCAACCTTGACAAGCGACACTCTCGTTCGCGCCTTACGGCGCTCCTGCAGTTTTCGGTCGGGCAGGAGCCCGACCCTCCAGACGGCGTATCAATTTTGCATCGCAACTCTGACAGAACTCTGACAAGTTTTTCGTTCGCGCCTTACGGCACTCCTACCGGTTTTCGGTCGGGCAGGAGCCCGACCCTCCAGACGGCGTATCAATTTTGCATCACAACTCTGACAGAACTCTGACAAGTTTCCATGCCCTGTCCCCTGCCCCTTGTCCTCTGTCCCTTCCTTTCACCACTGTTCAGGGAAGCCTTCCAGCGATTGTTGCAGGGGTCGCCAGCCTTCTTCCCTGAGCAGCCTTTCAAGTTCGCTGCCTCTTTCCACGCCGCCAAGGATGTTGCCCCAAACAGGGTCGCGCCAAAATTCGCCCGTTTCCCAGACTCGTTTGTGCACGCGGAAGATTTCGCCTGTCTCAGGGTCTTTGACATAGGTCTGGTCGCTGAGGGCGTTTGTCCATGCCCTCGCCATTCGGCTGTTGAACTCCCGTTCCTCGTTCAGCATCTGCATCACCATGCGGTTGAGTTCTTGGTTTTCTTCAATGACCCGCTTCCAAGCGGAAAGGGCATGTTGGGTGCTGAAGTGGAGACTGTTGCTGATGCCAGCGA
>Ga0209143_1001233_pt1 | contig 11974 bp, 9 predicted proteins | sample FaiFalFF_MnMetaG_3_FD_184739 | JGI IMG/M metagenome (GOLD analysis project Ga0209143, IMG submission 184739) | Freshwater microbial communities from Yellowstone National Park, Wyoming, USA - Fairy Falls B (FF_Mn_B) MetaG (SPAdes) (version 3) | ecosystem: Environmental > Aquatic > Freshwater >...
CATACGCTGAGATGGAGATCTCGAAGACACCGCTCACCTACAGCGGCCTCCTCGCCCGCGTTGTTGCGAAGGAGGAGAAGGCCCTCTCCGCCGACGGCTCCCCCTACTCCCACCTAGGTGGAGGGACAAGAGACGCCTTAGTGGGCATAAGCTCCAAAATCAAGGACCTAGCCGAATACCTGAGGGACGACGGGGCATCGATGAAGGATATAATCAGGATGGCGGTGGACGGCAGGGAGTCCAACTACCCCGTTCTTGTGTTCAACTTGGAGGATATAAGCGAGAAGGTTAGGGCAGTCGTCCTAGAGCTTATACTAAGGTCTATCGCGAGGTACATGCACCACAGAGGCCCGTTAGCCTACTTAAGAGATAAGGCGCAGATCCTAGCCATCGATGAAGCATACTTGGTGACTAAGCCGATGCGGCGTAAGGAGGGGAAGAGCAAGAGCGTGCTTGAGGAGATAGCTAGGGCTGGCAGGAGCTACGGTTTGGCGCTCGTACTCGCCACACAACGGCTCAGCGACGTAGCCGACGGCATCAGGCAAAACTGCCAGATGTGGATAGTATTCAACACGGCGAGCCCCGAGGACGTTAAGATTCTTGGAGAGCTTGACGCTAAGGTAATGGCTAGGGTGGTCCCCAAGCTGAAGCCCGGCGAGGCCTACATACGCGTCCCAAACCCGACGGAGCTGGACTGCTACAGGACTACGACTGACACGGTAGCCGCCATAGAGGGATACATATTCAAGATGAGGAGGAGGCTTCTACAGTCGGAGCAAAAGAAGGCCGAGAAGCTACTTCAAGAGATCGAGAGTAGGAAGGCTAATCGGGGTAAGGGGAAGGATAAACGTGGGAGGAGGCTCCAAGTAGAGGAGGGGGCTGAGCTGGAAGAGACCGGCTGGGACACAGGTGGCGGGGGCGGCGATGAAGGAAGCAGATCACTCAACTACGGCGTAGTATGCTACAGGTGCATGCTTCTAACAAGCGACCCGAACCACTGCTATGTCTGCGGGCAGCCTCCATTGGTTAAGGGGCCTGAAACAACCGCTGGGAAAAGGGTGGAGGGAGAGAAGCGGGAACAAGCTACAAATTTGTCACCTTCACAACAAAAAATATGTGAGGTCTTTGTGCCGGTTTGGGTTATAGGGGCGGATACTATTAAAAGGAGGACGGCTGAGCTTTATCCAGAAAAAGCCGAGGACATCCAAGTTCTCTCGGACACAGATATAGCAGGTTTGATTGAATGTTTCAAACGGGGTAAGATAATCGATGTTGACTCTTACGTTAGTAAGGGTTTGGTGAAGAAGGTTGGTGGTGGAAAGATAAAGCCATCATCCTTGGGGAAGGCAATTTTAGACGCTTACGATGAATTGGCTAGCAAACTCGTGCGGGGTGGGTATGTTGCCTAGAAGGTCTGCGACCGAGGAGAGGGAAACACATTATGATGATACCGCCAGATCAAATAGCTGGGAACCTAGGGTTTTTATGCGGAAACCGGAAGCCCCAGCCCTACACGAGACATTGCAGAAGCCCACGATACTTGAAGTGACCCCGACGGAGAGGTGGCCGCTGGGCTGGAGGCCCATGAGCACGTCAGGGGAGTTTAAGACGCTCGTCCCAACTTACAACCTTAAGGGCGATTTTAGCAGCGTTACTGTCCTCCTCTGCCCGCAGTGTGGGCATGTGCTCCGTGGGCTGGGGAAGGGCATACCGGTGGTCTGCCTAGAGTGCGGTTTCCCAAGCCATGAACACGGGTGGAGGAGGGAGAAATGACTGCGAAACGGTTCTTCTACCTGCATTATTTGCTCTACCTCGGCAACCGAAAAACCATCCCCGAGAAGGTTGGAGGTGGGAGATGATGGTAGCTGTTATGCTTAGCGATATGAACGAGGATGAGTTCAAGGGGTTTTGTGTTCAAGTCCTAAAGAGGCTGGGCTACCGCGAAGTAGAGGTAGTGTCAAATAGGCAAGACTTTTGGGGAGACATCAAACTGGTTTCACCTGAAAAAGAGAAGGCAATAGTGTTATGCATACAGCGTTTGGGTAAGGAGGTTGGGAAAGATGAGATATACGGTTTCTGCGAGGCGCTAAACAAATCGCAATACGATAAAGGCATCATTATTTGTACAGGTCGTGTCTCTAAGGATGTTTTGCAGTTTATCGACAGTTTGGATGGTAGGGTTGAACTCTGGGACCTAGCACGTTTCATGAGGATGGTGAATGAGGCCGGAATAAAAATAGGAGAAATAATTTACGACACAGAGGAAGTAGCACTACCTGCGATGACCAAAGATAGTATTATCAAATACGTTTTGAGTAATCTACTTAATATCAGGGGCTTCGCATCTATAGGTTATGCCGGATTTCATGTAGAAGTAGAGATCGAATATATTCCGATTTGGAGAGTTGAATACCAGCTCAAAAAATCACTTTTCCCCGAAATAGGTGTGTTGAAGAAACTGGAGGAGTTCCAGATAGGCTACCTTGACGGAAGGAGTGGGGATCACTTGCCGCATCTCAATATTTTTGATGAACTGCCTTTTGAGCCGCTGCGCCGCGGCGAGCCTCATGTAATACATGATTTCATCCTGACAGCAGAGCAGGCTGCAGAGAGGGTGTACGGCATATTTGATGGTGGGTATGTTGGGACAGAGTCAAGGGATGTGGAGGGGCCTGAAGGCTTCAACGTTATGAAAGTCTCGACATACCGGTTAGGCATAGAAATAACATCGGTTACAAAGGTCTTCCTACCCATCTTCAAAATAAATGTTAGAATACTCGACAAAGCATACTTTATAACATGCTATACGAAGCCACCAAACAACGTATACACAATCCTCAACAACCTGACACACTGCAGAAAATGCAACAAAGATTTGCCTTCAAAGGAGCTGGCAGTCTGCCATGAATGTGGAGAGATACTACACTATAGAATAATAGAGAGGTTTAAACATACCTGCTGGAAATGCCTGAAAATAGTTTGCGAAGACTGTGCGACAACAAGGAGAATATGGCATATAATCCCAGTAAAATATTGTAGAACCTGTTCCCAAGAAGAGGATAGAAACAATGAAGGGAAACGAAAATAACACCCTATGGTTAAAGAAAACTTATAACGCTAGCATACTCCACATTCACCAGTAACAATAAAAATGTAGTTGTGAAAAACACCTAACAGGTTAAAGTTAATATAAAACTGGATAACTATGGACAAGTAGGTACTTGTGTGACTGTTTATAAAAAAGGATTTTTACTCGATATAATGATGATGGAAGAGGATTACGGGCGACTATTACATGATTACATAATAAAGAACCCGGTCTTCGCGGGCAGGATACTATCAAAGATAGCCTCGCAGTACACAAAGGGAGAGTGGGGCAGGCTGAGGAGGAGTGCCTCCAAGGGTGACACTTCGGCAATACTAGCTTTTGTCGACATGCTCGTGGAGAAGGCCGTGAAGGAGGGGGAGTACTCCTCCACCATCATACCCACCATGCTCTCGTCCAATGTGGCTAGGAACATGAAGATGCTGGGCGGGGAGATCCCGAAGCCGGAGTCAATCTACTTCTGGCTATATCTCCAGCTATCGGCCATTCCAATCTCAAACACCCTGATAAATGTGCTATACGCTGGGAAGGAATTTCATGACTTGTTTATCAACTCACTAATAGACGTTGAGACTTCTAGGGAGGGTAGGGCGCGCGTCAAGCTCGAGAGAATCAAGGAGGTTCTGGGCCCGGTGGGCCCAAACTTCCCAATGCATTTCGAGTTCTGCGCAACCTTCGCCGTCCTGAACTACTTCTGCTACTGGCTTAAGAAAGAGCGCGTACCAATGGAGCGGTTAGGCGTCTCTGACCTCTCGACACTCGTCGTAATAACGATACCTATGGAAGTCGGGAAGAAGGACGTGCATCGGGAGGTGCAGAGGTCGATGTATTTCATCTCCCGCCTTTCCTCCTACATCCAGAGGTGGTATGGGGACTACTTCACATCAGATGAGGAATACCCACCACTGGGTCGCTTCATATCATCTCTCTACGAGCCTCATGATGAGTACTCAACAAATTCTTACACGAGTTTCTGAAGCTAAGGGTTGATGGGAGGATGCTCGTCGAGCTGGTCCGGAGGTATGCCGACAGGGTTTTCGCCGGGGAGAGAACCACCCCATTACTTGAGGCGCGCTACTTCTTCAGCAAGCTTTCAAGCGAGTTGCTCGTTTAGGATGCGACACCCGTTCTCTGGGAAGCTGAATATGTATCCTTCTATAACCTTTCAACACCCATGTTACGGGAAACTTAGGCTAACGGGCCTCTATGGTACACGTACTTTTTTCAACACCCATATACTAGGAAACCGTGCCTCGTTGCTTGGTTTACCGTTATTGTGGCCGCTTCCACCAAACCTGTTTTTCAGGGTAAATATATATGTTTACAGTGCTTTATATAGTGGCCGACGCAGGCCACCTTCTCAATAAGCCACGAACTCAGCCTTAACCGACCTTAATCAGGTGCTTTATGTAACTGTCCTGCGCCTGATACCTTGCGCTCCTCTAAAGCTCCTCAGTATCTCTGTTTCGAGTAGCATGGCAGGTATGCTTGGCAGGTATACGTAGGTTTTCCTGCCTTTCCTATCGGTCTGTATGCTGAGCCTGAGGAACCCCAGGTCCTGTAGCCATTGAAGCCTTTCCCAGAAGTTGGTGTAACTGAACGGTTCAAAGCCCATCTCCTCGGAGGCGACCTTGTAGTGGTTGTATAGGTCTTCGGACGATATGGCCGCTTTCCCACCCTTCAAGGCCCTCGCCGAAGCCAGCAGGATAAGCCTTTCATCCGTGCGGAGGTATGAAAGGTTCTCCCTACTAATGGTTGGGTAAACGCTTGCAGCGGCCTTCCTGACATGTTCTGCGGTTATAGAGTCTGAGCCGTCCAGCTCGGCTAGCTTGCCGGACCTCCAAAGCAGCTCTATGGCGTATCGCGCATCCCTCCTGTCTGAGGCTATCTTGGCGATGAACTCCAACACCTCGTCACCGACCACGCCTTCCCAGAAAGCCTCCCCAGCCCTATAACGCAGTATTTCAAGCAACTGGTCGAACCCGTACTCCTCTAGGTGGATTACGGTGTTTCCAAGGCTGCTGGCTGTTGAGGGGTCGAAACGTTTTAGGAACTCCGGGTCCCTTAAGACCACTATAAGCGAGACCATGTTCTCCCCAGCCTCATCCTCCATGGCCCGTGTAAGGGAGTATAGAGGCTGCGCCCCCTCCTTCGAGATAAGCGCCTCAACCTCGTCAAGGCACAGTATCACCCTCGTACCTGTAGCGTTTAGAGACTTAACAACCGCGGCAAGCATCTCCGCAATGGAGAAGCCTCTTTTCGGGAGCCCTATACAAAGCTCCTCGGATATTTTGGTGAGCACGGCGTACGCGGTGCCCTGCTTTCTACAGTTAATGTGGACGTACTTCACGTTGTATCCGTTTTTACGGCCCTCCTTTTCCGCGGTCATCCCGAAAAGCTTGGCTAGGCTGGTCTTCCCGGTACCTACCGCACCAGTAATAACCACCCGCGTGTGGAACGGTTTTTCATCACGTACTACGGAGGAGAAGTAGTGGATTAGCTGTTCAAGCTCACGCTCCCTGAACGGCAGCCTCTCAGGGACGTACTCGGGTGAGAGCTTTCTCTCATCCTTGAAGACCGCCATCTCTCACATAATCTGGCTATTCAGGTGTAAATAAGTAGAGAGAGTAGAGTGAAAGTGCGTTCCTCCAAACCAATGACTTAAATCCATTTAGACGTGTCAGAACCCGGCTATGGATGCCGAGGTCAGGGTTGTAGATAGAGTCGGAGTAGGGGGCGTTAGATGCGAGCTGGAGGGCGATAAAGCCCACGTAGAGCTTGGCAAAAAAGTGAACATGAGACATGTGGAGACAGGCTACGGCAGGCTGTTCTTCAGGTATGGGAAAGGGCTTTCAGCAAGCCTTAAACACCTAACAGTTGACGGTAAAACCCTGGCTGACATCGGCCACACCAGCATAACCCTTACCTTAAGGGAGTCGGTAGCTTTGGTCAGGGACTTCTATGGGGTGTTATGCGCCCCAGCCGCCAAAATAGACATACCGCGAGGCAGGGATGTCTGGCTCATGCTATTCTCACCAATATACGTTAACCCAAGGATAGATGTCTCGAAGCCCTTGCTGGTTGCTGAGGAAGCCTCCGTCAGTGCATCCCTCTCAGCAGGCGAAGAAGGCCTCCGATACAGCCTGTCCGCCTATGGCTCCGGGTTTAGAAGGGCCGGGTTAGAGCTTATCAAACGCATAAACACAGGGACCTCGCTTACCCACGGGCTTGAGAGGGTTACGGTTAAGCAGAAGCTGGCGGAAGCTAAACCGGGTGAAACCATCCAGTCAACATGGACGCCTTCGAGAGGGCCTACAGAGCCTGTGTTGGTCATCATGCGGTCATTCCTATTCCTGAAGGACATTGCCGCCATCCTTCAAGCCCTTGGATGCGGCGTCCGCAACAATCCCCTGCTAGGCCCAAGCGTAACACCAAACCCTTTCACAGTAGGTGACGGCGGGCCGACAGAATACTGGGTAAGGCTGACTCTGAACGGGAGAACAGTGGATGAAACTGAGGTTAAGGTCTCCTTTGGTTGACGTGGTTCTATAGACATTTTTGGAAATGGTTAACGACGATAATAATCCTAACTCTATAAGGGAAATAATTGAGGTCGTTTGGATGAGCTATACCAAACATTATCCAGAAAAACTAAGGGACGAGGCATGCACACACTCTCGACAAAATGATCTTTCGAAGACGAGCCATCTTCTCCTCTTGACGACACATTGTCGACAAATTGTCTTGCCACAGGATTTACATCTAAAAGCATGTTTTGTGAAAAATCCAAAATGAGCTATACCGCCGCAGTCATTGCATAGAACCCTTTTATTATGTAAGTATATCAATTTCCCACATATCGTGCATAGCGCCAATTCGTTGAGCTTGTAGAGTCTGAATTGTGGAGCGGATAGGTCGCAGACAACTCTATACCTATGTTTTTGGGCGGAGTATTCCAGTATGAGTTCTGGTACGAATAGAGGGGTGATCGAAAGAATATCTATGTCGCTTTTTCTCGGTGATACATACTTAGTGTATCGCTTGCTAGAGCCTTTCCTCGTATACACTACATATTTCGAGTGCTGCTCGACAAGTTCGTTTACGGCCATCCACCTCGCATCCACAGGGTTTATCAAAGGATGCAAGACCTCACCGCTTTCCGAATTTTTCAGTGGTGCTATTTGGTAGCTACCTAATATTTTTTCCGTGCTGCCGAGGAGTTTTCCAGTCCTGCCGTCCAAGACAATGGTTCCGCGAGCGTTTATAACGTCTATAAGCCTACCGGTACTTGTATAAACCTCGCTATACACCGAGTATTGTATCAAATATATCGGACGATAAATTAGTTCCTTGTTGGAACACTTCAAGAGTTCTAGTGGGCTATGCGGCCTGCTTACAATCATGGCTATTTCACGCTCAACTAAGTTAACCACTTGGTTGGATGTGTAAGTAAAGAGCACTTGTTCGGGTGCGTCTCCCCGTCTCTCATAAACGGCAAAGCCGGCCTTCTCGGCTATTTCTTTAAAGCGGTTAAGGTCTACAAGCTCCACTAATCCGCCTAGCCGAGCTGCGTAATCCCTCGCCTCCTCGGAAAAATAGCCAGTTGTAACTAGAATGCCTTTGGCTGCGGAGAAGTATATGACTGCGGAATGTAACTTCTGGACCACGGGCCTACCAATAGTTTGCCAGAGATGATGTTTGCACTCAACTATTATTGTTTCACCAGTAGGCGAATTCATTATTATGTCCCTCCCAACGTCTGACACACGCGGGCCTAGCCTAACATCTCTATACCCCAACCCCTCGAAGACCCTCTTACAAACATCCTCAAAATCGAAGCCGCTAAGGTCTTCAAGAACGATAATCCTACCATCCATGGGTTTTAGCTCCCCTTGAAAAACAGTGATTAGGGGGTATATTGAAGTTTAGTTACACCTTAATTCTGAACGGAAAACAGTGGATGAGGCAGAGTTTAAGGTCTCCTACGGTCTTGGTTAAAGTATCACGAGGCTAATCCCTTAAATCCATGGGGAACGTGGATAGGCGCAATGAAAGAGACAGAAATCATCAGATTATTAGCCTTGTTTATCATAGAGTTTGCGAGAACCAAAGTAGACGCCCGCACAAAGCCGCCGGAAGAGCTTCACAACCGCATCGAGAAGATGAAGGAGCGTCTGCCGAAAATAATACATTACTTGCGTAGAGAGGACCCGGGGAATGTTAATGATGAAATAAACAGGTTTTACGAGGAATTAGGAAAAGAGGCTGACATCCGGAAGAGCTACGTCAGGCTCAGACAAGTCTACCTCTTTACTCTGATGTACCTGCTTATAAATGGGTTACCACTTTAGAGAAAGCTGAGGAATACTTGAGGACATATAAGTCCTAAGCTTTAGCCCACAACCTTTTTCTTTCTATTGCTTAAATCTGTGGAGAACGGTAGACCAGCCTAGGTTGGGTGCCGACTTTGTAGGTCGAGTGGCCTAGCTTTTTCGAATATCAATCATACAAATCTGTTCCGAGGGATAGTTGGGATGGCCGACGTCGGCCGGGTATATAAACGGTGACAGATGTGCTAAAGACTTATTTTCACCTAGGGATGTATTGTTTGTATGGGAAAGGGGGCTGTTGGCCCTCTTCTACCCCTCCCGCTATTGTTAGCTCTACTTCCACTCTTATTCTTCCCAACATTTCTACCAAATACCTACGCCCTATCTCCATTAATAGTGGATGTGTGGACTAACAAGGGCGGACAGGGTCAAAATAATCTAGATGGTGGACAATACACTGTTGGCGAACCTATCACAATTACATGTGAGTTCTATGGTGGTGCTAAAGCAGACAGGATGGACTTACTTATCGTCAGACCTGACGGCAGTTGGTCTCTGTATCCTTTGGGTACCAACATCGACGGGGGGACGTACTCCACAACAGTTAGCGGGCCGGTGGGTGAGTGGATGGTAGCTTGCGCAGTGAAGTTCGGTGGTTCTACTTTGGGTGATTTAGTAAATTTCACCGTCCTTCCACCCCCCCAGACCCTGACTGTTGATGTATGGACTGACAAGGGAGGCCAGGGTATTGGGAACCTTAATGGGGGACAGTATAGTATTGGTGAGTCGATTACGCTCGATTGTTCTGTCAACATGGATGTAGAAGATCTGTCGATCAGGGCGATCAGGCCTGATGGGGCCGAGGTGCTGTTATTACACGGTCCCGCATCGGCGGGAACGCACTCTGTTTCGGGTACTGTCGGAGAGCCTACTGGAGAATGGCGAGTAATATGTGAAGCGTATTCGCATCCACAAATCTCAAGAGATGAGGTAAGGTTCACTGTCCTTCCGCGTCCTCAAACCCTTACCGTTGATGTTTGGACTAACAAGGGCGGTCAAGGTGTAGGGAACCTTAATGGTGGACAATACAGCATCGGTGAGTTGGTCACGCTCTACTGCTCAGCAAACATTAATGTTGACAGCCTTAGGATCAGGGTAATCAGGCCTGATGGGGTTGTGTTGACAGCATTAGAACGCGGCCCCTCACCCGCAGGGACATACCAGGCTTCCGGCACTGTTGGAGAGCCCGCTGGCGAGAGGAGAGTAATATGTGAGGCCCGCTCAGGAGGGCAAACCTCAAGCGATGAAGTTAGGTTTAGCGTTCAGCAGAGGGCGACCGTGACGGTAACCGTCTACACCACAACCACTAGGACGGTTACGTCTACGTTGCATGCAACCGCGACAACCGAAACAACAACCTACACAACAACTACATGGACATTTTATACGACTTCTACGAGGACTTGGTATACGTTGGTTACTAGGACGGAGACAGAAACTGTGAGAAGATGGACCACTATCACCATAGCTACGGTAACGACCACACAAACTAAGTGGGTGAGCTACGAGGGGGACAACATAAGGGTTATCACGCTCTCGTTAGCGGTTCTAGCACCCATATTATCAGCCCGCATCATACGGATTAGAAGGGGCTTGAGACGTTCAGGAGGTGTGTCGTGGGGATGAAACACACCCTTTGGAGCGTTGGATTACTATTCTTGCTGGTCCTTCTAAGCAATATATCCCATGTAGTTTATGTTTCTGAGGCACAACAGGAAATCGAGGAAGATGCCAAGTTTAGGGGCGTGGTTGTCAACCGGCAAGATTACCTTCCGACATGTTTCTCAATTGAGCCATCCTATTGCATCCGTATTGAAGAAATAATCGATGATCCAAATAACATCCTGACTAGGGGATCAGTCATAAGGGTTGATACTTGGACAGGAGGTGTGGCACATCCACACGTAGACCAAGCAAATGTAGGGGATCTTGTGGAGGTCTATGCGCATTGTTCTGCTGTTGATGGCTCCGTTGTCTGTAGCCTACAAAGGGATGACCATTACATTAGGAGGCTTTCTGGGCAGACGGCAACAGTAACCGTGACAAGTACAATAACCTCAACCGTAACTAGATACACCACGGTAACCTCTAACACGGTTACCAGAACGTCAACAGGCACTAGGACGGACTACACAACCCAGACACTAGTCAAGGACGTCACAAACACGTTCACGGTCACCCGGACTGTGACGACAACCACCACATTGACCGCTTGGGCCACGCACACGCAAACTGTAACCAAGACGATGCGGAGGTGCGAGGAACAAGTTTGGATTACTCTAGAATTAGAAGAGGAACTGAGAGGCGTCCTCAACATCGCTCCGGGGACATCAGCCAGATCAAGAGATAATTCTTGGTTTTATATAACGACTGGCAATCCATCGGAAGCGGGTCCGACCTTTAAGTATCTCGAACGGTATTGGCGGTATAGTTTTGAAAAAGCTGCACCTACATGCCCTGAAAAACAACCCATAAATTTTGATGTGCTAGTCGACAACAGGGAGTTGGGCCCTTACCGCGAATCACCTTTCTACAAATCATACCATGTGGCCTTCGAGCTTGACTTAACTGGATTTCCCGGTGATAGACTTACGATTACGTTAGGCAGGACAAAAGAGGACCGTCTGATAGTTAAAAAAGTTGAGCCGTCACTAGTGGTCAAAACGGCTCAGGACCTTGAAATCACCGAAGTCAGGATGCATGAGTCATCCTGGAACTGGTGCGGGCCTCCATTCTGTGGAGGAAGGACTTATTACTACACTGTAACCGTAAAGAACAAGTCACCAAAATATGAGATCGGTCTTATGGGCGTTGGCGTAGATCTACCAGAGGGATATAATTGGAAGTTGAAGGAGATCAAAATCGTTGACCAACCCGACCATGGCGGCGAGGTCAAGAAAACTTGGGAACGACTGGGAGCGATTTCAACCATCGAGGGTCTAGGACAGGCTTACTTTCTTGCCGGGGTGGAGGGACTTGCCCACACCGTTCTTATCAACGCTTTGTACGAGTTACTAGACGTACCATCCGAACCCGAATACAGACATGTAAAATACTATATGGCGATAACGGTAAGTATTTATCAAGGACGACCTGTTGTGATGTGGCTGGTCCCCGGAGACACGGCGACTTTCGAGTTCGCCATCCAAGAAACAGGATATGGGGCTGGAGTACGGATGAGGCCGCTATTCAAGGCGCAGTACATCGAAGTAGAACGAGTAGTTAAAATAAAAAATTGGCAGGACTTAGAAACATGGGCCAATTTTCTCACAGCTTTCAATTGGAACAAAATCAGCAAGTTATACACTGCGTCATCTAACCCGTATACAACCCCGCGGATCGCACCATCCTCCAGTTGGTCCGGTAGAACGGAGGTAAGGCTGCAAGAAACCGGACACAAACTATACCTGCACGTATATGATGACCTAAACAGGCACGTCGGCTACAACCGTGAGACCGGCCAGGTTGAGATAGGCAT
>Ga0209143_1001235_pt1 | contig 11964 bp, 10 predicted proteins | sample FaiFalFF_MnMetaG_3_FD_184739 | JGI IMG/M metagenome (GOLD analysis project Ga0209143, IMG submission 184739) | Freshwater microbial communities from Yellowstone National Park, Wyoming, USA - Fairy Falls B (FF_Mn_B) MetaG (SPAdes) (version 3) | ecosystem: Environmental > Aquatic > Freshwater >...
CGATTGGAGGTCTCATACAGAGTCGGGGAAGAGATCCAGGTGAATCATTTATAACAATACCAAGGGAGGTTATACCATCGATAGCAATTCTAACCTCGATCGCTATGGCAAGAGGGATCCTCTCCCAGGGGGTTGTAACGTATCTAGCCACCTTCATAAACCAGAGGCTTGGGATATCCTATGGGATCGAGGTTGGGGCTCTAACCTCACTAGCACTTGCAGGATCAATAGTCTCTCAACCCTTCCTAGGGATGTTATCCGATAGACTTGGGAGGGATAGGACAATGCTTATCACAACTCTTATGGGCTCGCTCTCTATCTACGGCTTCCTCGAGCTATATAGATACTCAATTGCATCCTACATACTCCTCTTCCTATTTGGGGTATTTGCATTCGAAGCATTCACACTCTTACTATCATATGTTTCAGATATAGTTCCCCAGAGGTATGCAAGCACAGCTAATAGCATTGTCTGGGGGCTGGGACTTACGGCAGGGGGATCTATGGGACCTATCATAGTGGGGTTAGCAGCATCCTCGATATCCCTTGAAGCGGGATATGCCTTGGTAGCCTCTATAAATATGCTCACAATGCCGTTAATCTATATGGTCTCCAAGAGATACTCACCAACTAAGCTAACCTCGTCCCTCTCTAAGAAATAAAAATATCGTGACTATATAGATACAGCTGAGACGCTCAAGACCAATAACTTGATTATGGTCTTTTCCAGTCTTTCAGATGCCATAGTTTCCTCTAGAGCTCGACCTAGCATAGCCGTTCTGAAGCTATGCTATTTGGGTTTCACATATGATTTATGATGTTGTTGGCAATCTTGTGGAACCCCGCGATGTGGATGGGGTAGAGATCCAAAAGGGGCTCACACAGATATCTAGATCCAGGATATAGGGGTTCCCCACAGCTATTAACCTGAGGGAATCAATGAGGGTGGAGCTGTGGGTTGGAGTCACCCAGAGCATGTTGATGCAGATAGATACGGCGGGACGATGAAAGCCCTGCCCAATGCTATGAAGCTAAGAGAAGAGGGCTTGATCAAAAGTATCGAGCCCCGATGAACCTGAGCCCCAAACTCTATCACCTCTATATATTTATACGCTTGGAACACCTCTGGGGTATCATCGATATAGGGTAAATTGATATTAATAGACTATAGAAAGGTATTACATAGCACCTTAAAACATAGCGTTGGGAGGGATAAAGATCCTAACTAGACATATGAGGATCGAGGATCTATGAATCTATACAGTTTTGAAATCATATGGCTGGATACAAACCTGAGAAGTGGTTATGGGGAAGCCTGTACTATCTAGCCTGCGGTATTCCTAGGTTCCCTCATAGCAGCTTATTAGCCTAGTCTAAAACCATTATAATCGTGAGAAGAGGGCTTTGAAGTCCCTGAGGCTATATTCGCTTCTAAGCAACCTAGCTGGTGGCCTGGCAAACCCTTTTGTCGGGTTCTTTGTTGTATCCTCTAATGTTCCAACGTATATGGTGTCTCTAGTATCTTCCGCATCTACAGCGTTGCCCGGGATCTCGCAGATGGCTGTTTTCAGGATAAAGACAGATCCTAGGATGATGACTATTATAGGCACCATGGTCACCGGGATTATATGGATTATAGCTGGGATATTCTCTTCAATTGGTGTTCTATTTGTTGGGGTATACCTCATAACCCAGATTGCCGCAGGGGTTGCCTCGCTTGGATGGTCCTTGATCCTCGAGAGGATTAGCAGGGGTAGAAGGGGTTTTGAGCTGGCTAGGTACTCTTTTTATGCAAATGCAGGCTCGCTACTGGCTACGCTGATTACTGGCTACCTTGTTGGGAGGAATCTAGGTTATATAGCGTATTCTTACATAGCAACAGGGGTTCTTCTCATAACCAGTTCCATAGTGATTCTAAACTATAAAGGAGAGCAGAGCCAGCCTGAGGGGTCCTCAGTCGTTATAAAGACTTCTGGTAGTGGTGGGGAACAGGGTTTCTTGAAGAGGTTTTATATGGTTAATTTCCTATATATGATAGTCATGTCACTAGCTTGGCCATTATTCCCCATAGCACAGGTGCATAAGTTTAAGATGAGTGCTGCTGAGGTTGGGATCCTAACGGTAGTTGCAGGTGTCTCTTCTCTGGCGATGCAAAGGGTTGTCGGCTATCTAGTAGATCTTAATAGAAAAGCTGTTATGTTCGCAGGAAGACTCCTGCTAGCCTCCTTCCCGCTAGGCTATGCCTTTTCAACAAATGTTTATCAGCTCTACGCCGTACAGGTTATAGCGGGTTTCACAAACTCTGCTGTGATAGCCTATACATCATATGTCATGGATTATTCGATCGATAAGAGAAAAGCCCTCTCAACATTTAATTTCCTAAACGGTATAGGCACAGTTATAGGATCTATAATAGGTGGTCTCCTATATTCACTCATATCTTCTACAGGGGATCCCGTGGAAACGGTGGATCTCCTCATGACTATGATAGGGGTTATAAGGATAGCTGCATCAATACCATACCTATATATCAGAGATGTGAAAACTACAACATAAAGTTGCATGTCTATGGAATATAAAAATACTCCGCCATAGCAATACCGCTAACCCGCTGACCCCTAGAAGGAAAAAGATTCTAGATTTAATTACCGCAAAAGCATAGTATTATAGATACAATTTAACTCATCAAAATCTGACCAGGCCTGTATATCCTCGCATCAGCTTAGATCGAGTCTGGATAGATCTCTATTATATCCTGAGGAACTTCCTAAGCTTCTCCATAAGATTCGGAGCATCTTCTCTATGTATCTTGAAGGTTCTTCATGTGAGGAAGTTATGGTAGAAGTTAGCATGAAGCATCTCGGGGCTTAAGAAGAGCCTAGTATAATCCAGATCACCTGTCTTCTCCGTTAGATACAAAGATTTCTCCTTACAAATCTTTAAATCTCGACAAGTTCTTCATAGAGCTCGTCGGGCATGTTTATCGTTATCGATCTGCATACAGTTTTGCACCTATTCTCTTTATTTATGCTAAAAATTACGCTAATCACAACTGAAAGCCCTGCCATTTAGAGCGGGAGGAGATCAGATTAGAAAGTCCCATTCCTCTAATATGGGGGGCTGTATCCTTCTCATGGTAGTGGGGAATGCTTTTATATTTGTTTGCTGTCTGGGCTTAGGCTTAAGAATCAGGTTCATAATTGTTTTTATGATGAGGTGATATCTCTGCTAGATTTTGGAATACCTCGGGATGCTATGACCTTTGGAGCACCCGAGATCGAAGCCCTGTATGAGGGCTATGCCCAGAAGGGCTTCGGGGTTCCAAGCCTAGATGGAGCCCCTTTCCGCTGGGCTCCTTGTGGGGGAGGTGGAAGCCCCCGATGCCACAGGGCTAAAAACCCGTGGATCAAAAAACACAGCAATCCAAACATAAGAGTATAAGCGACAATCAACAACCATCGGGGTACAAGCGGCCGGGCGTGTGGCTCTCAAAATATAAGTGTTTAAGTGATTTATACCTGAGGAGGTGTTTTAGTGGTAGAGATTGAGGTTATACTGGGGGGTCCGCAGGGTGGGGGTATAGAGACTGCTGCCCAGATCTTCATGAGGGCTCTTGCGAGGACAGGTTTATATGTATATGGCAAGAGAGAGTATTTCTCCAACATCATGGGTAGGCATAGCTATTTCCAGGTTAGGGCTAGGGATAGGCCTGTAAGATCTGTTAGGAGTAAGGTTGACGTTGTTGCGGGGCTAGATGCTGAATCTATAGCAACGCATTTCGATGATATAGTGCCTGGGGGGGCAATTATATTTGACCCATCCTTCGCCCAGACTAGGATAGATGCTCTGCCCATGATGGAGTCTGATACCAAGGAGTTTATTAGGGAGAAGCTGAGGAGCAGCGGTTACCAGGCAACTGTCCAGGGAGCTCTAATGTATGCCGAGGAGAAGCTTGGGGCAAAGCTCTATCCACTTCCATATCAGAAGATGCTTGCAGAAACTGCTGAGAGGCTAAAGGCAGGGAGTCTCTCAGCTGTCCAGAGGTTTCTAAATACAGTTGTCCTCTCAGCAGTCTCAGCCTTGATAGGGGTGCCTCTAGAGGCCTTTAAGAAGGGGCTTGAAGATGTTTTCGGTGTTAGAAGACCACAGGTTATAGAGCAGAACATGGTTGTAGCAGATATAGTCTATAGCTATGTAAAGAATAGCTTTAACAACTTCGATAAGAGGATCGAGGGGTTTAAGTCTAGGAGCGAGCAGATGGCTATAGTAAATGGTAATGAGGCGATGGCCATAGGAAAGATCCTGGGGGGTCTGACCTTCCAGACATATTATCCAATAACACCAGCAGCGGATGAGAGCTTCTTCCTCGAAAGCTACGAATTATCTGAGGTAGATCCAGAGTTCAAAGAGGAGGCAGAGATATTGAAAGGGGCGGGGATAGTGATCTTCCAGGCAGAGGATGAGCTAGCAGCTATAAACATGGCGATAGGCGCAGCCCTCGCAGGCGCTAGGAGCGCTACTGCCACAAGCGGCCCTGGCTTCTCATTAATGGCCGAGGGGCTCGGCTGGGCTGGTATGAATGAGGCGCCTGTAGTCGTTACGCTATATATGAGGGGAGGGCCCAGCACCGGGCTTCCGACAAGAGATAGCCAGGCTGATCTGCTTTTCGCTCTCTCAGCAGGTCACGGCGAGTTCCCGAGGATAGTGATAGCCTCTGGAGATCATGAGGAGGCTATATACGATGCTGTGAAAGCCCTCAACTGGGCTGAGATATATCAATGCCCAGTAATCCACTTGGTGGAGAAGAATCTATCAAACTCATGGGCTATGGTGAGGATGTATGAAAAAGACAAGATAAAGATTCTAAGGGGTAGAGTGGTTAAAGAGCCTGTGAAGGACTACAAGAGATTCGCCTTCACGGAAGATGGGATATCGCCTAGAGCCTTCATAGGGACACCAGGTATCGTCATGTGGTATACTGGGGACGAGCATGACGAGCATGGACATATAACAGAGGATCCCGAGACAAGGTATGCAATGTATATGAAGAGACTTAAGAAGCTCGAAACAGCAGATAGAGAGATCCCGGAGGAGGAGAGAGCTATATTATATGGAGATGAGAATGCAGATATAACCCTTGTAAGCTGGGGCTCTACGAAGGGAGCTATATTAGATGCTATGGAGGTTCTAAGGGATAGAGGATATAAAATCAGATTCCTCCAGATAAAGGTCTTCAGCCCCTTCCCCAGGAACCTCGTTAGAAAGATCCTAGGGAGTTCCAACATAGTGATAGATATAGAGAACAACTATTTAGGCCAGGCAGCTAAGGTCATAGCTATGGAGACAGGTATAGTTATTAAGCACAAGGCGCTCAAATGGACTGGAAGGCCAATCACAGAGACAGAGGTTATCAAGGCTGTTGAAAGCGTTGTTAAAGAGGGTGCTGAGGTAATCCATCTAAAGGATGGTAAATAGGGATCTATATTCTGTTAGAATTTTTTGATCAGGCCTGCTACAGTTGATCACGATCTGTGGAGCTGAGCCTTTTAAATACATCTACAAGGATCTTCAGCCTAACGGGGTTTACAACAGATAGGCTTAGTATAAATATGGGTGTTAGCCTAGGATCTGAAAATCCCCTTAATATCAAACCCCTAATCTCCTCGTTATAGGATAGTTTTTTAAGATAAATATCAATCTTATCCCTGAATATCTCTGGGATCCTCTCGAGATGCATACTGGGGGCTGTGAGACATGTGAAGTAGGAGAACACAGCTATATCCCATGACATGTGGATCGGTTTTCTACATCTTTCAACCTGCTCTAGATCTACATAGTATATCTCCTCATCTTTAGAAATTAGGAAGTTATCTGGCTTTGTGTCAATCATGCATAAACCCTTATTATGGATCTTTGAGATCGCATCCATAAAGATCTCTACAGCTTTATCGAGGGAATTGCCTCTAGCTATATATATGCTTAGAGACTCACCCTCTATATACTCCCTGATCATTGTAAGGGACCACGGATCTATATATAGGATCCTCGGAGTCTTAATGCCATATTTCCTTAGCTCAACGGTGTATCTATACTCATTCCAAAACCTTGTGGAGGGCAGGGTTTTAGGTCTTATACCAACGAATGTTATCAGATCTACTGTTGGGCTTATGAGAAGCCACTTAGTGGAAGTATATTCTGAGAATCTTTTGACAACGATCTTCACACCGCTTTCCCTATCAACATAGATCTTCGAGGCTGAGATAGCCCCAAGCATCTTTGGCAGAGCTCCTTTAACGAGCGGATCATTTTTAACCCTTGTAAGCCTTATCCTAACATCATCATAATTTATAACCCTTCCCTCTACAACCTCAATAAGTATTTCTGGGGGTGGGGGGTTATATATTGGTGGAACCTCCACATCTTTTAGCATTTTAACCAATGGGTTTAGGAACTCGTTAACAGATCTTCTGAGGTTCCCCATAATGTTATCAGCCTTGATCCAATCTGCTTTTATGGGCGTTATCGCCTTCATAGGCTTCTCCCTAGAGATCCACTGATTACTTACCTTGAAGCCGTATCTCTCAGCATTAAATCCTATCGCTAGATCTATATCACTTCTGCCCTTTTCTAGGTATTGGATTGCGAGATACCTATATATAGATCCGTCGCTCCTGCTAAGCCTATATAGGTTTTTATATAGTGGGTATCTAACGCTGAGCCTGACCAGATCATAGCCTGCTGAGAAGATTGAGAAATCCCAGATCAGATCTCTTATAAGGCTTCTAGAAGCCAGAGATATGATCTCATCATCTCTAGGCTCTCCTAGTAGGAGGTATAGGGAGCACGCTCTATAGCCTAGGGCTTTGAACATACAGTCTATTATCAGGAGCTGTCTTGGAACATATATTGTTGTTATCTCCCCATCCCTTCTACTCCCTAGATCTGTTATCTTGTTTGAGACAACAACTCTGATCATTATAAGCTACCTATAAGTCTACCTCTTTAAAATTACGAAGCCCTTCCTCATCATAAGGTCTATGTTCTTCTTCACCATCCTAGATAGGGAAGATATGATCCTTATCGCGGGTATATTGCTTTCCTCCACCTCAAGCCTCCTAGCTATCGGCTCTATATTGCTTCTACAGAGATCTATTAGGAGGCAGTTCATACACCTCTGACTAGCATCTATACCATTTACTATCACCAATAGCCCGTAGATTTCGTCTATAAAAGCCCCCTTATTCTCTAGAACCTCAAGAGAGATCCCCTGGTTAGAGCTGCGAACCCTGTAGACTAGGTAGATCTTTGATGTGAGTAGGTAGTCCTCCCCATGCTTTATGATCCACCCATGGTTCTCTAGAAAGTGAAGATGCCTATATACAGCAGTCCTTATAACGCCTAGCCTCTCAGCTATCTGAGAAGCCTTTGTAACACCCCTAGCAAGAAGGGTTAGAACGCTCAGCCTCTGATCATTAGACACGGTTGCATTAAAATTATCCTCATGTATAAGCACAATACTGTCTGCAAGAGCGCTTTTTCTAAGAAGATAAGGAATTCCCCTAGCCTGCTCATCGCTTGCCCTAACTCCACTCTCCAAGGCGCCCTATCCACATTATATTCCGCTCAGGAGATATATAAGGAGATCTAAACAAAATTATCCCCTTAGGATAAGGGAGAAACCCGGTTTCTATCATGAGAAGCGCATTACCATCTACGGATATATGGTGGAAGGAGAGGGACTCTAAGAACCATCTCTATCCAGGGTAAGAGAAAAATTGTGAAGGGTAGGTAGGTTAGCTAGATTAGAGAGTAAATGGGACAAACTGTGATATTAATAAATAACTATAAATAATAAAGTCATAACTTTAGATAGGGAGCTAGGAAATATTTGAAGAAGCCTATGTGGCAATATTGAGATAGTTTAAAAGCTAAGCAGTTATATAACTTATCAGATCCCACTATATTGAGGAGCTATTAAGATAATAACCGGATGGGGAGAATAAAACTAAGGTTTGTAGATGGTGTAGAGGTTGATTTTATAGATAGAAAGCTGGGTTTGAAAAGAGTTGTGGGGTGGGCTGAAAGGGGTATTGTAAATGTTCAAGTCATATATGGTCCTGTGGGTTGCGGTAGATCAGCATGGCTTAAGCAGAGCGCGGAGTTATTAAAATGACTCGGCTTTGACGTGATATACATCGATCCTCTTCATAGAGAGTTCATAGCATATACAAATTTAAAAGAGATTTTTGAAAAGCTGGCTGAAGCTGCGGCAGATGTTATTAGTAGAGCCAAGATTAGGCTAGCAATACTGGCAATAGATCTTGTGAAGTATGCATTGAAAAGGGGGCTCAGCACATAATGGGTTGTAACTGATATGGGGCCGCCGGGATTTGAACCCGGGACCACCAGCGCTCTGGGAGTAATCCCTGGCGGGGTTCTCACCCCAGGCTGGCATCCTACCAAGCTAGACTACGGCCCCATAGTTACTTTACTATTATAGATTAAAAAGTTAAGCGTGTAATGGATCATTTGCTGTGACTAGGAACATGGTATGTGGTGAGCACTTTCAGAATCTCCTATTATGTCCATTATAAGCCTTTGCGCCGCGTTCCAGCCTGGTATGCATGTTACCTGCCCTCCAGGCCATGTACCGGCGCCCCCTAGGTAAAGCCCTTGGATTGGCGTTCTATATCCCCAGCCACATATGGGTCTGCAGTTATATAGATATTCATTGGTCATAGCTATGTGGTTCAACATCCCACCCCTTACTCTGAAGACTCTCTCTATATCTTCCGCATCCATCACTTCAACAGCTATGGCCTTCCTTATCTCTGGGGCTATCTCATCGAGATCCTCTATGTCGAAGCCTCCTGTGGCTAATATATAGTTACTCCCCACAATCACCTCACCTAGCTGTGTTTGTATAATGGATCCTCTATATGGTTCTAGCTTATCCGATAGCCTGGGCTTCTCCTTGAAGACTGCTACAATCCTTCTCACACCGATCCTGGAGGAGCCTTTTTCAAGTCTTCTAAGTATATCCTCATCCACAAGCCCAGGGTCTATTAGATCTAACATGGTATTTGCTGGACTAGCCGTTGATATAACATATCTAGCCTCTATCCTACTTCCATCCTCGAGAACGACACCCTCGACCCTCCTATTGCTGATCATAATTTTTTTAACACCTATACCTAGATATATCCTAACACCAAGCTCTAGAGCCCTTCTATATAGCTCGTCAACAAGAACCCATGAGCCTATCTCACCACCTCTAGCAGGTATATACCAACCCCCTGGAGGGTTGAAGTAGCCCACTAAGAAGGCCGGATGATCTATGTAGAAGCCTATTACAAACATATCCCACAACCACTGTGGAAGATATCTCGAGAGAAAATCCCTAGCACTCTCCCTGATAAACCTAGCTAACACCGGGTCCTGGGAGAGCTCCTCACGACTGGGAGGGTCAACTCTGAAGAGATATTTTCTAAGCGATGCGTGGAAACCCTCGATCTCACTCCACATATCCCTTAAACCGTTAACCCCAATGGACTCGAATTCTGAGAACCTCCTCTCCTTGTCAAGCCACCACCTAACCAGGGTATCCCCATATATGTAAACCGCTATGGGATCTGAATAGTGCTTCTCTATCCTAAGCCCAAGCACTTCTAAAAGCTCATTAGGTATAAGTCCAATTACATAGGCTCCAACAGGGATCCTAGCTCCGGAGAGCCATTTGGAGCCTGCCATACCGCCATACCACGGCAGATGATCCACAACAGCAACGCTTAACCCCCTCATAGCAAGTGCAATCGAGGCTGTAAGTCCGTTATGCCCTGCCCCTATAACCACAACATCCAAAATATAGACCCTCACCTATTATAGCATATCAGGCTATTTCTTCTTAATCAGCCACCGATATCTATAGCCGATCATGATCCTAAGTCGTGTTAAATCTATATAGATAGAAACCCCTTTTAAAGCATAGCCAGATATCTTTCACTGAGGAAGCTTTAAGCCTCTAGAATTTGACCCTAACCCTTGGCAAGTGTTCAAATGGATCGAGCCACAAGGACCTAAAATGCAACCCCACTATAAATGGCGAGATTTACTATGATGCCACACATAATGGGAAGGGGATCTGTTTAGATTCATATAAAAAACTAGTACGTTTATAGTGAAATACTATTATGTTAGATCTCTTCGGAAGATTCCTCGTATGTTTTAACCTCTATAGGAGATGCCCTCACCCTTTCTCTGAGGTAGTTTACTATCTTTCTCGCCTCCTCCTCAGGGACATGTCTACCTACCTTTTGGGCCTCGAGGATCTTCTGTGATAGAACCGTTTCTAGGTTTTCACCAGCTTGTATAGATAGCTTGATCTTCTCGAAAATCATCGGGCTTGGATGTAGTATAGCTCCCTTTTTGATGAAGATCTCGTTATCGAGTTGTGTAGCAACCACAGCTCCCACCTCATCTTCCCCCAGCTTGAGGGTGTACACAACATCTCCATCTATAGTCTCTCCGAGCTTGTGCACCTGGTACTCAACACCCTTGCCAAAGGCCTCTCCCCATAGAGCTCCTCCCATTTCCCTAACAGCGGATTCAACCTGCTGGTCTCTTCTGAAAACCTCTATAGAGAGCTTCGAGGGATCCCAGACTATCTTGCCATCCTCAATCCTATAGTCTATCCTGATCCTAACTACATCGCCCTTATCAATCTTAAATCTATCAACTAATATCCTGTATAGGGTGCTATTCAGTTCGCCAACGGCTCTAGCTACCTCCTGAGACGTTATATTTCCTCTTCTAATATCTTCTCTCAGCTGGGCAAACATTGTTCTCCTCAGCTTATCTGCATATGCACCAGCTATTACATAGCCAGAAGAGAGGGTGGGCATTATATTCCCCATAGATCGTTAATCATCAGAGGGTAATAAATAACAGCAATAGCATATCCACTCCTCCAACCTTAAGAGCAGTCTCTTAGATATTGGAAGCGTAAATTGTAATATGTGGAGTTTTTCACACTCGAAATACATACTAGGATTTATTAGACATGGATCTATGTAGGGATAAAAGACCCCATAGTTGTAGTAGTTGGGAGAGGTATGGGATCTGAGATCTATATAGGGGTTAGAGACATAGCCTTCGAGGCTATGCACATAACAGAGGGATTCCTAGACATAGATCTTATACCACATGGACATACATATAAGTTATCGGTAGAAGTTGCTGGAAATGTGGGTGAGAAGGGATATATAGTGGATCTGAGGGAGTTGGAAAGAATAGCTAGGGAGGTTGCTGGAGAGCTAGATAGATCCCTAATAGTCCCAAGGGATATGGAGTTGAGCAACAACGTATATAAGATCTTCAATAAAATAGTGAGATGTGATAAGGGGAATCCAACGTTGGAGAATATAGCGCTGATGATTGCTGAGAAAATATATAGCAGGATCAAGGATAGAGGATCGAGGGTCAAGGTAACATTATATGAGGGTGCTAGTTATTTCTGCACAGTCATATATCCAAGCCGTAGAGGCTGATGTGAAGTTCAAAATGATATCTAGATTTTAATCGCGGATCATGATTTGTATGTTACTAGTAAAGAACGATTTGAAGCTTTGACCTGCCTATGATAAGTTAAGGTATAAGCGATGTTAGTGGGATATTAGTGGATGGTTGGATTGGTGTTTGACGCTGAGATCAGAAGATCTATTGTGGATGCGGCTAGGAGACTATATATTAGGGGTTTAAACTCTACATTGTCAGGTAATATAAGTGCCAGGAGTAGTAACAAGAGGTATTTCTGGATAACCCCTGGTTCACGGGATAAGGCTAGGCTCTCAATTGAGGATCTAAGCCTTGTGGATGTTGAGAGCGGTAACAGGGTTATGGGGAGGGAGCCATCCTCTGAGTATAGGATGCATCTCTTACTATACAGGGTGAGGGGGGATGTAAACG
>Ga0209143_1001236_pt1 | contig 11962 bp, 8 predicted proteins | sample FaiFalFF_MnMetaG_3_FD_184739 | JGI IMG/M metagenome (GOLD analysis project Ga0209143, IMG submission 184739) | Freshwater microbial communities from Yellowstone National Park, Wyoming, USA - Fairy Falls B (FF_Mn_B) MetaG (SPAdes) (version 3) | ecosystem: Environmental > Aquatic > Freshwater >...
TAATCTTTTCAAACTTTACAGTACTACCTGATCCAGAAGATGTTGTAAATTCAGGACTTTTTGAGATACATGCATCAATTGATTCGTTTGATAAGCAAAAATATAACTTCATAAGAAAAGCTGGAGATATTAACCAAATTATTAATAAAGTGATGTCAGATATAGAAAGTTTTGAAACGAACTGGAAGGAAAAGATGAAAGCAGGTTTTGAAGAATTATATCGGGAAGCTTTGAGAAATCAAATTTTCAAAGGTAAGTATGAATACGAGAATATGAATGGGAACACATTAGATATAGTTGTCAAGAACTTGAAAAGTTTAGTTGATACCAGAAAAAAACTCAGAAAGAAATTACCAATAATAAGTATAAGCTCTGTTTATGCAAAGGAGACAAAAGAGGATGCAGAAGATATAATCAAAAATGCTATTGAGTTAGGCGTTGATAAAGTAAAATTTCAAAGACTCCATCATGATATTCCTGGGGTTTTGCATGTTCCTGATATGAATGATTTACAGTATATAATTGAGTTGAAGAAGAAATATAAAGGTCAGATTAAGATTTCAATAATGAATTTTGATTTTAGAGGGGATCACCCAAAAGGTTATTGCTACTTTGCTTATTTTATGTCTGTAATACATGTGGATAAGAAAATATTTCCCTGTTGTATACCCTACCCATATATGGATGTATATGAATCTTTACTCGGTACAGTTGGATCAGAGGAGGAGATTAGTAGAGCATTAGAGAGGAGGCAGAAGTTAATATGGAATTTCAGGGGATCTCCGCCGAGTTTTTGTCTTAAATGCCTGCTGTATTTTAGAAGATAAATTTTTGTGAAAAATTTTGCATACATCATTCCCAAAGTAAAAATATGAGTGAGAATAATATCGGTTTAGCTTTGTCGCAAAGAGAAAAACCCCCTTTTCAGGGCGGCCCTGCAAAGCCATCAGGACCTAACCTACTCGCTATCCTCTCCCACTTCCCTTGCACCACCACAGGACGCAAAGGAGAGAGGTCCCTCACACAGAACCTCCCAAGGAGAGGTATAGCGAAGGCTACCCTCAGAACTCGCCAGAGTTTCTGGGAGCTTTTCTCCCCCCTCACAGGTTCCTTCCTTCGGTTGACCTGATATTGGGTCCCTGGCTCACTCTGATGGCTTCTTTTTCTTCTTTTCTTATAATCTATAATTATAGCAAGAAAAAAAGAGAAAGTCAAAAAAATAAATAAATTTTCTAAAAATAAAAAATGATTGCGACAGTGCATATCGGTTTTATAAGAGGGATAAAGGATGTATTATTTGATGTAAAAACTTTCAGGGAAAAGTTTCACTTTTTGGATTCGGTCAAAAAATTTAATTTGCATAGGTTAAAAAACTTTATAGCTTCTTACCTTGCGAGGACATTCGGGATTGTCGTAAGGAATATCCGTCCAAGAACTCTAATTATTGAGACAGTAAAGGGATGCAACTTCAATTGCGTAATGTGTAGAGCCGGAAGATTGCCGAAAGAATTCATGAGCTTTGATAGATTTAAAAGAATTGTTGATATGTTCCAAGACTCTTTTATCCTTTACCCTTATTCGGACAGAGGAGAGCCTTTTTTGAACAGAGAGATTTATAAGATGTTAAGTTATGCAGCATCAAAAAATATTTATATAACTGTTACTTCAAACTTTTCAGTGATAGATGCGGAAAAATTTTTGGAAACTCAAGTGGATGAAATTCAGGCATCAATAGATTCAATAAATCCTGAGAGGTTCAGGAAAATAAGGGTGAATGGGGATTTTAATTTGGTTGTCAAGAATTTGAGAAAGCTTATTGAGTTGAAAAGGAAGAGAAATTACAAGAAACCTATAATTTCTTTGAAGATGGTGGTAATGAAGGAGAATTTAGATGAAGTAGAGGATGTAATAAATTTTGGAGTGAAAGAGGGTATAGAGAGGTTTTATATAGATACTGTCTTTGCGACTGAATGGTTTGGTTATGAAATTGCAAGTTCTGATGGAAAACCTTCAAAGGAAGATACAGAAAAGTTGAAAATTTTAATTCAAAAATACAAAAGGAAGGGTTTAAGGATAAGATTGGCACCTTATAGTAGTTCTGAGAAAGCGGATTCCTTTTCTGGATATTGTCATTTTCCATTTCTTTCCATTTTTATAGATGTTCAAGGTAATGCATTTCCATGCTGCGTCCATATAGATCAGAAAAGTGCATTTGGGAATATTTTTGAAGATTTTGAGGGGGTTATGAGAAGAAGATATGAGTTTTTGAAGGGGTTCAGGAAGAAGAGACCGGATTTATGTAAGGGGTTTCCTCTGTATTTTAAACCATAATTGAAGATAATAAGATATGGAAAGAATGCAATTTGACGAGGAGATCAAACCTCTTATTTCGGTTGTCATATCTTTTTATAATGAGGAAGAAGTTCTGCCAGAGTTAATCAGAAGATTGCAAAGTGTCCTGAAATCTTTACCGGTTGATTATGAACTGATTTTCGTCAACGATGCATCTTCTGATAGGTCATTAGAATTACTTATGGAGGAGCGCAAGAAGGATAAAAATATCAAAATCATCAATATGTCAAGAAGGTTTGGAGTATCTCAGTGCTTCTTGGCAGGATTAAGATATTCAAAGGGTGATGCGGTAATTTATATGGAAGCTGATCTTCAAGATCCTCCTGAACTTATTCCAATACTTTTACAGAAATGGAAAGAAGGGGCAGATATAGTACATACTATCAGAACAAAAAGAAAAGGAGAAAACTTTTTCAGGATATTCATTTTTAAACTGGCTTATAAATTAATCAATCTTGTATCAGATATAAAAATACCTCAAGATGCGGGAAATTTTAAATTGCTTTCTCGCAGAGCAGTTGATAAGCTTTTACAACTTAATGAGTATGACCCATTTTTGAGAGGTTTAGTATGTTGGATAGGTTTCAAACAGGTAAGAGTATTTTATGAGCGTGAGCCAAGATTTGCTGGGAAAACTCATTTCCCACTCTGGAAAAGTGCCGAACCCATGAAAGAATTTATCCGTGGGATTACTTCTTTTTCGGTGTTACCTTTATATTTTTCGCTTTTTGCTGGGTTTCTCATATCATTCGGAGCACTTGTTTATTTGACTTATATACTCATCGCAAAGATTATAGGGATACATTTATCGGAGTGGAGTGTAATTTCTGGTGTAATGCTTCTTTTAGGTGGTATAATTCTGATTTCAATAGGGATACTGGGAATATATATTGGAAGGATCCATTTCGCTGTACAGAACAGACCAAACTATATTATTGAGAGTATGATCGGTTTTGATGGGGAGGAAAAGAAGGAAATTAAAATTTGAGCGATCATTTTAGCAATAAAGCTAAAACTTTCAAAATCTTATATATATATTTTTGATTTGAAATGTTGATTTTAAAGAATGTGAAGAATCTCATCTTTTTGATCTTGCTTTTTTTATTTTCAAGCTTTGGGAGTCTTTTAGTTTATAAAACTGTGGAAGTTTTTGGTCCCTTTTTTACCGCCGATAGTGTTGCTTATGTTCAAGCTGCTGAAAACTTTAAAAATGGACATGGTGTTTCTATTGGTGATGCAGATGGATTTAAAATTTTGACCTTTTTCCCTCCGTTGTATCCTGTGATTTTAAGTTTTTTCCTTGATAATTTTAAGTTGCTGAATTCAATATTAGCTTTTATCACATTATTTATTTTTGGATATATTATTTTTGATGCTACCAGATCTATCATAACATCAATTTTATCTGTGATATTATTTTCACTTTCCCCTATCTATCTTTACATATTTTCGCATATTTTGAGTGAAACTTTATCTTTTCCATTTGTTTTATTAACCCTTCTTTTGATCAGAAAGTATTTAGATCACCCATCTTTTTTTTTACTAATTCTTTTTTCAATTTTCATTAGTATCTCAACTCTTATCAGATATGCGAATTTGTTCTTTATTTTATTCATAGTATTGATATTTTTAATTTATCGTATTAAGATAACACAGCTTATATTAAGTGTTATTATTTCATCGTCTGGATTTTATTTTTGGTCATTTGTAGCTTATTTTTTCCCAAATACGACGGGACCTCCAAGAGGTTTTATCTTACATTTATTTACAGTTCGTCATCTCTCTGCTTTGATTGAAACGCTCTATTATTACATTTTACCTGCAAAATATGTATATTATTGGCACAATATACGCATACCACTTACAATAATAATAATTGTTGGAATATCTTTAGGGACCTTATTATTAATCCTATCAAGAAGAAAAACCAAAGGGATATTTTCAAATTGGGAAAGGATTTTAATATCCGCCAGTATATCATATTTACTTTTTCTTTTCATAAGTATCTCTATCGCGGATTTTTTTATTCTTACTTATAATAGTATAAGACATCTTTCTCCGTTTTTTATTTTTATACTTGCTTTTCTATTTATATTTCTTTACAAAGTCCCAAAATTTAAATTGGGAGGTCTTATTATATATTTTACTATGATTTTAGCGTATTTACCCTATACAAAAGATTTTGTTAAGCTTTCAAGAAAAGGACCTCCCCAAGGAAGCTATCATCATTATGCATTTTTTTCAAAGTGTTCAAATCTCCAAATTATGGAGGAAATAAGAAAATTGCCCCAAGGTGCTTATATATACTCCAACGCTCCTGATTTAATATACCTACATACTAAAAGATTTACCTCAATTATTCCTCCAAGGTTTTATCTAGAGGGTAATATAACTTTGCCGAATTTTCAAGATAGGATAAATGAAATGGCTGCTAAATTGAAGGAAAAAGATGGTTTTTTGGTTTTAATAAATCCACCTTGTAATTGGCATGAGTATTTGTTTCATTTACCCAACGAAGCGGAATTAAACTCTTTAATTGATTTGGTAGTTTATAAGAGAACCCAAGATGGAGTTATCTATAAGGTAAGACCAATATCTGATTTTTAAAAACTTATCATACTACAAATGAATAATACTCCTTCTCACATTATCTTGCCATTATCTTATTGACATTATCTGAACTGGTGTGTTTCTGTTCACATCTGTCCCATCTCCAAGCTGGCCAAACATGTTAGCTCCCCAACACCACAGAGAACCATCTTGCTTTATTGAACATGTATGACCAGCACCACAATAAACTACTTCTGCTCCCTCTGGCATTGTCTGAACTAATATGTCAAACTTTGTTTCCCATGTACCATCTCCGAGCTGACCAAACTCGTTGTGCCCACCGCACCACAATGAGCCATTGGTCATTACCATACAGCCATGACCAGCTCCAGCACAAATAGAAACCGCTGGTACCCCTGACATTATCATTATTGGAATGTTAATTCTTGTTCTCCCACCCCAGTTCCACACGGAACAATCGGTCTTCAGTGCCACGGTAGAGTTCCACCCCAAAGCAACCGCTACTACTCCTTCTGACATTATCTGAACTGGTGAGTTCTTTGATTCCCAAGTTCCATCTCCTACTTGACCGTACTCGTTCCAACCCCAGCACCACAATGAACCACCTTGTTTTATAGCACAGGTATGTCCCCCCCACCCCAGAGCAACCGCTACTACTCCTTCTGACATTATCTGAACCGGTGAGTTCTTTGATTCCCATGTTCCATCTCCTACTTGACCATACTGGTTCCAACCCCAGCACCACAATGAACCATCCTGCTTTATTGCACAAGTATGGGCCCATCCCGCAGAAACTGCTATTACTCCTCCTGGCATTATCTGAACTGGTGTGTTTCTATCTGTATTTGTTCCATCTCCTACTTGACCATACTGGTTCCAACCCCAGCACCACAATGAACCATCTTGTTTTATTGCGCAAGTATGGAATCCACCAGCAGAAACTGCTACTACTCCCGACGACATTATCTGAACTGGGATACTGCTCATTTCGCCAATTCCACTCCTTCCATTTCCCAGCTGACCGTAAAAGTTGTTACCCCAGCACCACAAAGAGCCATCTTGCTTTATGGCACAGGTATGAAACCCACCACCGGATACTACCGGGGCATTTCTTATCAAGGTAAGAGAACATTCAACGGGACCAGCAGGTATAACATTTACTATTGCTTCTTCTTTGAATGCCAAGTTATATCCTTCTTTCTTTGCGGTTGCTGAAACTATTGCCCTTCCTTCTCCAACTCCTTGAACTAACCCGTTTTGATCTACTACCGCCACACCCGGGTCAGATGAACTCCATTCAAATACCACACAACTTATCTCGTTTCCAAAAATATCCCTCGCTGATGCCGTGAGCTGAACTGTTTCTCCTACTTTTATTGTCACCTCTGATGGAAAAACTTCTACCCTATCAAGACCTAAACCTTTATCAAAATGAACTGCCCCCTGACCTTCTCCTTTGAACTCCCTTGAAATTACTCCTCCAAAAATCTGCCCTTTACCATCTACTTTTACCTCATCCCCTAATACACCTGCATAAATTGCTCCTTGTCCCTCTACTTTAACTTTCCCCGTTGAAATTATTTTCAGAAAAACTGGATTTGTCTTTATTTGACCTTGACTATCTACACTTACATCTCCCTCTACTACAACTGTTGTGGGTCCTGAAAACTCCAAAACTGCCCTACCAGAAACTTTTATCTCTTTGAAATAATAAGTACCAGATGGTAAAGTGAGTTTATCATTATTTTCAAGTTTGAGTTTCCCATCTTTTATGAACTGCGGAGGAATAACGGAGTTATTGTTGCTTTGCCTTGCTTTATCAATAATTTGCGATACATCAACTTCGCAGGTTTGCACTTGAACAACTTGACCTGTAATCCTGACATTTCTTCCGTTTATTTTTATATCACTTACATAAGCTACACTCCCTCCTGATATGTTTTGGTTTTGTTTGTATCCACCGCAAAAAGAGTTGTATCCATCAACTAAAAAATTACCACCGAGTTTTACAAAACAAGATCGAACTGCATATCCGAACCTTATCTCCCCGTGAGAAGACTTAGAAAATAGCCTACGATTATGGTCCGTAGTGGTGATACTATTCTGTTTATCTATCAAGGATGATTGAGTTTTATCTTGGGGAACTTGTCCACATCCGGAAATAAGAAGGTATGAGATAAACGCTACTGCCGCCAAAAAGATAAATGCTTTTCCTTTATTTTTAAAGTTAAACCCCGTCATTTTCATTCACCTCCTTTTTGATTTTTTCCGATTTGAATTTAAGTTGCGCAAAAAAAAAAAAAAACGAATTTTCAGAAAGTTTTACGCTTATGTATCTTTAGGTAATCGAAAGGAGAAAATTAACTTTTCCTTCTCCGTGAAGCGAATGGCTTAAAAGTGATCAACTTCCAGAATAGTCGTCCGAAACCTTGTAAAAACTGCAATTATACTGGTGAATGATTAAATTGAAATGAATGATAGATCTTGTGAAATTCATATTAAAAAAGATGTTTTTAGGTCAGGATAAGTTAAGGTTTGCTTTACCAAGAATATTCCCTCCATCTGACCCGAAGCTTCAGCAATAAGGATGAAAAATTTCATATCAACTTATCTTGTCTGGAAATACGGTTTGGAGCTTAAAACAAAACCTGTAAAGTTGCAAGTTGGACCTGTAAGGGGATGTAATTTGAATTGTGTTATGTGTGGAGCAGGGAATCTAAAAATACAAAAACTTCCATTTGATGACTTCAAAATGATAATTGATAAATTCCCAGAAGCTATGTTTATTAGCTTGTCAGATTTTGGGGAACCATTTTTGTCAAAAGATACACTCAAGATGATAAAGTATGCTCAAAAAAAAAGCTATCGTTACTATGACTTCAAACTTTACAGTTTTGCCTGATCCGGAGGAAGTTGTAAATTCAGGACTTTTTGAAATCTATGCTTCCATTGATTCTTTTGACAAGCAAAAGTATGATTTTATAAGAAGGGGAGGAGATATAAACTTGATTATTGATAGAACAAAAATGAAGGGGTTATATCAAGAAGCTTTAAGAAATCAAATTTTCAAAGGAAAGTATGAATACGAGAATATGAATGGGAACACATTAGATATAGTTGTCAAGAACTTGAAAAGTTTAGTTGAAGCAAGGAAAAAACTCAGAAAGAAATTGCCAATAATAGGTATAAATTCTGTTTATGCGAAGGAGACGAAAGAAGATGCAGAAGATATAATTAAAAATGCTATTGAGTTAGGTGTTGATAAAGTTATGTTTCAGAGGCTTGAATTTGATATTCCGGGGGTTTTGAGGAAACCTGAACCTGATGATTTTAACCACATTTTTAATCTAAAAGAGAAATATAAAAATCAAATTGAGGTTTCAATTTTAAAATTTGAGTTTGGAGGAGATTATCCCAAAGGATATTGCTACTTTGCTCATTTTATGACTGTGATAACTGCGCATAAAAGAATCTTTCCTTGCTGTATGGCATACCTATATATGTATATAGACGAAGCACTTTTGGGTTTAGCGACATCAGAAAAGGATATTGAAGTAGCGATGGAGAAAAGACAAGAGTTTATAAGGAACTTCAGAGATTCTGTTCCGACATTTTGTCGTGAGTGTTCTTTATATTTTAGAAAATAAGTTTTGTTATTTTTATGATTGATAGAATTTTATGATTAGTAGTAGGGTGATAGACCGCGTCAAAAATAATATCGGTATTGTAAGAGGGATAAAAGATGTATTATTTGATATAAGGAATTTCAAAACAAAGTTTTATTCTTTAGATTCAGTCAAGAAATTTAATTTACGGAGGTTGAGAAACTTTATATTATCTCACCTTGCGAGAGGTTTTGGGATTGTAGTAAAAAATATCCGTCCAAGAACTTTATTTATTGAGACAGTAAAAGGATGTAACTTCAAGTGTATAATGTGTAAAGGCGGAACTTTTGAAAAAGAGTATATGAGTTTTGACAGATTTAAGAGAATTGTTGATATGTTCCCAGATTCATTTATTCTATACCCTTATTCAGATCGAGGAGAACCTTTTTTGAACAGAGAGATTTATAAAATGCTAAATTATGCGTCGTCAAAGAACTTTTATATAATTGTCAGTTCAAATTTTTCGGTAATAGATGCAGAGAGAGTTTTAGGGACTGGTGTAGATGAGATTGTGGCATCAATAGATTCGGTCAATCCTGATAGGTTCGGAAAGATAAGAGAAAATGGAAATTTTAATATAGTTGCAAGAAATTTGAGAAAGCTTATTGAGTTAAAGAGGAAAAGAGGTTACAAAAAACCTATAGTTCCTTTGAGGATGGTAGTAATGAAAGAGAATTTGGATGAGGTAGAGGATGTAATAAATTTTGGGATAAAAGAGGGTATAGAGAGGTTCTATGTAGATACTGTTTATGTAGCTGAATGGTACGTTCCTGATTTTGCGAATTCTAACAGCTCTGAACTTACAAGAGAGGATATAAAAAAACTAAAAACATCACTTCAAAAATACAAAAATGAAGGAATAAAGATAAAATTTACATCTTATTGTAGTTTTGAGAGTGGAGATCATTTTTCTGGATATTGTGATTTTGCATTCTCTTCACTTTCCATAGATATATACGGTAATGCATTCCCATGCTGTTTCCTATTTGTGAAACCCGAAAGCACTTTTGGGAATATTTTTGAAGATTTTGAAAAAGTGATGATGAATAGATATAAATTCCTGAAAAATTTCAGGAAAAAAGTTCCAGATGCATGCAAAGGTTGTCCTATATATTATAAACCATAATTTTCAATAAAATAAAAATAATAGATTGCTAAAATTCTCACACAATTTCCCCTTCTAAAATCTCTCCTGTGGATCCAATATCTAATTTTTGACTTTCTATATCTTTTGTTCTTATACTTAATTATGTGGGCAAATTTTTGAGAGGATTTATTTATATCGCCTTATATGTTTTGTTTTCATTTATTTACTGCTCACCGGGTGGTGAAGTAAAAGACCTGATCCCACCTTCCGCCGTTATTGACTTGCGCGTATCTTATATTGATTACTGCTGTGCTCAAATTGAATTCACAGCTCCCGGAGATGATCTTATGAGAGGAACTGCAAGCAAAATTGAATTGAGATATTCGCAAGATGAAAGTTTTAAAACAAATCTTCAAGAAAATTTTGTTAAAGGTATTGAGTTTCCCGAATCACCATTTCCACCGCCTGCCGGAGGAAAAGTTAAAATCTTCCTTAAAAATCTTGAACCAAATACAAAATACTTTGTTGCAGTAAGAGTATGGGATGATGCTGGAAATTTCTCTTATTCAAATGTCGTAGAATTCCAAACCAAAGATGTTCCGGGAACTTCCAGTGAATTCATCAGAAAAATTGAACTGCAAGGAAATTTCTTTGCCCTTGCTTCTGATGGCAAAGACACATATCTTATGTTCCCAGGTATTTATAAAATAAAAGTGGATTCGGTAGAATACAAACTTGAACCAATTTCGGAGAGAGTTCCACCTATATCCGGAGCTCAAATTATCTGGGATGGAGAAAAATTTGTATCGGTAGGTGGAGTGGTTGGGGATGAACTCGTTGATTCACCTGTGGGAATTTTCCCAGATGGTAGAGTCATCATATTAGAAAACAGAGGAAAAATTATACCTTTCGGTGAAAATGGTTTTTTTGGCTTCGGTCTTTTAGGACATAAGGTATCAAAAATTGATGGAAATTTCGTAATTTTAGGTGGAACAAAGTTCAATATAAAAAGTTTGAGTTACGCAAGGGAAATTGGTAGGTTCAGTAGGGTTGGATTAGAAAGGTTGATTTCATTCAAAGTTGAAGGAAGTTCTGTCATCTGGGACGAAATTTCGCCTTATAGTTTAACACTCCCAACATCTCGCATCGGACCTTCAGTACTTGCGATTGATGAAAAATCGGTCCTGATGTGGGGTGGGATTACCTCTGATCTTGATATTGCGCCGGAGAAGTCTATGTATGCACTATCAAAAAATCAAGACGGTAAGTATTCTTGGAATCCTTTTTTACCTTATTCCATCAGTGTGATTTATGGCGTTAAAAATTCTTGTGAAGCAGAAAGCACAGTGAGAATTTTAAAAGTAAAACAGACCGAATATGGGGAGATTGATGAGGGAGTTGATCTTGATAAAAATATTCCGCCTCGGGGAACAGTTTTTCTATGGAATGGGAAAAAAGTTGTTCTTAAGGGGGAGGAGGTTGTAAGGAGAGTAGTTATTGTAGGAGATTTCACTGGGCAGGAAAACTTCTCGGGGATGGTTGGTGTGTATATCCATCAAGACGGCAGAGTTGTTTTTGCAAATCTTAAACCAAAAGCAAAGTTCGGGAGAGAATTCGTTTTCCCAAGAATTTCACCTCCTTGTAGCGTTACCTTTCAAGATAATAAGTTCCTCTATGTTCTTAATCAAAATGAAATTTATGTTTTCAGATTTAAAGATTATGAGGTGGTTTTTGAAGATCAGGTTTCAAAATAAATTTTTTTTCATATAATCTTTGCAATCTATCATAACATCTTTTAATTTGAGTTCTTTTTCAAGATATGCACAAAACATTTTATCTTTTTTTCTCTTGAAGAAAATACAGGTGTAGCACATGTTCTGATATTTTATTAATCCAAATCTCAAAGCTTCATCAATAATTCCAAGAATGAATTTGTAAATTGCTTCTTTTTCTTTGCTTGAAAGCTTTTTTAGAGCTTCTTTTACAAACAAAAAATCTTTCATTATATCTATTCTATTTACTTTTTCTGTGAAAAAAATCAACTTTTCTCTTTTATCTTTTCCTTCCTTGTAAAAAATCATTTTCTTCGCTTTGAGTTCTTTGAGAGATTTAGATAATGTTGATTTATCTTGATTTGTTTTTTCTTGCAAAGTTTTTAAATTTTCGGGTTTATTCTTCAAATTCAATATGATTTGTATTTGTTGTCTGTTCAAATTATGTTTCTTAGCAGATTTAGAAAGAACCGTAAAAAACAATTCGCTGACCCTCTCTAATCCCATCACTATTT
>Ga0209143_1001237_pt1 | contig 11951 bp, 10 predicted proteins | sample FaiFalFF_MnMetaG_3_FD_184739 | JGI IMG/M metagenome (GOLD analysis project Ga0209143, IMG submission 184739) | Freshwater microbial communities from Yellowstone National Park, Wyoming, USA - Fairy Falls B (FF_Mn_B) MetaG (SPAdes) (version 3) | ecosystem: Environmental > Aquatic > Freshwater >...
TCATAGTAAGTAAACAATTTTAAAGCTTAAATTTTTTATCGATTTAATTTTTAGAATCCTACAATAAACTAAATTTTGAACCAACCTAGCTCTATACAGGTGATCTTACTATTGATTCCTTAATGAAATACTATAATTTGAAGGATTGGAGGTAATCAGTAATTTTTGGAGGAAATAAGAGACATTTCAAGAGCGGTTAGAAATGCTGGGCATATCAATCTTTTACTCTATGACAAGAAGATAATATGAAGAGAGAAGCCAAGCTAAAAAATCTTACTTAAAAATTTTATAGAAATATATAATTATAGAAAACAACTTTGAATGATAATAAAAGATTTAAAGGTTAAAATAAATAGATGAATTAAGAAATTATCTTTTAACTATAGTATTGTGTTCTTCTTTAAAAGAATTTAAAGAAAAATATAAATAAAGAAAAAGAAAAAATTTTGAAATAATTTCTGAATATTTTCCTAAACTTTATAAAAGTAAGAAAATAGGCCTTGGCCTTAATGCCAGATTGTTGGATAGAGATTTGAAAGAGATAAAGGATTTAATCGAAATCGCAAAGAAAAAAGGAATCTCTCTAGAAAAAGAAATTTCACTGAAAGATCTGATTCAAAGATTAGATTCTCGTAGAGGCGGAGAAGCTGAAAAAGAAGGCAAAAATATAAAGGTATCAGATATAAAAAGAAACTTCTTTGCACACAGCGGTTTAGAGAGAACTCTAACTTATGTAAAGGTTAACGAAAAAGATAAGATAGAATTGTTCTATTCGTTGGATCGTAAAAGCGAGATTTTAAGCTGGATAAAAAATCCGGACGACTAAATATGTTCACTATAAGCATATTGAAAGGAAAATCTTATCTGAACAGCCAAAGAAATTGAAAGTGTATCATTTAATAAATGATGACATATTCATACAAGGCAGAAATAATATTGATTGATTTAAATAAAGAAAGACAATCAAATTACGCTTGGAAATAACTTTCAATTTCCTTTATAGGCTACCTATATTTACATAAGCAAAAAAATATTACTTTTGTTTATTTTTTACGTCTTTTTATAAATAAATATGTCGCCAGTCCAATTATAACAACTATTATTACTACTGCTACAATTATAGGCATGAGATCTGGTGCAGGTGTGGGTGTCGGGGTAGGAGTTTGCACAAAGTATGTATCTACAAGAGGATCCCAGAAAACCCATCTACCTATAGGTATATCAGTCCCTCCTACATTACCGCTGACTACATTTACCCATGGAACTCTATAAAGTGGTATCAACGGAAGATCACTGCTTAACATATCCTCTACCTTTTGTAAATATTCTATTTGTTTTTTCTCATCCGGTTCTTTAAGCCATAAATCTAGCCATTTGTCAACATCTGGGTTCACATACTGGAAATTGTTGGTGAAGGCACCTTTACCTATCCAAGCTGAATGGAAGAGCTGATATGTCCAGAGTGGTGAGATCCAATACTTTACTGTAGCAATTTGATACTCGAATTTCGTCTGCAGTGATAGATATGTAGCAAAATCTACAGTCTTTATGCTAACCTCAATTCCTACTTGAGAAAGCTGATCTCTTACTACCTGAGCTATAATCTGTTCGTCAGGCTCACCAGTTCTCGTGAGAAGCTCTATGGTAAACCTTTTCCCGTCGGGTCCTTTCTTGTAACCTGCTTCATCTAGAAGTTTCTCCGCTAAGCTCAAATTAGGTTTGTAACTAACTATGTTAGGGCTAGGAGGTACCATGGCGGGATCTATCATGTAATCTACTGTCTTTGCAAGTTCGAAGGTGGCTTTATTGGTTATCTCTTCACGATTCAGGGTATATGCTATAGCTTGTCTAACTTTAACATCAGATAAATGATCTGCTTTAACGTTTATCCAAAGTGCAGCAATATACGGAGGTCTATCATGAGCTATGACTTTTAATCCTGGGGTTGCTCGAAGATCCGGCACTGCTTCATAGGGTACACCTCTGAAGACATAATTGATTTCGCCCTTCTTCAGACCAGCTATTAAAGACGCAGAATCTGATATAAACTTAACTATTATTCTTTCGAGATAAGGTGCAGGAGATCCCCAATAATTGGGATTTCTTTCGAGAATCATGTACTGTCCTTTGACCCATTCGACGAGTTTATAAGGACCTGTGCCAATAGGCTTTGTTGTTCTGAACTCACTTTTTAGAAAGTCCTGTCCGGCTAATACGTGTTTAGGAAATATCGCTGATGTGCTTACATCAGCGAATAGAGGAAGCTGGGCTCCTGGCATGAAAGTACCTGGCTTAATAATCACTGTCCTGCTATCTACAATGGTAACTGTTGTGTTTGCGAAATAGAGAGGTCCAAAAGAAGTGTATTTAGGGGTTATCTCCTCAAACGTAAACTTTATATCCTCAGGAGTTAAGGGTCTACCGTCATGAAATATGGCATTAGGTCTAAGTACAAACTTGTAATAACCTTCTTTGGCATTCACCTCGAAACTTTCAGCCAAATAAGGAATAAGATTTATATTTTTATCAAACCTGAGGAGAGTATCAAAAATTTGTGCAGCTATGAAACCCCCATTCCATGCCGCTGTGGCAGCTATAGCTGTAGGCTCAGCAATAAGGACTACGGTCAGGGTACCTCCTACTTGCTGTACCGTGACTGGCGTTATTCCTGTTATACTTAATAAGGTTAGTAATAAAATAGATATGGATACTATTCTCAACATTTTTTGTTATATATAAATTATTTCTAATACTATTTAAACTTTTTGTATTTTATAAAGGAAATTGAAAGCTATGATTTTGATTTGAGACCAGAGGGTGTATACTGTTTATGTCCCAGCATATTCCATTGATACTTTTAATCCTCTTATGAGTTTTAGATATTTCTTAGGCTTTCTGACATTGTATCAAGAATCTTTCAATCCTCTAATGAGTTTTAGACAAGATTCATATATTGGTTCTAAAATTTAAGCTTTTCTACGTATAACTCACTGCTGAAAATCGTGCGAAAAATTTTAAGTTTTTTCCATGATCTACCATCAGTAGTATAACGAAAAACAAATTTAAAGAATGCCCTTCTGAAAAAAATTAACAAAAAGATTTATATATTTAATTTCAGAGCATATTAATGATAGATATTTAATATAATGTACATAATGGAACGAAAAATTTATATATTTTTTAAGATATTTTTGGATTAACCTTGGTGAAGAATAATGGGGGTAAATAAAAGATATTCTGGATATAGTTCTTGGCAGTTTTTCGAACCAGGTAAAGATTATAGACCTTTCAGATTAGCTAAAGTTCTAGATAGAGTTCCCTCAACAATAGTTCCTCTTTCTAAAACTGAGGAGGAAAGAGTAATGAGTATAATTGAGAAAAACATTTTAGTATCATTTCATGAACATTCGCAGGTCTTTCCGGAAGATCCTAAGGATTTTATAGAGTACGATAGAACTGGAAGATTATGGATAGGCTATGAAGGTCTTGCAGTAGCAGGTTTTGATGCATTTTTCGATGGACTTCAGAATGGAGTTTCGCTTGTAAGATCGCGAGATCCTTGGACAATTGATAACATTGTGTGGCAGATAGGCATGATTCAGGCAGATTTAGATCACCAGGATCTGGTGTTCGTAGCTAAAAAGGTTGAAGACATCGAGAGAGCTTACAAAGAGAGTAAGATAGCAATGTTCATACATATAGAAGGAGCCCCACATATGGGTGAAGAATTAGAATGGCTTGATGTCCTCTATGGTCTCGGGGTAAGATGTATGGGAATAGCTTATAGTAGAGGAAATGAATATGGAGGAGGCCTTGCAGATAAAGTTGACAAAGGTCTCACAGATCTGGGTTATGAGCTCGTAGAGAGAATGAATAAGCTTGGAATCTTGATAGATCTTGCTCATGCAGGCGATAAGACAAGCCTTGAAGTTATAAAATACAGTAAATATCCTGTAGCTATAACTCATGCAGGTGCCAGATCTCTCTGGCCTTCTAGGAGGATGAAGCCTGATGAAGTAATTCAGGCTCTTGCAGAAAAAGGAGGAGTCTTCGGAATAGAGGCAGCCCCTCATACAACAATAACTATGAAGAATCCAAGACATAGTCTAGAAAGCGTCATGGAACACTTCCAATACATAGAGAAGCTTGTAGGAATAGATCATGTGGCTTTTGGGCCTGACACACTCTTCGGAGATCATGTGGCTCTTCATAATACATTTAGGGAATATCTGTCAATCCCAAGAATGGAGGAAAACTTGCCACCATTTCCGAGAGTTGAATATGTAGATGGTTTAGAGAATCCTTCACAATTCATAAACATAGTAAGGTGGCTTGTTAAACACGGCTACTCTGATCAGGAGATAGCTAAAGTGGCAGGGGAAAACATAATAAGACTGCTTAAGAGGGTGTTCAAATGAAAAACTTATCCATTACAATTGCTGGAGATTTCTTTTTTTGATCTTAAGGAAAAGCCATATACTGATTTAAATTTTTCCGTGACCGAAGTACTGAAGGATTATGAAATTTTTGCTCTAAATCTCGAGGGTCCCATATGCAGGTGTAAAGATTCTATACCACAGGAGAAATTTTCGACACTTAGGATGGAGCCAGACGTGATAAAGATCCTTAAGAAATTAGGGGTTAACATAGTTTTTCTGGCTAATAATCATACAGCTGATTATGGCGAACGGGGAATCTTAGAGACCATAGAGATATTAAGGAATAATGATATAAAATTTGTAGGAGCAGGCACCAATCTTGCTGAGGCTTTCAGTCCTCTCATACTAGAATTAAACCATGTTAAAATAGGATTAGTTAATTTCACCACGGTATTCACTCCACAAAGCAGAGCTACTGCCGAGAAAGTTGGGATAGCTGGTGTAAGAATGAAGACAAGAATTATAATTACACCCTATGATCTTATAGAAGAGCCTGGGGCTCCATATATAGTTGATGCTGAGCCTATTCAAGAAGATCTTGATTATGTTATCAAAATTATTAAGACTCTCAGAAATAATGTGGATCTTCTGTTGGTATATGTTCACTGGGGTATTGGAGCTCTTCCCTTCTCCTCAATAGTTTTAGAATATCAGAAGAAGTTAGGAAGAACTTTAATAGATGCAGGTGCCACTCTCGTGATTGGTTCTCATCCTCATATACTTCTTCCCGTAGAAAAATACAGAGACAGACTGATATTTTATAGCCTTGGAAACTTTGTGTTCTCATATCAAGATCCCAGACTTTCCTTCTCGAATGTCGGAGGTATACTTCGCTTAGATTTAGAAAGTATGAGTGTGAGAGTTATGCCTATATGTCTTAACTCTAATGGACTTCCCGAGTTTTGCAAAAGGCCTTACGAAAAGATTTACGAGCTGTTCTCATTTATAACCAAGTCTGAGGAGTTAGGAGTTAAAATTAAGGAATCCGAAAAAGGGTGGCTTGAAATTGTTTAGCGCTGATTCAAACGTAAACTTACTCAAGATCAGGAATCTGAAGGTCCGTTATCGACAGGGAAAATTCTTGATCGAAGCTCTTAATGGAATTGATCTCGAAGTTATAAAGGGAAGAATTACTGCTATCATAGGAGAAAGCGGAAGCGGTAAGACTACTCTAGCTCATGCTATTTTACGAATACTTCCTGACAATGCTGAGATAGTTGGCGGTAGCATTTTATTCAAGGAAAAAGAACTTCTTAAGCTAAGTGAAAGAGAGATGGAAAAAATTAGGGGTAGAGAAATCTCCATGATCTTTCAGGAACCTATCAGTCATCTCAATCCTGTAATGACAGTAAAAGAACACCTGATCGAGACCTTGAAACTATTAAAAGGACTCGATAAAGATAGGGCTATGAAAGAAGCTCTGGAATTGCTGAAGGCTTTAAAAATTCCAGATCCTGAGAAAGTGATAAACTATTATCCGCATCAACTAAGCGGAGGTATGGCTCAGAGAATTCTCATAGCTCTTTCCATTGCTGCAAAACCCTCTCTCCTGATCGCTGATGAGCCTACATCAGCTTTAGATCCAACCATACAAACTCAAATTTTAAAATTGCTCAGAGTTCTTAATAGAAATCTTGGGATAACTATTTTGCTGATAACCCACGATTTGAGTGTAGTATCAGCCATAGCTGACTATATATATGTGATGTATGCAGGAAAAATCTGTGAAGATGGAATAATTTCAGAGATCTTAACTAAGCCCAGACACCCCTACACTCAAGTTCTTCTGGCTTCCACACTTAGCGTAGGAAAGAGAGGAGGTCAAAAGAGTCTTAAAGTTTTGGAGAGAACTTCTTCGCAAACTTTCAATTCAGTTACTGGTTGTAAGTTTTATCCCATGTGTCCTTATGCTAAGGAGATCTGTAAAAAAGAAGAGCCGCCTCCTAAGTCCATAGAGGGGTCGACAGTCTATTGCTTTCTATATTAATTATTCGTAAAAAATGTAAAGGTGATTAAATGACATCTCTTCTACGGGTTGAGAATGTGTATAAGTATTTTCCTATCTCATTCTCTATTTTCCGGAAAGCTAAACATTTTATGAGGGCTGTAGATGGCGTTACTTTTGAAGTTAATAGAGGTGAGAGGTTTTGTATCGTTGGAGAGAGTGGAAGCGGTAAGACTACGCTCGCAAGAATTATTGCAGGACTCATTAAACCTGACTCTGGAGAGATTTATATAGAAGGAACCGCTTACAGCTATCTTTATAAAACAAGACCTAAGGAAATCCATAAAAGGGTTCAAATTATATTTCAAGATCCTTACTCAGCCCTAAACCCCAGGAAGAGAATTAGATACATACTTGAAAGACCTTTTAAGATCCATAAAATTCCATATACCGATGATGATTTGAAGTATCTTCTTGAGCTGGTAGGACTTACACCACCTGAGGAATTCTTGGAGAAACTTCCCTCTCAACTTAGTGGAGGACAGCGACAGCGTATTCTCATAGCTAGAGCCTTAGCTCTGAGACCTGAGATCATAGTTGCTGATGAACCTGTGTCAATGTTAGATGTATCAACTAAAGTACATATACTCGAGCTACTAAATGATCTAAGAAAAAAATTCAATATCACTTATATAATGATAACACATGAAATGGGTGTAGCTTATTATTTCTGTGACAGAATAGCTGTGATGTATCTCGGAAAAATAATGGAGTTGGGAAGCTTAAAAGATATTTTTTATAATCCTTTACATCCTTATACGCAATTACTCTTAGCTTCAACATTACCTTCGGACATGTCAGCCCCAAATATTCTGAGTAAGTTAGAAGATGTTGGAGAACCTCCTTCTCCTGCTTCTCCTCCCAAAGGATGCAGATTTTCTTCAAGATGTAAATGGGCTACAGATAAATGTTTTAAGCTAGAACCAAAACTTGTTGAGATTGAGCCTGGACATTATGTAGCATGTCCAGTAAGAACAAAAGGTGAGTGGATTGAGTAAGTTCCTATTCTACGTTCTCCAAAGGTTACTCTTCTCTATAATGATAATTATAATGATCATGATACTTACATTTATTCTTATAAACATGGCTCCTGGAGATCCAGCAGCATTGCTGGCTGGTGAAGCAGCATCTCCTCAATATATAGAGACTATAAGAAAAGCCTATGGACTTGACAAACCGCCTCTGGAAAGGATGATCATTTACATGTATAACCTGCTTAAAGGAGAATGGGGATATTCTATTGCTTATCAAGCACCAGTACTTACTGTGATCCTTCAGAGACTTCCGCAAACTCTACTTCTAGTAGGTACTTCTTTAACCATAGCTATTTTCATAGGCATTAGAGTAGGCATAATCTCGGCTAGCAAGCCTAATTCACGCTTAGATATAACATTAAATACATTGATTTTAGGTTCATACTCACTTCCTGTATTCTGGCTAGGTCTAATGCTAATAATGCTACTATCAGTTCAGATACCGCTCTTTCCATCAGGAGGATTGATTGATGTAAAAGTAGCAATCACTGGAAATATAATAGACAAGGCTTTAAATATACTTTGGCATATGATTTTACCAGTCTTCGCTCTTTCAATAATTTACATTGCCATCTATGCCAGAGTCACAAGGTCTGTAGTGATAGATGTAATGAAGTCTAACTTCATTAAGGCTGCAATAGCTAGGGGAGTGCCATATAAAAGGATTCTATATGTCTACGCCTTTAGAAATGCTTTGATACCTGTAATAGCAGTTGCAGGTGCCCAGTTCGGGCTTATTGTAGCTGGGGCAGTTCTCACAGAAACTGTATTTTCATGGCCAGGCATTGGAACTCTTCTTGTGCAGGCGGTAAATTACAGAGATTATCCGCTTGTCATAGGAATTCTCATATTGGTTGGGATATCTGTGGCTATTTCCAACTTTGTTGCGGACCTCCTAATGTCAAGAGTTGATCCTAGAATAAGAAGTAGACTTTTGGGGTGATTCCTTAAAATATGCTATTAAGTAAAAAGAATTTAAAGATAATAAGAGATCCTGTTCTTTTAATTCCTTTAATTCCTTTTATGCTTGTCCTATTTTTTGCTGTATTTGCAGAACTTATCTCACCATATCCTCCTCTAAAGACAGGTGTAGGACCAGCTCTTTCACCTCCATCATTGAGACATTATATGGGCACAGATCAAATAGGCTCAGACATATTCAGCCAAGTAATTTATGGTTCTAGAACAGCCTTAATAGTAGGTGTGGGAACGGGTCTTATAGCACTCTTCCTAGCCTTAATCATAGGTCTCGTGGCAGGATATTATGGAGGATTTGCAGATAATCTATTAATGAGATTTACAGATCTATTTCTCTCTATACCAATCTTCATATTCCTCATATTTGTGCTGGTAGTCTTCGGAAATTCTTTAATAAATTTGATAATAGTACTTGGTCTTCTATCATGGCCTATAATGACAAGAATAGTTAGATCTCAGACGTTATCCATAAGAGAAAGAGAGTTTGTTGTAGCTGCCAAAGCAATAGGTGAGAGCGATAAATCAATAATATTCAGGGAAATACTCCCCAACGTATGGCCAGCAGTCATACCTGCTTTCCTGCTAGAAATAAGTATTGCAATTCTTGTGGAAAGCGGCATAAGCTTTATAGGTTTAGGAGATCCTAATGTAGCTAGCTGGGGCAAAACTCTTGCTATGGCAAGTAGGGCTCTCTATGCAGGAGCTTGGTGGGGAGCCCTCTTCCCTGGACTAATGCTCTTTTTAACAATATTATCATTTAATATGCTCGGAGACCAGCTTGAAAAAGTACTCTCTAGAAGTCTATAATCAGAAATTTTAAAAAATTTCCATATTTAATACTGGAATGCTCCTTAAGATTTTCTTATCCCTAATCTTTAAAAGGTAAAGTTACATAAAGACCATTCCTAGTCAAAGATTGTGAAGACACATATATGGAACTCCTGATATTCTTCAAACAAGTCTATATCCACAATCTTAACCATGCTTATGTTACCCTTTTTAGCATCTTCTTACCTTTTCTTTAATTCTTGTAACATTTTCATGGTCTGAAAAGTTATAAACATAGGCTTGCTAAAAATGTATATATGTAAGGTATTGTATAATAAGAATGATGAGAATAGCCTACATAATACCTGGGATAGGTTTAAAAGAAGAAGAGAGTATAAGAAGGAAAAATATAGCAAATAAAATCGTGTCGGAGAAAACAGTTGTTGATTTGATCTCAGCAACCCAAGGTCCATATAGTATAGAGAATAGAGTTGAAGAAGTCTATGCCTCTTCTTCATATCTGTCGCTAATACATAAGCTTTCCGATTCCTACGATGCCTTTGTCATAGGATGTTTCGGGGATCCGGGAGTGAGGGGTGCCAGAGAGCTGACCTGTAAACCTGTGGTAGGACCTGCTGAGGCTTCACTTCATGTAGCGTCCCAGTTGGCTGACCGCATAGCTATAATGTCGCCTTTAAAATCCACGGTAAAGCTAACGATGGATATTGTGGAAGCCTATGGCTTTAAGGATCGTGTAGTAGTAATAGAACCTGTTGAAGTTTCGGTGCTGGAGATGGCAAGGGATTATATGAAGGCTGTAAATATGATAGCAGACAAAATCGAGAATGTCATCAATAAAAGCGATGTTGAAGCTGTTATACTGGGATGCATGTCGATGGGCTTTGCTCTTATAGACGAAGCCTTAAGAGATAGGGTTGATATACCTATTATAAATCCTGTAAAGATCTCACTTAAGATGGCAGAGATGTTTGCATATCTAGGACTCTCTCACAGCAGGAGAACATATCCACCTGCCAATGTAAACAAGATTATGCATTTACTAGTCTGAATTTTTATTATTAAGAAACAGTTCTTAGCAAGTAGCTTTTTTAAAAAGATATAAAAAGATCTTAAATAATTTTCATATCATTTTAAATAAGATTTTTGTGATGGATATTCCATTTATAAGCATTGATATTAATTAAGTAAATATATTTGCTTTAGGCTTTATAGTTAGATAGAAGAAAATTGTATTTTCCAGCATTTTTTATTCTCTTTACAAAATGCCTTGTATTTCTTCAGATATTGATATGTATAATTAGACCTTCAATTCCCTTTATGGGATACATTTTTTCCAGTATTACCACTTAACTCATATAATCTGCACTATCAAAGATCTTCGCTAGTTATAGAAATGAACAATTTACTACTTCCAGCTCTCAACTTTAACACCTTGAATTTTATTAAAATGCTTGACATTTCCAGTAACTATAGTACAATTATTAGAAATTGCAATAGAACTTATCAGTACGTCTTTTAAACCTATTACTTCTCCTCGACTTTCGAGATTTGCTTCTATTTCGGCAGCCTTCTTAGCCTCAATTATGGTAAAAGGAAGTAGACTTTAAAAATTCATCAAGTTTTTCAGTATCCCTTTTATACTTATAAGCACCATAATATAGTTCAAAAGCATTAATCACTGTAGTTACTAATCTGATGCTCTTCCTCATTACTCAGCGTACTTTACCGCCCTTTCCTTACCTCTTAAGAAATCGATTAAAATATCAGTATCTAAACATTTACATTCCATCTTTCCCACATTTTCTCTAAATCTTTAAACAGCCTACTAACCTCCTCATCACTTATATCCGCCCAAATACCCGCATAATCCATTATATTTTTCTTATTACTCTTTATCAACCTTATAATAACGTCTGAAAAACTCTCCCCCTCCCTCTTCTCACTAAGTAATAACTTATATGCCTCTTCTGAAATAGTAATGGTCTTTGCCATGTTTAAAAATAAGTTTAAACACATATTTATATCTAGTCAGCTGGTTTTACTTTCAATTCTTTTTTTTAGAATGCCACGGTGATTTCATGTTTTGTTAATGAAGCAAAAGACGAGAAATTAAGATTAATCGTTTACAACTCTGAACCGGTAATAGCTAGGGAAGAAAAATCTACTATAAATCTTATTAGCATCGTAGGGAATATCTTGTTGAACAGAGATCTGGCTATTCAAGCCTTATATACCAAAATTGCATCATTTTCAAACCCAAATCCAGTAATCTTGAAGTTCATTCGGTAAAGCTAAAGTTTCCACGATATATTCCAATTTAGCAAGAAATCAAAAGATTTAAAGAAATCCTTCAATTTAATAAAGTAGCTTTAGAGCTAGATCTGATTGATTTATTGCTCTCCATTCAAAAATTTTTAAAGTATTCAAGTTTTATCTTTACAAAGAATAAGGCTTAATAAAGCTTTGGTTAAAATAAATAAATAGTTTAGATAAATTATTTATTAATGTATGTGGATTCCAAAATGGCTTGGAGAAGTTTATTCTAAACTTTACCTGAACTTTGGCATGGAACCTTTCACTTTTGAAAATGCTAAAAAAATAATTAATAAAAATGATAAATGGATAAATGTAGCCTTTAGTAAACTTCATAAGCATAGAATATTGTACATATATAAAAAATCCAAACCTAGATTATATAGAGTAATT
>Ga0209143_1001244_pt1 | contig 11934 bp, 13 predicted proteins | sample FaiFalFF_MnMetaG_3_FD_184739 | JGI IMG/M metagenome (GOLD analysis project Ga0209143, IMG submission 184739) | Freshwater microbial communities from Yellowstone National Park, Wyoming, USA - Fairy Falls B (FF_Mn_B) MetaG (SPAdes) (version 3) | ecosystem: Environmental > Aquatic > Freshwater >...
GGATTCGAGTAGTCCTCGCTGCTTCGGCGTTTTCGGTTCTACACGATGTACCCTTATCAGACCTAACGGGAGCAAAAATCGACCCCATTTTCGAACACCCTCTAACCCCCCTTGACAAAAGGATGCGGCGCGGGTAAAATTTAGCCACTCTAAATATGAGCGAAGGAGGAACGGCGATGCAGGCAGATGCGAATGTGCTGGTCTCGACCGACTGGGTGCAGGAACACCTAAACGACCCCGCGATTCGCATCGTGGAGGTGGATGTGGACACGACGGCGTATGAAACGGGGCACATCCCGGGCGCGCTCGCCTTCAACTGGCAGACCCAACTGCAAGACCCGATTCGCCGAGATATTGTGTCCAAAGCCGACTTGGAGCGGCTGCTGAGCGAGCTGGGCATCGGCAACGACCACCTCATCGTGCTGTACGGGGACAACAACAACTGGTTCGCTGCCTATGCGTTCTGGCTCTTGCGCCTCTATGGGCATGAGCGGCTCGCGCTGATGGATGGCGGGCGCAAAAAGTGGCTGGCAGAGGGGCGCCCCGTCACGACGGAGGTGCCGCGCTATCCGCGCACCGAGTATAGGGCGAAGGAACCCGACCTGAGCCTGCGTGCCTTCTATGCGCAGGTGCGCGAACGCCTCGGTCAGCCCACTGTGGCGCTGGTCGATGTGCGCTCACCCCAAGAGTATACGGGCGAGATTCTGGCGCCGCCCGGCTTGATGGAGACCGCCCAGCGTGGTGGGCATATTCCCGGCGCACGCAACATCCCCTGGGCGCTGACTGTGCGGGAGGATGGCACCTTCAAGTCGCTGGAGGAGCTGCGCTCGCTCTATGAGTCGCAGGGTGTCACGCCCGACAAAGAGGTGATTGCCTACTGCCGCATCGGGGAACGCTCCTCACACACCTGGTTCGTGCTGAAGTACCTGCTGGGCTATCCGCGTGTGCGCAACTATGATGGGAGCTGGACCGAGTGGGGCAATATAATAGGCGCGCCCATCGAGCGGGAGGCACCCCCAACGGTGCAGGAGGGAGGTGGCAGCGCACCCTGCCCACCGGGGTCGTAAGCGCTATGCCGCCGACTGAAGCTGGGTGTGAAGATAGTGCCGCAGCTGCTCCCACTGCTGGAGAAGCTGCTGGAGCGCATCGGGAGCCTTTTCGAGCTGAGCGGAACGCCCCATCTGCTCCAGCGTGAGCGCACTGGCGGCAAACGACTCGGCACCGATCGAGCGCGCGCTGCCTTTGAGCGTGTGGGCGGCATGCTGCAGCGCGGCGGCATCGCCTGCCTGCACGGCTTGCTCCATCTGGGCGAGAAGCCCCGGCACGAGGCTCAAAAAGTCGCTCAGCAGTTCGGCGATAAACTCCCTATCGCCACCCGTAACTTCGTTCAGGTAGTCAAAGTTCAGCATCACCCAACCTCCTTGCCTGAGGTGGCTCGAAGTGTAATTCCAGTGCCTCCCGGAGATTCTCAAGCGCTTCTGCCTCTGTTAACCTCCTCGCCTGAGGTGGCTCGAAGTGTAATTCCAGTGCCTCACGGAGATTCTCAAGCGCTTCTGCCTCTGTTCGACCCTGGCTGGCAATATCCACTTCCAGGCACTGAGCCACGAACCAGTTGCCTTCCTGCCAGACCGTTGCTGTAAAGGTGCGTTTCATCGCAATCCACCTCACATAGGGGATACCTTATCAGGCGGCTTGGGCGGTGGTTGGCTGGAGCCAGCGCGCCAGGGTGCGCTTCAGCTCGTCGGGTTTGATGGGCTTGGCAAGGTAGTCATCCATCCCCGCAAGCAGGCACTGCTCCCGGTCGCCCTGCAGCGCGTTCGCTGTGAGCGCGATAATAGGCGTTCGCACCCCATGGGCGCGCAGCCGACGCGTCGCCTCATAACCGTCCATCTCTGGCATCTGGCAATCCATCAGGATTAAATCATAGGCATTCGTCGTGGCTTTCTGCACCGCCTCGACGCCATTCGTTGCCACCTCCACCACCAACTGGAGCTTTTCCAGCAGGCGCAGCGCGACCTTGCGGTTCACCTCGTTATCTTCCACCAGCAGCACACGCTTGCCCGGCGGGACGAGGACCTCGGCACTTTCCATCTCGCCCGTTTGAGAATCGGGCAGCTCCGCAGTCGGCAACGGTAGATCAACATAGAAGGTGCTGCCTACACCCAGTTCGCTTTCGACGCCAATCTGCCCCCCCATCATCTCTGCCAACCGCTTGCAGATGGTCAGTCCCAGCCCTGTGCCGCCATATTTGCGTGTGGTGGAGCTATCTGCCTGGGTGAACGGTTCGAAGATAGCGGTCAAGCGGTCGGGTGGGATGCCGATGCCTGTATCGCGCACGCCCAGATAGATACCCTGCTCATAGGCACGCGAGGGCGACACCACCACCCGTATCTCGCCCTGCTCGGTGAACTTGATGGCGTTGCTGATGAAATTCGCCAGAATCTGGCGCAGGCGCACCGGATCGCCCTGCACCACCGCTGGGGTCTCAGGCGCAATCTGAAACGCCAGCTGCAAGCCCTTCGACTCGGCACGCGCTTGAAACAGGCGCACCGTTTCGCGCACGGTGTCCTCAAGCCGCACGGGTACGCATTCCAAATGCATTTTGCCCGCCTCGATTTTGGAGAGGTCCAGAATGTCATTCAGCAGGTTCAGCAGGTAATCCGCGCTGGCGCGCAAGGTAGTGAGGTAGTCGCGCTGCTCGTCGTTTAAGGGAGTCTCCATCAATAGCTCCACCATGCCCAAAATGCCGTTCATCGGGGTGCGAATCTCATGGCTCATGTTGGCGAGAAACTCGCTTTTGGCGCGACTGGCGGCTTCCGCTGCGACCGCCATCTCCTGCGCGTGCAGAATCTGCATCTCCAGTTCCATGTTCATCTCGGCGAGGCGCAGCTCGGCACGCTTCCGCTCCGTGATATTGCGTACCAACGCCAGCACCCGATCGGGCGAATAGGGCACGAGGCGTGCCTCATAAAATTGATGCCCGATAGGGGTTTCCATCTCATACTCCAGCGTGTACGGCTGACCCGTGTTGACCACTTGACGAATCCCAGCCAACGCATAATCTGCTAATTCGGATGGAAGAAAATCGTGAACGCTTTTGCCAATTAGCTGTTCGGGCGGTGCCAGCAGTTCACTTCCGTCATTGGCATACACATGGTGATAGATGCCTTCCTTATCCAGGATGAAGAGCAGGTCGGGCAGCGCGTTCAGAATTGAGCGGCTATAGGCTTCGCTGGCTTGAAGACGCTGCTGAATCGCGAGGTATCGCCACCAGCCCAGTGTGACCAGCACACCCAGCAGCGCCGCCAGCGCGACGGAGAGTATCAGTCCACGCCAGAAGGCGTGCCGAGCGGCAGCAAGCTCCTGCTCATAGCGCTGCATGGTCATATCGACGCCCACTGCGCCCCGAACGCGCCCCTGCCTATCGAGTATCAGTCCACGCCAGAAGGCGTGCCGAGCGGCAGCAAGCTCCTGCTCATAGCGCTGCATGGTCATATCGATGCCCACTGCGCCCCGAACGCGCCCCTGCCTATCCCGAATGGGAGCGTAGGCACTCCAAAAAGTGCCCCAGCGGTCAGGGGTCGCAGCGGGATCGGCTTGGGGGCGTCCTGTGCGCAGGGTGGCGAACATTGCGGGCGTCGCCTCCGGATACTCCTCCCACAGATAGGACTTATCGTCTACGCCGTCGCCGTCGTGGTCGCCCGGTGGGGTAGGGTCTAACAGAAAGTAGATTTTGCCGTTGTGCTCGGTGAAGGTGTAGACATAGCGGATATCGGGATAGAGCCGTTGGAAGCGGGCGAGCGGTTCCACAGCGCGTCGGTAGCGAGCGGTGTTCTCCTCGCCCTCCCGAAACCGCAGGTGCTGGTCGCCATCGACCAAGAACGAGGCGGCAGCAGCCAATCCCAGCAGGCGCGCCTTCACCTCCGAATCGAGCGCGTGCTGCGCCTGACGGTAGAGAACATACTGCCCGACGGCGGCAATTGCCACGATAGCGCCACGATAGCGATCGCCACCGCCAATCCCAACCCTGCTGCGTGCAGCCCGGCTGCTGCCCTCCGCATACAGGGAGGTTATTCCACATTTTGCCCTCCGATTAGATGGCTGTCCCGGTCAAGCGTCGGCAGGCTTCGCGATATTTTTCGGCGGTCTTCTGCACGATTTCGGGGGGTAGGGCGGGTGCAGGTGGCTGCTTGTTCCAGCCAATCGATTCCAGATAGTCCCGCACGAATTGCTTGTCGTAGCTGGGTTGGGGTCGACCGGGCTGATAAAGCGCCGCATCCCAGAAGCGCGACGAATCGGGAGTTAGCACCTCGTCGATGAGCAGGATACGCCCCTGTGCGTCGCACCCAAACTCGAACTTGGTATCGGCAATGATAATCCCGCGCGCCAGCGCGTAGTCCACCGCCTCCTGATAGAGTCGCAGGCTCCAATCGCGCAGCTGGTGGGCGACCTCCGCGCCCACTATCTGCACCATCCGCTCGAAGGAGATGTTCTCATCGTGCCCAATATGCGCTTTGGTGGCGGGGGTGAAAAGTGGTTGGGGTAGGCGGTCCGATTCGCGCAGCCCGCCGGGCAGACGCATGCCGTACAGTTCGACGGAGGCAGCATCGGCGGACGCAGCGGCGGTATACTCTTTCCAGAGCGAGCCAGCAAGGTAGCCCCGCACCACGCACTCCACCGGGAACGGTTTTACCTGCCGCACCAGCATCGTGCGTCCCTCCAGCAGAGGGCGGTAGGTGTCCCCATCGGGAATGCCTGCCTCGCGAAGCGCGTCGGCAATCGCCTCCCAATCGGTGCTGATGAGATGGTGAGGCATCCACGCCTCGAAGCGGCGAAACCAGAACGCGCTGAGCGTGGTTAACACGCGCCCTTTGTCGGGAATCGGGGTCGGCAGCACCACATCGAACGCCGAGAGGCGATCGGTGGTGACCATCAACAGTCTATCGCCCAGCGCATAGGTATCGCGCACCTTCCCCCGCCCATAAAGCGGCAACGGGAGCTGCGTTTCCATTACCGTGTGGACGCTTTCCATATCATTCCTCCATATCATTCCAATGGAGCGTAGCAGATCCAGACGGGGCATGGCGCGTGGCGCATCACATAGGCGACCGTGCCATAGCCCAGCGGGTTCTCCATCGGCAGCAGGTGGCGCCGATCGGTCATCACCAGGAGAGTGGCTTCCACCTCCTCTGCCTCGCTGACCAGCCCACTGCCCGCATCGCGTGCCTGCACAATAACCGTGTGGACGCTTTCCATATCATCTCTCCAATGGAGCGTAGCAGATCCAGACGGGGCATGGCGCGTGGCGCATCACATAGGCGACTGTGCCATAGCCCAGCGGGTTCTCCATCGGCAGCAGGTGGCGCCGATCGGTCATCACCAGGAGAGTGGCTTCCACCTCCTCTGCCTCGCTGACCAGCCCGCTGCCCGCATCGCGTGCCTGCACAATATCGGCTGCCGCTGCCACCCCTTCACGCTCCGCAATCTGTTCGCCCTCCATCAGTATCTGTTCCGCTTGCTGCAGCCCCGCCGGCTCCGCCACATCTACCTGCTCGGTGAAGGGCACGGTCAACACATAGACCAACCGCAGATGGGCGCGACTCTGCTTCGCCACGCGGCAGAGCCAGCGCAACACGCGCTTATCCTCCTCCGTACCCCGATACGCCATCAGAATCGTGCGCACCGAACGCCCCCTTTCGACACCTCCTGCGCGATTCCTGTCATCGCTCCAAGAAATAGCGCACGGTGGTGACGACCACCTTCGGCTTGCGCATCAACGCCAAGCGCAGAATCCACGCCGACTGATTATGCAACAGGTGATGCCACCATTTGCGCGGATAAAACTCTGGAATGATGACGGTGAGCTGGTCTAACCGTTCGCGCTCGATGAGTTCGTCGATGTAATCTTCGATGGGTTCAATCAGGGAGCGATGCTCCGAGTCGATGATTTTGAGGGGGATGTCGGGTACATACTGCTGCCATTCGCGCAGGAGTTTTTCGGCAGTGGGGGTCACCAACTGGAGGGTGGCTTCCTCGCCTTTGGTGCGACGGAGCACGCGCCGATAGATAGCAGGCGGGCGGGGGTCCACATTCACATGGAGCGCTTCGGGTCCACATTCACATGGAGCGCTTCGATTCGGTCGGGTGAGGCAATCTGGCGCGCATAATCGAGCGCCTGCAGCACGCCCCGATGCACACTGGGCACCAACACCAGCACCCGATGGCGTCGCTCACCCGGAACCGCTTGATAGCCCTCCGGACGCAACTGGGCACGGATGTCCATATAGTGCCCATGAACCCGATACATCAGGTAAATCAGGATACCGATGGACACCATGGTCACCCATGCCCCATAGCGGAAGTTCACAATCAGTTGGGTGAGAAACACCAAGCAGGTCACCAGGGAGCCGAAACCGCTGATGAGCATCTTGATCTGCCAGTGGGGTGGGCGCGTGCGCAGAAAACGCCGCGCCATGCCCGCCTGCGACAGCGTGAAAGAGATGAACACACCCACTGCATAGAGCGGGATCAGCGCGTGGGTGTCGCCCTTGAAGTAGATAATCAGCAGCGCGGACAGAATCCCCAGCAGCAGGATGCCGTTATTAAACACGAGACGGTCGCCCAGATTGGCTAACTGGCGCGGGGCAAACCGAGCATTCGCCAAGATGGAGCTAAGGCGGGGGAAGTCCATATACGCCGTGTTGGCTGCCAGCACCAGAATCGCCATCGTCGCAACCTGCACCACATAGTAGAACCACTCGAAGGGGGTGCCTTCCAGCACGGCGCGCGCTAAGCGCGAGGTCAGCGTCTCCACAATCTCGCCATGCTCCACACGCGGCGTGATGTGAAAGTGGAAAGCCGTGTAGGTGATGCCCAGCACCAGTCCGGAAAGGATGAACGCCATCAGCAGCAGCGTGGTCGCGGCGTTGCGCGATTCGGGCGGCTTGAACGCCTGCACCCCGTCTGAAATCGCCTCCACGCCCGTCAGCGCCGAGCAGCCCCGTGCGAACGCCATCAGAACCAGCATCGCGCTGAGTGTGGTTGGCTCGCCCGGATAGGGTGGATAGGGCGGCACAGGCGCATCACCCGTGAACCCGCGCCACAAGCCCAGCAGGATGAGAATCGCGAAAGTCAGCACAAAGCCATAGGTGGGGGGCGCGAACACCGCACCCGATTCGCGCACCCCGCGCAGATTGATAAGGGTCATCAACGCAATAAAAAGCACATTCAGCAGCACGCGGTAGGGCAATAAGGCGGGCAGTGCCGACACAATCGCATTCACGCCCGCCGCGATGCTCACCGCCACCGTCAACACATAGCCCACCAGGAGCGCCGCTGCCGCAAACAGCCCCCAGAAGGTGCCCAGATTCTCACGCGCCACATTGAACGCGCCCCCTCCCTGCGGATAAGCATACACCGTTTGGCGATAGGAGAAGACCACGATAAAGAGCAAGGCAACAATCGCAAGGGAGATGGGAACCGAGAGCGACAGCCCCGCCATGCCCGCTGCCCACAGCACCATCACCATCTCTTCGGTGGCATAGGCGGACGAAGAGAGCGCGTCCGAAGCAAATACTGGCAACGCCAGTAAAACAGGCAATCGCTCATGACGCAATCGGCGCGTCAGAAGCGGCTCGCCCACCAGCAACCGCCAAATCCGACCCAGCATCTACTCGATAAAAGAGTATACCCCTTTGTTGATAGACTCAGGAGGGGAAATCCCCTAAAATCCACAGGTAAGTGCCCTCCGCTGTATGGAAGGATGCCAGAAGAGGCGGATGGTGGAGCGGCAAGCCAGTTGCCATTCGCTTCGAGACGGCGCAGGGGGTCTATCATGCGAAATAACCGAGCGGTGCAGCGGGGCTTTACGCTGCTGGAGATTATGGTGGTCGTTTTCATCCTGGGCGTTCTGGTAACGATTGCCGTGCCCAGCTGGATGAATGCGCGGGCGCGTGCGCAGGCACGCACATGCTCGGCGAACCTGCGCCAGATTCATCAGGCGAAGGAGATGTATGCCTTGGCGAACCGGTTGCAAAACGGTGCCCCTGTGCAGATGAGCGACCTGGTGCCGCAATATCTGCAGGCGGAACCGTTCTGCCCAGCAGGCGGTGGGGCCGCCTATACCGTGAACCCTGTCGGCACCGACCCCACCTGCCCCACCGGATTGCCCAACCATACCGTCCACTGGGGAGGAGGACCATGAGGCGATACCGACAGCGCGGTTCGGCATTCGTGGAGATACTGATTGCGGTGATGCTTGCTGCCTTACTGGTGTTGTCCATCACCGCCATAACGCCCACAACTACCCGCATGCAGACGCAAGCCCAGCAGTATACCTACGCTACCAACCTCGCGCAGACCGTGCTGGAACGCATTCGGACGCTCGATTTCAATCAGATTACCTTCACGGGGCTTCAGGGAGAGGGATTGGCACAAACGCTTGTGCTGGATGAGCCGAACCACTTTATTGCCAGCTTTACCACGATTACCACACCGGGTGGGGGCACGATTAATCTGGGGGCGAATCTGCGCAACGGCACCGGCACCATCGAGGTGTTCAACCTGACCACGAACAATAACATCGCCATCGGGCTGAAAACGGTTTTCGTCACGATACGCTGGCAGGAACCTCGCACCAATCGCTGGCAACAGGTGCAGGTAGCAACGAGCGTCGCCAGCTTGCAGTAAACAGTCTGACCCGTCCGACAAGTCGGACAGATCGAACAGGGGAGGGATGCGACCAATGAGGAGCAAACGGAGCCGCACACGCGGCTCGATGATGCTGGAGCTGGTCATCGCCAGCGCGCTGTCGGTGATGGTCGTCGCGCTGCTGGTGGTGACGCAGCTTGGCGCGCTGCGCGCCTATCAGCGCGCCCTGAATCAGAACACCGTCAATCGCGGCGCCTATAATGCCCTGCGCGAAATCCGGGGTCTCGCGCAGCAATCGGTTCAGGCATCGGTGGGTGCAGGCGGGACTCAGCTCACCCTCTTGCCGCCCCAGCGTGATGCCAATGGTGCCATCCGACTGCCTGTCCAGCCCGACACGGCGAACCCCATCACGCTTACGGTGAACTTCGCCGCAGGCACATTGACACTGGTGAGCGGGGGCAACTCGCGCGTGCTGCTCACAGGCATCTCCAATCGCACGCCACAGGGCAATACCTATAGCCCCTTCGCCACACGCCAGTACGCGCCCGGCGTGCTGGCACTCCATGTGCGGCTGAGCGTGCGACAGGGCACCAACACCACTGCCACCACCGCCTGGTTCGAGGAAACCATCCTGCTGCGCAACCCAACGGGACAGTAGGGTTTCACTCTGTCCGACTTGTCCGACTTGTTTGACCTGTCCGAATCGGCTCTGGGGAGGGAAATGGCATGAGAAGAAAACATTCGCAGCGTGGGAGTACGATGGTGACCACCCTCATCACAGGGGGACTGACCATCGTGACAGCGACCGCTTATCTGGAGATAGCAACGCAGGATCTCCGCACCGCCAACATGCGCATGCGCGAGGTCATCACCCAGAATCTGGCGGAGGCAGGGCTGAACGCCTCCATGCAGCAGCTCTGGCGTGAGTTCAAAGTGAGCCAGCGATTCGACACCTTCGATAGCACGCTGCGCGATGCATCGCCCAACAACCCAGCACGCACTTGGAACGGCGTACTGGGCACCGTGGGCAACTATACCGCCTCGGTGATTGGCTATCAACAGGTCGATTCCTACACACGGCGCGTCACCTTGCGTGCCGTCGGCTGGCAGGATCGCAACGGCAACGGACGACTGGATGCCGGAGAGCCACGCCAAGTGCTTGACCAAACCTTCGATATGCAGCTCTCGCGCTCCGGCGTGTTCGATTACGCCTACTTCGTGAACAACTATGGCTGGATGTACGGCTTCGATAATGAGAACCTGGTGGTCAACGGCGATATGCGCTCCAACGGCGACTTCGAGTTCCGCTGGGGTCGTCCCACAACCAACGGCACCATTATTGCGGCGGCAAACGATAAGCTCACCCCGCGCGCCAACGGCTATATTATCGTGGAAGGCGGAACCGCCCCTCGCCAGTGGAGTACCAGCACTTACATCTCGAGGCAGACCAGCAACTATCGGGGTCAGGGTCCCTACATGCGGCAAGGCTACTCCCCCTCCACACACGGTGCGATAGGCAGCAGCACCTTCAACGAGTGGCGCGACTACCTCTACGAAGCCACAGGACAGATGGTGGGTGGCTCGCCGTTTGGTGCTGTGCTGGCGGATTCGCGCGGCACGCGCCGCTTCGACGGCACCGTGCTGGATAACCGCCCCACTCGCGAGATGGTGCTGCCTAACCTGAATGACCTGAACTATTACCTCAACCTCTCCCGAACATGGCGCGACCCAAGAGCCACTTATCGCGATGGCACGGCGAACCCCTACTACAATCAGGAGGCGTTCGTGGAGGTGTGGAACCCCAGTCGCAACCGTTATGAGCGCATCTCCACAAACGGCGTGATTAACGGCAGCGTCGCGCTCATCGGCTACAAGAACTATCCCATCCGCATCCACGGACCCGTGACCGTCACGCAGGATGTGGTTATCCGCGGTTATGTGGAGGGGCAAGGCACTCTCTACGCGGGACGCAATGTGCATATCGTGGGCGATATTCTCTACAAGAACCCGCCCGACTTCCGCGGCTCCAACTTCAACACCGTGCTGAACTCGGTGGAGAAAAAGGACGCACTGGGATTAGCCGCGCGCGGCAGCATCATGATGGGCAACACGCGCCGATTCAGCGACCCTTATCCCTTGCGCTATATGACGCCTCCCTTCACACGGGGTCGCTACGATGAGAACGGCAACTGGATCCCGCCGTTTAACGCGCTGGAGCGCGATGAGACAGGACGCTACCGCTATCAATCCGCCTATGGAGCCGCCGACCAAAGCGATATCGAGCGGCTCTCCACCCAGATCGATATCGACCAGGACGGCTCCATCAGTACCGATGAGCGGGGCATTTCGCGTATCGATGGCATCCTCTTCACCAACTTCGTGGGCGGGGGAAACCTCGCCACCGATGGGCTGGGATTGACCATCAACGGCACCATTATTGCCAAAGATGAGGCGATGGTGCTGTGGAGTATTCCCATGTGGCTGAACTACGATTGGCGCATCCGCGAGCGCAGCCTCGACGACATGCCCCTGATCAATATCGAGCTGCCTCGCGTGGCTTCCGTCCGCCGCATGGCATGGCAGCGTATCTATTGAGACGCCCCTTGGTTCCCCTCGCGCAGCGGGGAGAGCCAAACCCATACACGGTTCCCCTCGCGCAGCGGGGGGAACCTAAAGGAGGGGGGCAATGACGAACTTCGGTTGTGCGATTGGTATTAGAGGGAACATCTGGGAGGTGATGAGCCGATGAAACCGTTTTGCCGAGCGATAGCGAGCCTAATGGTGTTAGGACTGTTCGTCGGGAGTTGGGGCATCATTTCGGAGGGACGAAGCCCGAATGAGCGACCCGATTGGTGGAAGCCGTATGAGCATGCGGCACCCCTTCAGCCGACGCCGCATGTGGAGAAGCCCGTTGGGCATGTGCCGCTGGAAGTGGACGAAGCCGTTACGCGCCGTGAGTCGGCGGGCGTGCCCGAAACGCTGGTGATTCAGCCGCAGAGCGGGAGCGCGTCCGTGAGCGGTTTGCCGCGCACCATCGATGGGGCGCAGGTGATGGAGCAGGCGACGCGCGATATCGAACGCCAGCGCACCGCCTTCTGGCGCCCCATCGCCCTCTTTGGGGGCTTGCTACTGCTAAGTGGTGGTGCGGTGTTCGGCTTGCTGCGCTGGCTGAGTCAGCAGGTGCCAGAGCCGCCGCGCCCACGCCGCCGACACTTCTAAGAACGCTCGTTCACCCTGCGTCCGCTGGTGCGCACCTGCCCCGCGGGCGCAGGGGACAACGCCCGC
>Ga0209143_1001253_pt1 | contig 11897 bp, 22 predicted proteins | sample FaiFalFF_MnMetaG_3_FD_184739 | JGI IMG/M metagenome (GOLD analysis project Ga0209143, IMG submission 184739) | Freshwater microbial communities from Yellowstone National Park, Wyoming, USA - Fairy Falls B (FF_Mn_B) MetaG (SPAdes) (version 3) | ecosystem: Environmental > Aquatic > Freshwater >...
GGCATCGGCACGGCATCCATCGTGTCTGTGGTGCCCGCATCGGCAGGCTTTTCCGTAGGCGCTTCCTCTGCGCTTTCCTTACTTGCCGCCCAGCAGCGCTGCCAAAACGGACAGGTGACGGTCATTCGGGAGATGCGGGAGAACCATTGGCAGGGGAATTTAGTGGCGCTGTAGCCAGCGGGAATGGGCGGGACGGTCTTGTTGGCGATGTGGTCTTTCAGCAACGAAATGCGAACGAGTAATTCAGAGTGCCAAGTCGGATCGTAGGCGAAGGTGAAGACGGAGAAGAGGCGCGGGTTCTCTCGCGGAAAGTAAACCAAAGACGCTGTGTGTTCTTCGCCCGTCTCTTCGTAAAGCGCCGAAAGGTAGGCGTGCACTTGGACGACATGGTGTTCGACGGGCAGGAAATCAGGCGAACTTCTTGCCGCAGCGATGGTCTTGCATTCGATCAGGTGCTTGCGGGCAGGCAAGTAAAAGTCAATGTGTCCCGTGACGCCATCCAAGACGACTTCCCGTTGCGGGACGACTTCTTCGCCTTCAAAGGCTTCCGCGATGAAGGCTTCAAAGAGCCGTCCCGCTGCTAAGATGCCTGCCGCTTCGGTCAAATCTGGCTGGACACCTGTTTGGATGGACAGGACGGTCAGGCGCGGGCACAAACCCAGCGCGGACAGACGCAAGCGTGGCGGGTCGCTTTGAGCGGCTTGGCTGAAAAGTCTGGACAGCCGCTGCTCCACTTCCCGCTGCAGTTCCGCCAAAGACATGACAATCCCTCCTTTTTCGTGATGAGATGGCAAGCGCGTCAGCGCCGTCACGACGCACGGGCAGCCTGACGGCGCTGACAATAGTCAAGGTGGTCGGCGAAGCGGCGTTCGAAGGGCGGGATGTAACTGGCGATGATCTCCTTCCAGCACTCCGTTTCTTCCAATGGCAGCGAACAGAGGGAAATTTCTTGCCCGCAGTGCGGGCATCGGATGAAGAGATCGGCAAAGTCGCCGTGGTAGGTGATGACGAGGTGTTCGGCGTCCGCTTCGTCCAACTCCAGCGCCCGCAAAATTTCCTGCCGCTTCTCCGCTTCCCATTGCGCCCGTAAGGCAGACAATTTCCGCAACAACTCCATGACGACCACCTCCTAATCCGTAGGCGTATTGGCTACTCATGGATAAGTATAGCCCGACAAAAGAGAAGGCGGAAGCGCCGCACTGGGCGCTCCCGCCTTCCCTGTTACTGCCTGCCGTCAACGGGTGACCGTGAAGGTCTGCCCGTTAGGCAGCGTGATCACCGCGTGATCGTGATGGACTTCAAAGACGAACCCGTCGCCTTCGTGCTTGACCCGTTCGCCAGGGTTCAAACTGCGCATCACTCTGCGGACGGCTTTGACGATCGGGTCCGTCTCGCTCCGCCCATCCCGGCGCGGCTGCAACGCCGCCACGATCGCGGCGATCTGGGCGTCGCTGATGCCCTGCGACGCCAAGACAGCCTGCAACCGCTCCAAGAACTTCGGGCGGCGGCTGGCTTTGGCTGCGCCGTTGACGGGTGCGGCGACCGGCTGTTCCTGCGCCATCGCTGTCACCTCCTTCCCTGCCGTGCTTTCTGTTGTTGCCGTCGCCGGCGAAGGCGACGGTTGAACCGGCTGCGCCGGCACGGACGGCGTAGCGGGCGTGATGACGAGGCTGTCCACCCGCAAGACGAACGCCGTCCCGTCCGGCAACCGCAAGATCGCGCCGTTCTCGGTCTCTTCAACCGAGACGGCGTTGGGATTGGTGACGACCGCCTTGGCGAGTTTCGGCAAGGCGAAGCTTTTATGGCGTTCGCCGTCGCCGACTCGCACCAAGCCAGAAAGGTTGGCTTGGACGGTGATGGTGCGACCTTGCAGGGTGAGTTGAAGTTGCGGCATGCGACAACACCTCCCGCTGAAAGGATGGTCTTCTTGCCCGAAGGCGCTTCATCGCCTTCGGGTTCGTCGGCAAGTTCAGAAGTCCAAAGCGGCAAGGAGTTCATCGGTAGCGATGGCAGCATCGCGTTCAGCGAGGGCTTGCCGAAACGCCACATCGGCGTCCAGGAAACGCTGTTCCAAAGCAGGTAACGCTTCTTCTGGTGCGGTCTTCGCTTCTTCCAAGATGCGGATGACGGCGCGGCGTGCTTGCTCTACTTTCCATGCCGCCAGCAAAGCGCGTCCAGAGACTTGCAGTGACGAGGCAAGCAGCCGTGCAAGAGTCTTTGCATCTTCTTCGCTAAGCGGCTCACCGCTCAACAAGTGCTTTCCGATGCCACGCAGCGCTTGCGGCAGTTGGTCAGGAAAATCGCTTGGAAGTTCCTGTAGCGGGATAGTGCCTTTGGCGATAGCAGTCAGTAGAAGTTCCGCCAATGTCACGCCGGCAGTCGATATGCGTTGGCAGCGTGGATACACGGCTCGAATTGCCTGAGCGACAGCCGCCGCATAGACGGGCGAGTGCGATTGTAAGGCGCGGTAAAGGTCACTGCGGTCGCGACGCGGCAATCGCACGAACCAACGGGCTAACTTCCTCGGCGGGTAATCGACATGGAGTAACAGGTTGGCGAACGCTGTCGCCGCATCACTGATGACTCTTTCTCTTAGCAAGTGCGGATCGCATTGGTCGACATCTTTGCCTTCCGGCAACGAACAAACAGCGACCTTCATGCCATGCACGCGCAAGGTCAGGAAAATTTCTAGAGCGCGCGTTAATCCCGCCGGGTCTGGGTCCAAGGCAAGACAGATCGTCACAGGGAGCCTCGTCAGCCAGCGCAGCTGGGTAATAGAAAGCGCCGTCCCGCAAAGGGCGACGGCAGGAATCTTTGCGGCGAGCAAATGCATGGCGTCAAAGTAGCCTTCCACAAGCCATAGAAGGACGGGCTTTTTGCCGAGTTGGCGCTGCGTCTTGATCAAGTCCACGGCGAGGTGGGCGCCATATAGAATGCGCCGCTTCTGATACAGAGCAGTGTTGGGCATGTTCAGGTATTTCGGATGGACATTATCGGAGAGGGCTCGTCCGGCAAAAGCGACCAAGCGCTTGTTGATGTCGTAAATTGGGATGGTGATGCGGTTCGCCAAAAAGACATGACCGCTGCGAGCTTGCAAGCCTGCCTGGATGAGCTGTTCGTCGGTGTATTTCGTCGACAGGCTGGCGCGCAGCCGTTGCGGATCGCAAAAGCCCAGCCCGAATTTATTACAGAAGTGCTGACGATTCGTCCTTTGCAAGTAGTATTGGGCAACGCGGTGTAGCGTCAGAGTGGAACTGAAGCATTGCTGTGCGTCTTGCAGAATTTGCAGTAGAGTCGGCTGTTCCGTTTGCGAAGACGGCTCTGTCGCGTCAACGCCAAGGCGTTTCAGAAGTGTCGTGATCGTGCCACCTTCTTGGCAACCGAAGCAATACCAGACGCCTTTGCCGAGGTGAATGTAGAGTGATGGGTGCGTATCGGGATGGAATGGGCAACGAGCTTTGAATTCTTCCGGGTCTCCCGTCGGCACAAGTTCCAACACTTCGTCCAAGACGATAAACCAATCCGCCATGCTACCGAACCTCCTCCCTCACTTTCCGCTGTGGCGGCGTCAATCGACGCACACGAAGCGCTTGGACGGCGGATTTCGCGACCACTTGCCCGTCGGATATAAGCGCATGTCTGACTCGAAAAAATGCGAGGCAGGTGTTAGATCGGCAGGCAGAAATAAATCGTATTCTGTGAACGCATCGTAAATGATCTCAGGACACCATAGGTCGCGGTGATGCAAAAGATACTCACAGACGCGTTGACGATGCTCTGGAATTTCCTGTGGGTGCGCAAATAGACGCTCGACAGTCGCAAGAAAGGAGTCTTCGTCGGGACAGACGAGAAAGTATCGAGAGAGCTCTCGGAACGCCGCGAATTTATCTGTGCTTGCCGCGTTCGTATAGACGAACAGCATCTCGGCATCGGTTAGGAGCAGAATGGGCACACAGCCAAGTAGGATGCCGTGTAGAAGGAAGCGCGCATAGCCATCCACGCGCGTCGGATGCACAAGCAGTTCCGACGCAGCTTGTAGGCGCAGGACTTCGATGAATGGCACACGGATAGCACCAGGTCCATCGCCGACGACGACATGTGGCAGGTGGCGGAGTTTGTCGACGATGTCCGAGCCTTTAAAGTATCTGTCGTAGGCTTGGTAGTGGATAAATCGTAATTGCCGTTGTGTCGCAAAGTCCATCACAAAGACATAGGGCACGACTGCACCAGCCCGAATAACCGCGTGGCGCCGTTCTAAATCAGCGTCCCAGACGATCCGATGACGCAAGTAATGGATCACGATGCGTTCAGCAGCAGAACCAACTTCGTCGATGAACAACTTCAATTCAGCGAGACGCTCTGGCACGAGCGAAAGCACCACCATTTCCCGAAAGAGGACGAGGGTCTTGCCTTTGAGGGCGTCTTTCAGCGGTTTGAGCGCTGCAGTCGCATCGCGGTATTGCGCGAACATCCAAATAACATCGCTCTCCTCGATGACGGCGCGCAGCTCTTCTCGCCGCTCCTCTGGCACTGGTCGAAAGATAAACAAGCATGCCCATCGCTGCATACTTCAGACACCTACTCTTCGATGGCTTCCAGCGCTTTCAAGATCGGGCGCACTTTCTGAATGTGCTCTTCGGAGAAATTGCAACCGCAGTCAAATTCGACATACTCGGTATCGCCGATGGTGTCGTAACGGCGGTAAGCGGACAGCGTGCCGTCCTCCCGCTTGTAAACAGTCCATCGTTCGCAGGTCGTGTGCAGGATGTAGACCTGCTCAATAGGCCTGCGACAAGACGGACAACGCAGGACTTTCGGGCGCGGCTTCTTCATCGCCATCACCTCCCCCCATCGGTGTTCTTCGCCTGCAAGTTAATAGCGTTCTCCGTCAGTGCCTCTTCGCTGAGAATCCACGCATAGACCAAGGCGACGACCATGGAAAGGATCGCCAAGTCGTAGCGGCGTTCTTTATCAAAGTCTTCGGACATGCGCAGCAGTGAGTCTAAGGTGGACAGGCGAAGGGACCAACGGAAATCGCCGCGTTCTGCCGCTTCTGCGGCAATCCGCTCAATGGAGCAACGGATTTGGCGCAGCGTCTCCATCTGCGCCGGATCGACATACGCCGGATGATACTTGCTGTCCAAGCGCTCATAGAGAGCGCGAATCTCGTCATAGGTCATAGCACAACACCTCCTCCTTGATGCTGACTTTCTCGGCGCCGCCAGGTCCTGGCACCCATTCGCCGTCACGCAAGAACACCAGCGGCTTGCCGACTAAGCGAAAACGCCAAGCTAAGACGATGGAGTCGGGACGGATGCAGCGGTGCGGCAGTCCGTCCACGGCATCGGCGTGTCTTGGGTCTTGATAGATAAGCCGACGCCAATGCTCTGCCGCTTCTGAAATGGCGAGTTCTGGTGCCGGCAGCAGCGCTGGCTGTGGCTGGACCGGTTCGTATTGGGCGCGAAAGATCGCTAAGTCGCCGACATCGGAGAAATAAGCGGCGATCCAGCGCGCCATGTAGCGGGTGCGACAGAGAAAGAAGAGTCCATCGTCATACCACTCGCCGACACGATAGACTCGCCGCAGCTGCGGCAAAAGCGAAGCGAATTCGTTCTGGCTGACGACGGCAACGACTTTGTAGCCGCGCCGCAATTTCCGCTCCATCATCCCTCACCTCCTTTACTTTCCCATCGGTCAAATTCCACGCGGACGCCAAGGAGCGATAGCAGATGGGCGACAGCGGAGACGACATCTTCGACAGTGCGAACGCGAAAGGTGTAGTCTACGATAGGATAGAGACCAGTGATGCGGCGAAAGGTGAGGCATTTAGCGGTGTGGGCGTCCACCAAGACAAAGGAAAATGAGCCGCTATAGGTGCGCTCCTCGGTGTCCGCAAGGAGCGCTTCCCAATGCCACGCCAAGTCGTGCCTGTCTTTCTCGGCGAGTTGGTGGACGACGCCGATAAGCGTCTCGGCGATCTCCACTGGGTCAACCTCACCGTCTAGGAAGCCCTGGACGGCGTCAGCAAAGGCGTTGTCACCGAACTCACCGAAGTATTCGCGATAGGTTACCTCTAAGGCATTCCGAATTTGCCCTCGCGTGACGACCTTCTTCTTCGAGTGCATCGTTGATCACCTCCTTCATCGGCTGTCTTCCTCGCTTACCACCCTGACCATCCGCGCGCCAAAATTTTTGCCACGCGCAGTTGCTTTCGAGTGGGTAACGACTCAGTAAGCAAAGCAGACGGAAAGGAAGCCAGAAGCGGCGTCGCATCCGGGAAAGTCCGTCAAGGAGTGGACGCACGATGCGTCGGTGCGCTTTGCTGCTTTGCGCCATTGTCACTTTGGCGGTTGCAGCACCGCCTGCGTCTCTGCGACAGCAAATCCAAGAGCGCCTTCTGGGCACGAGCGTGCAAGTCGTGGCGGAACTCTCTTCGGAAATGAGTGCCTACAGCGTCCGTGGCAGCGGGACAGTCTTCAAGCGCAACGGTCGCACATATATTCTGACTGCCGCCCATGTCGTCGAGGAGTTGAAGCAGGTGATTGAGGACGACGAGGATGAGAGGGGCAAGCGCGTGTTTTGGCGCGATGCTTGGGTCGTCTTAGAACGCGTTAAGGACGGGCGTAAGACGGGCGAGCTACGGTTGCTGGCGAAAGTCGTGTTTGCCACCAAAAGCGAAGAAGACGGCGGCGACGATGTCGCTGTCCTGGAAGTTTACGAAGGCGACCTGTTCCCCTACTCCGCAGTGCCGCTGCCGAGAGATAGGCGCGTTTGGGTAGGACAAGAGTGCTGGCATGTCGGTTCGCTCTATGGCGAGTTCGTCAATTCTGTCAGCCGCGGCATCATCGCCGCCGTTGGGCGCTTGCTGCATGGGAAGACTTTCTACCAGACTTCTACGACGGCAGCGCCAGGGTCTAGCGGTGGTGGCGTGTTCGTGGTGGATGATGACGGGCAACTGTATTGGGTCGGAATGCTGACGCGCGGTGCGGGACAGACGGTTAATTTTGTGGTGCCGATCGAACGAGTGCGAGCGGCGCTGCAATCATCCAAAGACCTGGCAGCGCTACTGGACTGAGTTGGAGCCTACTCATCGTCCTCCTCGTCAGGCAAGTGGCGGCACACACAACCGCCGTCGGCGGCGTCCGATGGACGACTACCGTTCCATCGGCGATGGACGGGACAGAAGTAATGGCAGGCGCCACAGCGGTGACATTGCCAGTAAGCATTGGGTTTGCCAGGGCGAGAATCGTCGTAGTAGGTATGCAACGCAAAGCGCCTGCAAACTGGACATTTCAGAGTCGCCGTTCTTTTCTGCGCGATCGGACCCATCATCATCACTCCTTTCTGCGAATTAAGACGCGTTTTCTGGCACGCACTCTTCGACAGGCACACCAAGTAACCGCAAGAAATGGGCAACGGCATCGATTGCTTCCTCTTCCGTTGTGATCGGCAAAGCGACAGCGATGCATGCTTCGGTTTCTGGGCGATCAAACCGTTGGAGCGTTAGACAGCGCCCACTCTCCGCGTCCACCAACACGAAGGCGATCTCGCCCGTGTAACTCCACTCGTCCCGCAATGGCTCGATGTGCCAACCAAGCGCGTTGCGTGGTTTGCCCGAAAGTTCGTAGACCGCTTCTACGATCGTCTCAATGACATCAAATGGATATTCGCAGTTCTGAAGCCAGAAGGTGATTCCGTCGCCGATGGTGGCCTCGTTTTCGCCATCGCCATACTCGGCGTTGTAAATCTCGTTTAGCGTTCGCTTGATTCGCTCGCGCGTAATCACCGTGGGTCACCTCCTTACAAGAGAAGTTCTTCTTCGACGGCGATGCTGAGCAGCGACAGGAAATAACCCACCGCTGCGATGGCATCGTCCATCGTCTCAATGCGTAGGACGACATGCGGTGTTTGGCGGACGGCATCGAGTGTTAGGCATTCTCTGGTGCGAGCATCCACGAGGATGAAAGCGATTAAGTTCGGTTCTTCGTCAGGAGCGTTGAAAGACCAATCGTCGTGATACCACGCCAAGTCAATGCGTCCCGACAGGATGTCCACCGCTTTGGTGATCGCCGCCGCGACAAGATGCCCGCAGCAACCGAACTCCGTCCAGTGACACAGTGCGTCCTCGAAGGTTGCTGGTTCACCGGCGTGGTAGAAATTGTTGAAGGCGTCCTCCAACGCTTTAGCGATGCGTTCACGAGTTATCATCGCCCATCACTCTCCCGTGCGAGACTCTCCTTTACGACGCGTCGTGCAGCTGCGTTCGCCCACGCTTGGGCGCAATCGACGATCTGTTTCCGCATGTTCTCGGACCAACGCTCAAGGAATGGCTCTAAGTAGCGAAGGGTGTCGAATGCGATGATGAACCGCTCGAAGTCTTTCAACCGCACGACGCGTTTTGCCGCTGCGACAGCCTTTTTGACAGCTTCGTCGATCGGGACAGACCAATCGTTGGGCAAGTCATGTGGCACGATGTCGCAATAGACGCGCCCAGCATCGATGGTGAATCGCAAGTAGTCTCCCTGCTTCGTTCGGAATTCAACGCCGTGAGCGATACGGCTTAGCAAGCGCTCCTCCCAGATGAAATCGTTCGGGACGACGCCGTTCAATTCACCGATGTGAAAGCGCAGCTTATGAGCGTCTAGCCGCTGCATCGCACATCGCCTCCTTTACAGTTGGTTTTCGCGCGCAAAGCGCGCGAACATCAAGCGAATTCCCGCCACCACGCTTTCACGCCTTTTACGACGCGCCGCACTGGTGCGTCCTTTTCTGGAACAACGAAGCATGCGAAGGCAATCAATGGCAGGAAGATGAGTTTCACCGCCACGACAATTCCTCGGCGCACCAACTCTATGACGCCGTGCATCACCTTTGCGACAAAGGCAGTGACAGAGGTGATGCCGTAAGCCGACAGATAAGCGATTTCGCCGACCGCCAACCCGACGACCGCTCGGATGGCGCGCCAGTGGGCGCTTACTCGTTGCGCCAGTTCCTTTCGCGCCGATTCGAGTTCGAGCAGGATGGAATTTTTTCGCATTGCGGTCGCACCTCCATCAAGCGAATTCCCGCCACCACGCCTTCACGCCTTCGACGATGCGCTGCACGGGCGTGTCCTTGTCGGGAAAGATGAGGCACGCCAGTGCTGCCAGCGGTAGGAAGACAATCTTCACTACCGCAACGATGCTCCGACGCACTAACTCCACAGCGTCGTGCATCACCTCTGCCGCAAGGGCAGCGGCAAAGGCGATGCCGTAAGTCGGCAAGTAGGCCGCCGCACCGAAGATTAAGCCGGCGGCTTCCCTAATAGAGCGCCAGTTCAGGCGCTTTTTCGGGACGGCATTGCCACGCACCATCGCTCCTCACCTCCGTTGGCGTTTTTGCGGGCACAAGAACGCGCCCAATCCATCGCTTCGCGCACGATGAAGCGGACGGCTTTCGCCGCCGCTTCTTCCACGCTAATGCCTGCCCGCCGCGCCAGTTCTTCCAGCGCGGCGGCTTCGGGTTCGGTCAGAACGACAGAAATTTCTCGCATAACGGCAGCACCTCCCGTGCGCTAAACTCATTCGTGGACAGAAGGAGGCGATGAAAAGTATGCTGCCGTTGGACCTCGTCTTAGACCTGGCGAGGGCTTGGGCAGAGTCGCAAGCCGTCAAGAAATTGAAAGCCTACGCCGCCGATCCGCGCCCAGACATTCAGTTCGACATGCCCATCGTCGGCGGCAAAGTCGACATCTGGGTGCGGGATGTCGACAAGCCGCCGCCAGCCGCGCCGAAGGCGAAGCGCGGTTTGAAAGTCACCGTCAGCGGCGAGATTTTCTGGCTCTACTACCTCGTTAGCCGGAAGCGCTGACAGGTTCCTTTGTCAGTCGCGTCTCGACATAGCGGATGCCAGTGATGACGCACAGCGTCCACCAAGGACCGCGGAACTGACGAAAGTGCGCTTGGCAAAGGTAGCATGGCGTATGCCGGATTTCCACGCACCATTCCGCCTCAGAGCGGCAGAAGCGGCACTTTGGGCGTTCCGCGACAGCGGCTTCAGGGTTCATGTGTCCTCACTCCTTTCTGCTTTAGCCAGCTACGGATGGCGTCGGCAAGTTCCTCTGCCGTTGTCGCCTCGTTGATAGGGAAGGTGGCGACGAGAAAGCCATTGCCAGCGTCACGCAACAACACTTCAACGACTCGCCGAGCGCCGCTCAGGTAATCGTCCTCAGTTCTCAGGGTGAAATAATATCGGCAAGTAAACTCCTCGCCGAGTTGAGCTTCAACTTCATTCAGCATCTGACTTGCTTGCTGGATCGTCATCGCGCATCACCTCCTCAATAATGAAGTCGTCATCGAAGTCGATAACGAACTCGTGGAAATTCTTGCAACGAGCGCTAATGCGCTCGCTGTAGGCGGATTCGTGATCCCAGCCGCGCTCTACCCACCGCGCACCGCAGCGTGGGCAGGTCGGCTGGCGCTGAATGAACTTCCGCCAGACTTGGCGTAGGAGCGCTTTCATCTTTAGCGCAACGCTCACGGACACCTCAGGCATGAGCGTTCACCTCCCCTCTGGCGTGAAATCGGCAAAGCGCACACCGTCTTGCTCGGCGAACTCAAGCAATCGTTCGCCAAGCTGAATGCAGAGCGACCTCACATCCGCATCCACATTGGTCTTCCAACACCAGACATGCACGGCGCACAGAAGATGCGTCAGGGCAACAAACAACGGGTCCATGACTCTGCCGACACTGCGAAGGTTTGACACGAAGTCAAGGCAGGTCAGTTCGCGAATTTCTTCGATGGGACGAAAGCGGTAAGCGTCGTCTAACTCGATAAGCAACTGCCAAACATCGTCTATCAGCGCCAGACCAATCCAGCGCCAGAAGACATTGACGGCGCGTTTTGCTTCCACTTCGGCGTAACGAGGCGTTTCGTGCGGCAAACAACGCAGCGGCCAGTCCGTCTTACGGAACGGCGCCGTCTTGACGATGCGCGCATCCATACCATCACGCATCAGCGTGACCGAGATTTCCGTCGTGCCGCCTGGTGGCTCGCTATTCGGCCAGCGATGCCACTGGGCGCGCACGACAATCGTCAAGTCTCCAAATTTCACGCCCTTCTCAACGCACGGATACTCCATCGGCGCTCACCTCCTTCAAGCGCTTCTCCGCCAGCTCGACGAAAGCAGCGGCAAGGTCAAGTTCCTTGCCGCCTGCATCAGCGAAGGCGATGAGGCATTCGCCAACGAGAGCGAAAATGTCCAAAGGCGCATACTTCTTGTAGTTCTGGGCATCGAACACGAAGGACTTACAGACGGCGACGCGAAGTTGATTGAAGACGATGGCGAGGGTGCTGGCGATGACGCCGACGCGCGCCAGGCGCCAACAGGTGTCCACAGCGCCTGGGCGCTGGCGATACTCCGGGTTGAAGAGGTAGGCGCTATCGAGGCTATTGAACAGGCTGCACGCGTCGTCCTTGAAGCATAGGCCAAGCCAGCGCAGAAACTGCCGCGCGTGGCGATCTGCCATCGTCGCTCCGTATTGTCGCGCCAGTTCTCCGCCAGCGTAGGACGATAAAGTGCCCTCGTCGGCGACAAAACTGACGCTCCACGCTTTTTGGCCTGCCCAACGGATGATGGCGCGAACGCGAGTCTCTTCGCCACGCTCCACGCCATCTTTCCAAGTCGTCATCCAAGTGCCCTCGATGGTGAGCGTCAGATCGCCCATCTTGACGACTTTCCGATCCTTCACACGCATACGGCAACACCTCCTTTAAAGCGCTGCGGCGCCACCATCGCGCCCAAAACCAAGCGCAATAGCAGCGCCGCAGGTTTCGCACTTTCGCGTCCTTCGCCTAAGCAGCGTAATCGGCGAAGCCCAAGTCGAAATTCAGGTCAACGAAATAGTCCGGTTCGTC
>Ga0209143_1001263_pt1 | contig 11820 bp, 10 predicted proteins | sample FaiFalFF_MnMetaG_3_FD_184739 | JGI IMG/M metagenome (GOLD analysis project Ga0209143, IMG submission 184739) | Freshwater microbial communities from Yellowstone National Park, Wyoming, USA - Fairy Falls B (FF_Mn_B) MetaG (SPAdes) (version 3) | ecosystem: Environmental > Aquatic > Freshwater >...
AGTGGGAGCGGGTGGTGGGGTTGGGGTGTCAGAGGGCGCGGCAGCGGTTGGAGCAGGTGCTGAAGGAGTTGGCGGGGGAGGGGGGTCGGTGTCCCTTGCGGCAGTGGGAGGTGGCGCAGCTTGTGGGGGTGACGCCTTCGTATGTGAGCCAGCTTTTGGGGGAGTTGGAGCGGGAGGGGGTGGTGCGGCGAGAGAAGGGGTGGATTTGGTGGAAGGGGCGGTGTCTTTAACTAGTGAAAGATGTGGCTTTCACTAGTGAAATGACAGGATGAAAGAGGTGTGGTAGAGTTGAGCCCGTGATGTGGAGATGTGAAGAGGTAAGGGGCAAGGGGCCCAAAGGGCGGTAGCCTGCAGGAGGAGGGGGAGCATGCTTCGTTTGGATACGGCTATTCGTGATCACGGGCTCAATTCTACCACGCCTCCGGAAGAGCATGTCGTTATAGGCTTGTATGACATAAAAGTATAATCCGGTGCAGGAATTTATGATGGCCCGGGTCAACAGACACAAATATTCGAGGAGAAGACGATGAATACTATCTATGTGGATCTCTTGGGAAGCCAAGTTCGGTTCTATGAAGGCAAGAAGTATCGCACTCGAGTTATCGAGGCAGGGCAGGGCGAGCTGCTCATCCTCATGCATGGCGGTGGTGGTCATGCTGAGGCGTACAGCCGCAACATCCGGCGTCTGGGCGAACACTTTCACGTGATGGCGATCGATTTCATCTGGCACGGGCTCTCGTCCAAGCCAGCCTTCAACGAAGGCAACTGGCTGGCGCAGTTTTCCGAGCAAGTCATAGACCTGCTGGACTCACAAGGCATTCAGAAGGCCCATCTAGAAGGTGAGTCCTTAGGTGGGTGGATTTGTTTGGATATGGCAATAAACCATCCGGAGCGGGTGGGGAAAATCATTCTGAACACCGCTTGGGGGATAAAGTTCAAACCGGGGACGGTCAAGGAGAAGACACAAGACCTGGACGCGTTGCGGGAGACTTCGTTAAGGGCGTTGGCCGATCCGAGTCGGGAAGCGATTCGCAAGCGACTGGAGTGGTTGATGGCCTCACCAGAACGAGTGACTGATGAGCTCGTTGAAGTCCGATACTGGATTTGGACACGGCCTGACACGCGACAATCGCTAACGAAGTATTATGAGCATTTGTTTAGCAAAGAAACTGACAACTACCTTTTTACAGAGGAAGATGTGGCCAAGATCCGCGTTCCGACCCTGGTCCTTTGGACGGATAAAAACCCGTTCCATGGACCTGATGCAGGCGAGAGGTTAGCTCAGCTCATTCCTGGAGCCCAATATTACTTGATGAAGGATGCGGGCCACTGGCCGCAGTGGGAACATCCGGAGGAGCACGATCGAGTGGTTCTCCAGTTCCTCAAGGAATAGGGAGGAATTACTATGTCAATAAAGGAAAAAGCGGAAATAAAGCCATTAACTCCTGAGCAGAAGAGATGGATCGAACAGGCTTGGGCTGAAATCGATGAACAAGAGTTGCTCTCCTTAATTGTCCGGATGGTAAATACCCCTAGTTTTCCAGGTAGGGAAAGGGAATTGGCCGAGCTGATGGTCTCTTGGATGCGAGAGAATGGGCTCGACGCCTTTTATCAGCCGATAGATGAGGAGCAGGGGAACGCGATAGGTTATCTTAGGGGAAGCGGCGACGGACCTGAATTGTTGATGTGGGGTGAGCTCGATATATGTCTCGGCATTGAGGCGGAAGAGCATTTAGGCATGGGCTCGCTGTCGCGCCAGGAACTCCGGCCCGAAGCTAAAGTGCAGAACGGCTATGTAATCGGCTTGGGGGCTGAAAACCCCAAGGGGCATGCGGCCTGCGCGGCTATGGCTGTTAGGGCTATAAGGAGAGCAAAGGTTCCTCTTAAGGGGACGATTGTGCTCGGACTTTGTGCCGGTGGGATGCCGACCAATCGGTGGGATCCGAAGTTAAAGCGAGCAAATGTGGCCCACGGCATCGGCTGTGAGTTCATGCTGCAGCAGGGAGTTCGGCCCGACTTCGCTATTGCGGCAAAGCCGGTTTACGCTGTTTCATGGGAGGAGGCTGGCCTCTGCTGGTTCAAGATTACGGTTAAAGGAAATCTCGGTTATGCCGGCTCGCGCCATCTCATCCCGTACCAGAACGCCATCACCAAAGCGGCCAAGGTCGTCCTAGAGCTAGAGAAGTGGTTTCCGGAGTATGCTCGCCGCAATGCCTCTGGGATCGTAGCCCCACAGGGGATAATCGGAGCGATCGAAGGGGGGTGTTCCTACAAACCGGCGTTTTACCCGGAGCTTTGCCATCTATATCTTGATCTCAGGATCAATCCCGACATGAGCCCGATGGATGCCAAGCGCCAGCTAGAGGAGGCGTTAAACAATATCCGCAACAGCGATCCGGAACTAGATTTGGATTGTCAGATGATTTTAGGAATACCGGGATCACGGACTGACCCCAGTAACTGGATTGTTCAGTCTTGCATTCGGGCTTGGGAGGCTGTCGAGGGGAGAAAACACAGCTATGATGTGCCTCATAGTGGAGCCACGGATGTAAATATTTTGCGAATGTGGGGGGTGCCGGTGGCGCGGTTGGGGCTTCCCCCCTTGGAACTTTTACCCGGGATGAAGAAAGATCTCGCCTCGTGGATGGGATTGGTAAAAATCGAGAACATGAAGCGTCTCATCAAGTGCTATATTCACAGCATTGTGGATACTTGCACACGCACCCGGGAAGAGGTTGGACTGGTGAGGAACTAATGGCAGCTATGACCGTTCGCCGCTTACGCGCTGCCAAAGGTAGGACAACTGCCCGAAAGGAGGTCCAAAATGAAAAGGCTAATTTTGTCGGCGATATGGGTGGCTTTAATCTGTCTGCCGATGTATGGGCAAAATGCCCGGCTATCAGGTGTGGTTAAGGACGAAACAGGAGCTATTATTGTGGGAGTTAAGATAACGCTCCGAAATCTAAATACAAACGCGATCCTCTCCACCACGAGCTCGGAGAGCGGCCTTTACCTTCTGGCGAATATTCCGCCAGGAAAGTATGAGCTGAGGGCCGAGCATCCGGGCTTCGCCACCTATAAGGGCGATCTGGATCTGGCGGTGAGCCAAAGCGCCAACATAGACATAGTGCTTAAAGTTGCGCCGATCGCTGAACAGATCACTGTTACTGGCGTTGCGCCGCTAATCGAATCGACCAAGACCGAGATCAGCCAAGTCATAGAGGAAAAGCGCATCGTAGATTTGCCGATCAGCGGTCGCCAGTTCACCGACTTCGTCCTCCTCTCACCATCGGTGTCGGTGGGCAGGTCTCTGAGCGTGGGATCGACCGGGCCTTTTACTACGGAGGACGTGACCAAAATCTCATTCGCCGGGTTCAGCGAACAGGGATCGAATTTGTTCCTAGTGGATGGTGCCGATTACACCAATAGCCTGGCGGGCTTCCAGAGGGCCACCCCCTCGCAGGAGGCCGTGAAGGAGTTTCGCATCGTCAACACTTCGTACTTCGCCGAGTTCGGGCGGGCCATGGGTGGTGTGGTAAACATCATCACTAAATCTGGCGCCAACGAATTCCACGGCTCGCTCTACGAGTTCTTCAGGAATAACGCCCTCGATGCTAGAAATCCGCTGACTGCGCCACAATTCGACGTGCTGAGGCAAAACCAATTCGGGTTCACCCTCGGGGGTCCGATCGTTAAGGACAAAGCTTTCTTCTTCGGCAACTACGAGGGCCAGCGCAAGGCTCAGTCGCCTTTCTACGCCAAATTCCTGTTGGACAATTTAGAGGCTATTAACCGCACCAAGCGCTTTTATAGCTTGAGTGAAGAAGTGCTGGAACAGCTCCGGCGCGAAAACTGGGACCAATTTATGCTGCGATTCGACCATCAGACCGGCAGGAACTTCCTCATGGCCCGTTATAATTTCTACGACCAGAGGTTCCACAACATCTCCACTGCGCCCGCTGGCCTAGGTTCGCCCTCGACCTTCGCTAGCACCCCGGTTCGCGACCAGTCGCTGGTATTTAACCTGCTCTCGCTCGTCTCCCCTAATTTCACAAGCGAAGGGCTATTCCAATACGCGCGGCGCAGCTTTAACGCGATATCTAACACCGGAGAGCCCAACCTGGAGATCCCCAACGTTATGACTTTCGGTCGGCCCCTTAGCTTCCCCTCTTTTTATCGGGAAACTCGGCTCCAGTTCAGCGGCAAAATCAGCTCCACGATGGGCAGGCACGCCACTAAATTCGGAGTTGACGTGAACCATCTGCGGGACAATGGAGTCCTGCCGTTGACTGTTAACGGCTTCATCGTCTTCTCGCCCGCCAGCTTCCTCGGCTTGCCGCCGTTTAATCAACCGACGCCGTTCGTTTTTGCCTTCGGCGTGCCCACCGCTCTGGCCGGCAGGCCGCTGGCCCCGAGAACCACCAATTGGAAGATACTGTTTCCCACCCCCGCACACCTGGAGGGGGCAACCCTGCCGCCTCTGCACTATACCTTCTTCGATTTCTTCGGTCAGGATACTTGGCGGGCAGCGCCTAATTTCACGCTCGATTTCGGTTTGCGATACATGCTCCAGACGCGGCCATCGCAAGGCTTCATCGACTCGGATCTCAATAACTTTCAGCCGCGCCTCGGTTTCGCCTACTCCTTCAACCGAAGCTTCGTGTTGAGAGGCGGATTCGGGGTGTTCCACGCTCCCATGCACCTCTTCAGCATGGTAACTAATTTTGTCTACTCCAATGGGGAGATTGAAAAACTTCGCGGGATAATAGGGGCAGCGGCGGAGGGATTCTCCAGGATCAAGCCCAGAGGGATCACCGTGGGGCCCATTCCTATTCCTCAGTTCACCGTGCCGGCCGTTTTCAATTACCTGACCAGAGGAGAATATCCGGCCGGGCCCCTGATCGAGAGTGTCTTCAATCATGTGGTCTTCGATTTTCCTAATCCTTATTCCCTCCAGTGGAGCCTGCAGATCGAGCGCGAGCTTTCCAGGGATCTGTCTTTTGGCATCGGCTACCTGGGGACACGGGGAGTGAAGATGATAACCTATAGGCAAATCAATGTGGTTCCGATAGGAAAGCTGCCCAACGGGAAGACGCAATATACTCTGCGGAACTTCAACTTTGGTTTCTACCACGAGATATTCCCGGGGAATACCTCGCATTATCATGGGGGGATGATCACACTGCAAAAGCGCTTCGGTTATGGCTTCTCCTTAAATGCTAATTACACCTTCTCGAAAACTATCGATTTGGTGCAGTCCGGCTCGGTCATTACCTTTAAAGATGGTCCCGAGGATCCTATGAACTTGCGCGCCAACCGCGCGCTGTCGAATCTGCACGTGGGGCAGCGTTTTGTGCTGACCTTCTTGGGAGAGGGACCGAAGAAGAGCTTTTTGGAGGGTTTTAAGCTGGGCTCGATTATCACGCTTCAGAGCGCCCCCTTTTATACGCTCTTCGCCGGTTTCGATGTCAACGGAGATATCGAAAGCGGAACCGATCGGGTTGGCACCATCGGCCGGAACACATTCCGGGGAGATAACTTCATAAATTTTGACTTTCGACTTAGCCGGGTGGTAAAGATCAGCGAGCGAGTGGAAGGCGAGTTCATCGCTGAGTTCTTCAATCTGTTTAATACGGTCAACGTTACGGCTGTGGACACAGTATATGGGGCGCCGGATTTTATCGGTCCTATCCCTAAGAAATTCGGGGAACCGGCGGTAGCTCCACTTTCAAGTTTCGGAGCTCCTCAAGAGGTGTCCAATGCCCGGCAGATCCAGTTTGCTTTTAAATTGAGGTGGTGAGGACGGATTCCTCACGGCCTTGAACCTCATGTCTCGGGAGGTGAGACCATGGCTAAGGAAATCGTCGAGCGGCTGATTCAAGAAACGGAGGAGTACGCGGTCGAGGAGAAGACTCCGCCGAAGAAGCCGTGGCAGCGATGGCTTGAGGCAGAGTTGGGATTTCGTAACTATTGGTATCCGGCAGCTCTCTCGCGTCACCTTTCGGAAGGGGAGGCGCGAGCTGTTCAGTTGCTCGGGGAGGAGATCTTGCTGACGCGGCAAGGGGGGAGGGTTTATGCCCTTGAGGATCGGTGTTGTCATCGGGGGGTTCGCTTCTCAAAGAAACCCTTATTTTATACGCAGGATACCATCACCTGTTGGTACCACACGTTCACCTATAACCTGGATGATGGAAAACTGCGGTGCGTTTTGAATGATCCGACTTGCGCTTTCGTGGGGAAAGTGGGGATCAAGAGCTACCCTGTGAGGGAAGCTAAGGGCGTGATCTTCGTCTTCGTGGGAGACATCGAACCTCCGCCGTTAGAGTGCGACCTCCCCCCGGGCTTTTTGGACGAAGATATGGCCATTTATGCGGCCGACCCCTATGAAGTGAAGGCGAATTGGCGTCTGGCTTGTGAAAACGGTTATGACCCGGGGCATCACTTTATTCATAACTGGTCGCGCTGGACCTTGGATGTGGGCGTTCCCATTTCTTTCGGCGGAGTGGTCGTGAAGCAGGATTTGAAGGAGATAACAACCTACTATGTCAACGAGCCAGGCCCTAAAGGTTTCATGCGCCGCTTTGGAAGAGCGGATATGGCTTGGGAAGCCGTCATTCCTGGAAGAGACGGGGGGGAGGAGAAAAGGGTGGTCCTGCCCCTGGCTCGTGGGAAGACTCAGGAAGAAATTGAGGCGATGCTCTCTCTGATCCGAGACGTACAAGTAGGTCTTTGGTTGCCGTGCGGTCTGAAAGTCGATCCCTGGCCTCGACATCCCATCATTCACTACGAGTTCTATGTGCCGAAGGATGAGAAAACCCATATCTATTTCCAATTCGGCGCGAAGCGCGTGGCCAGTCAGCAGGAGTACGAGGCGTGGGTTCGAGAAGAGGGATATTATTTCTGGGAAGTCCCCGTCGTCCATAATTTCACGGTGCAAGATGCCTTTGCGCGGGAGGGCCTGCAGAAATTCTACGAGGAGGAAGAGGGCTGGATGCGGGAGCGGCTTTATCGACCCGATGTGGAGCTGACGATGTGGCGCAAGTTTGCTAGCGAACATGCCCGGGGGATACAAACGCGAGAGCACGCTAAAGGAGTTTTCAAACGCTAGTGGAGCGGCGCGCGCGGCTAGCATGCCAATTGCGTCTATGTGGTCGATGAGGAGGGGGCGATGGACCGAGCCCGAGGCGCGCGAGGCACTGCGTGACGCCTTGAGTTGTGAGGTCGGCTTTCACGCCCACAACAACCTGTCGCTGGCGGTGGCAAACAGCCTGGCGGCGGTAGAGGAGGGGGCGGTCCAGGTGGACGGCAGCGCCTGCGGGCTCGGTGCCGGGGCAGGCAATGCCATGACCGAGGTGCTGGTGGCGGTTTTAGAAAAGCTCGGGGGTGGATCTTTTCAAGATCATGGATGCGGCCGAGGAGAAGGTACGCCCGGTAATGCGGCATGTACCGGCGATCGATCGGGCGAGCTTGACCTAAGGAGGTTGTCTTATGACCGATGAAACAACACGCGAGTTCTACCAGAAACGAGGTCTCGCCGGTCGTGTGGGTTTTGGAAAGAGGCCGGCGCTGTTGATCGTTGACTTCATCGTCGGTTTTACCGACCTTAGCTCGCCGCTAGCATTGAATCTTGATTCTGAAGTGGAAGCCACACGCCGGTTGCTTGAGGTGGCGCGGGAGAAGCGCATCCCGATTTTCTTTACCACCATCGAGTACGACGAGGGCTATCGTGATGCTGGTGTGTTCATTAAGAAAATACCTTCTCTCAGTGTTCTCCAGAAAGGTTCACGGATGACCGAGGTTGATGAACGGATCCGGCCGAGACCAGATGAGCATGTGATCAGCAAAAAGTATGCGAGCGCGTTCTTCGGGACATCGCTCGCTTCGACGTTAACAGCTAGTCGATGTGACACGGTTCTCATCACAGGTTGCACGACCAGCGGGTGCGTACGCGCTTCAGCCGTCGATTCCTGTCAGTATGGTTTTCACACCATCGTTGTGCGCGAAGCGGTCGGGGATCGTGCCCAAGGCCCTCACGAAGCGAATCTCTTCGACATTGATGCGAAGTACGGTGACGTAGTATCACTCAGTGAGGCGTTAGAGTATTTGAAGGGTATCGAGGGTCAGGAATGAGGGAAGATCCTCGTCTCATCCGAGGTCAGAGTCCTCTGTTCTGCAGAAGCATTTCCTCGTCTACCTGTTGGAATTATACTTACTGCATGAACTTGAAAAATCTGAATCACTTCTCTCCCTCTCGTGTGAAGGCCTTGTTTGGGCTTTATCTTTGTGCATGGACTGAAGATGAGTGCTCATCGACACGTGAATGCCCAGCCTGCCGGCTTTCTTCCTAATGGAAAGCGGCGATATATGCTTCGAGATCCTCGATTTGGATTCTATCAGGTGCTAGGACCGACACAGACGTCGGTTTATCATGCGGGGAATCTTGTGGTGCAGAAGCGGATGAGTCACCATGTGGGGTTTGTAGCGAACTATACCTTCGGGTGTCTCGGGAGGTGGGACTCACCGAGCGAGTGAAGGTGGAATTTCTCGGGGAGGTCTTCAATCTCTTCAACACGCTCAATATTCTTGACTTTGACACCGTTTACGGGCAAGCGGACTTTCCTCCGGGGACTCCGGTGCCGCGGCGCTATACAGAGCGCATTCCTTCGCCCAATCCAGGGTTTTTGACTCCTCGGAGCATTGGGAATACCCGACAGATCCAATTTGCTCTGCGGTTGAGATTCTGAAAAGGAGGAGGCGAGGATGGAGCGGGTAAAGGTGGCGATCTTGGGGTCGGGGAACATTGGGACGGATTTGATGTACAAGGTGAGGCGGAGTGGGGTTTTGGAGTTGACGTGGGTGGCGGGGATTGTGCCGGAGTCGGAGGGGTTGCGGTTAGCGCGGGAGTTGGGGTATCGGACGACGCATCGAGGGATTGAGGAGTTATTGGAGCATGGGGAGGATTTTGAGATCGTCTTCGATGCGACGACGGCGCGGGCGCACTATCGGCATGCGGAGCTGTTGGCGGGGGCGGGGAAGATCGCGATTGATTTGACGCCGGCGGCGGTGGGGCCGCATGTGGTGCCGTTGGTGAATTTGCGGGAGCATGTGGACGAGAGGAATGTGAATTTGGTGACGTGTGGGGGGCAGGCGACGGTGCCGATTGTGGCGGCGATCAGGGGGGTAGCGGAGGTGGAGTATGCGGAGATCGTGTCGACGGTGGCGAGTCGGAGTGCGGGGCCGGGGACGCGGCAGAACATTGATGAATTCACGCAGACGACGGCGCGGGCTTTGGAGACGATAGGGGGGGCGCGGCGGGGGAAGGCGATCATCATTTTGAATCCGGCGGAGCCGCCGATTTTGATGCGGAATACGGTGTATGCGGTGGTGAGGGATGGGGATCGGGGGGCGATTCGGGAGGCGGTGGTGGGGATGGTGAGGCGGGTGCAGGAGTATGTGCCGGGGTATCGGTTGAAGGCGGAGCCGCTCTTCGATGAGGAGAAGGTGACGGTGTTATTGGAGGTGGAGGGGGCGGGGGATTATCTGCCGCCGTATGCGGGGAATTTGGACATTATGACGGCGGCGGCCGTTCGGGTGGGGGAGGAATTGGCGCGGCATCTTTTGGAGAAGCGGGCGGCGGTGTCTGTAATGAGATGACAGGGGGGGAGTGAAGGTGAGTTTGTGTGCGGGAGATTTTGGGGCATACGGAGGGGGGAGATGAGGCGGCGGGTTTGGATCACGGACACGACGTTGCGAGATGGGGATCATGCGATGGCGCATGAGTTTACGGTGGAGCAGGTGCGGGAGATTGCGCGGGGGTTGGATGAGGCGGGGGTGCCGGTGATCGAGGTGTCGCATGGGGATGGGTTAGGGGGGTCGTCGTTGCAGTATGGGCGGTCGCGGGTGGCGGAGGAGGAGCTGATTGCGGCGGCGGCGGAGGAGATTCGGCGGGGGAAGCTGGCGGTGCTGTTGCTGCCGGGGATCGGGACGCGGCGAGAGTTGAAGCGGGCGGCGGAGTTAGGGGCGAAGGTGGCGCGGATTGCCACGCATTGCACGGAGGCGGACATTGCGGAGCAGCACATCAAGATGGCCAAGGACATCGGGATGGAGGTGCATGGGTTTTTGATGATGGCGCACATGGTGAGGGCGGAGAAGTTGGTGGAGCAAGCGCTGTTGATGGAGGGGTATGGGGCGGATTGCGTGTATGTGGTGGATTCGGCGGGGGCGATGACGGAGCCGGAGGTGCGGGTGCGGGTGAGGGCGTTGCGGAGGGCGTTAGGGGAGGGGACGGAGGTGGGGTTCCATGCGCACAACAACTTAGCCTTGGCTGTTTCTAACAGTGTGGCGGCCATTGAGGAGGGGGCGGTGCGAGTGGATGGGAGTGCGTGTGGGTTGGGGGCGGGGGCGGGCAATGCCATGACCGAAGTGCTGGTGGCGGTCTTGGAGAAGCTGGGGATAGAGACGGGGATAGATCTGTTCGCGATCATGGATGTGGCGGAGGAGAAGGTGCGGCCGATCATGCGGCATGTTCCGAAGATTGATCGGGCGAGTTTGACCATTGGGTATGCGGGGGTGTATTCGACGTTTCTGTTGCATGCCTATCGGGCGGCGGAGCGGTTTCAGGTGGATGCGCGGGAGATCTTGATCGAGTTGGGGCGGCGTCAGGTGGTGGGGGGGCAAGAGGATATGATCGTGGATGTGGCGGTGGAGCTCTCCCGCCGAAAAGCAGAAGACATGCACCGAGCCTCGGAAGTGATGTGGTGAGGGTGTCAGGTCTTGGAGGGGATGAAGGTGTCATCAGACTATTCTTGAACAAGGAGGGGAAGGAATGAATGAATAGAGAGCGACGGTATTTTTCGCGATTTGTGCGAGTAGGGTTGTATAAGACGCATTACATTGAGTGGGGGGATGGGGAGCCGGTAGTGATGGTGCATGGGGGGGGACCTGGGGCATCTGGGGAGTTTGGGTGGGGGAGGACAATTGGAGCGATAGGGGAGTATGGAAGAGGAATTGCACTGGATCTTTTGGGGTTTGGGCTGAGCGACAAGCCGGAGATTGAGTACTCGCATCAGGTGTTTGTGGAGCATTTAGCGGGATTTTTGGATGTGCTGTGTCTGGAGAAGGTGAATTTGATGGGGAATTCCATGGGAGCTTATGTGGTGGCGAAGTATGCGGTGGATCATCCGGATCGAGTGAAGAAGTTGCTGTTGGTCAGTAGTGGGACGATTGCGACAGCCATGGGGGTGGAGATGGGGATGAGTCCAGGGTTTCGGCAGTTGTTGGAGTACGATGGGACACGGGAGGGATTGAGGCGCTTTCTGGAGGGGATACTGCGGCATCCGGAGCGGATCACGGAGGAGGAGTTTGAGGAGCGGTACCGGCGAGCGCAGTTGCCTGGGGTGATGCAGGCGCAGAAGTCATTTCTGGACTATATGCAGCGGCGGCGGAAGCAGCCGTCTCAGGCGCAGCTTTTTGATCTGCGGCATCGGCTTCCTCAGTTGGAGATTCCCATTCTCTTTGTGTGGGGAAAGTACGATATCTTTGCCTCTGTGGATTTGGCTGAGCGATTGCAGCAGCTATTGCCTAATACGCGATTTGTCATCTTTGAGGATTCCGGACATGTCGTCCAAAACGACGAACCGGAACGCTTCAATGAGCTGGCCGTGAGGTTCTTCTTCAGGGAATAAATCTTTCGAAGGAGGTGGGTTATGCTGAGGAGGGTGTTTTTTGGGGTGATGGTGGGGTATGTCGGGTGGTGTGGTGTAAGTATGGGGCAGGTGGTAGTCGGGGCGGTGTTGAGTGGGGTGATTCGGGATCCGGCGG
>Ga0209143_1001268_pt1 | contig 11813 bp, 10 predicted proteins | sample FaiFalFF_MnMetaG_3_FD_184739 | JGI IMG/M metagenome (GOLD analysis project Ga0209143, IMG submission 184739) | Freshwater microbial communities from Yellowstone National Park, Wyoming, USA - Fairy Falls B (FF_Mn_B) MetaG (SPAdes) (version 3) | ecosystem: Environmental > Aquatic > Freshwater >...
CAAAAAATCACTTTATTTTCGACTGAAAATAAAATCTTATTTTATCATAATTGTCAATGCCTGAAGATGGATAAATACCATACACATTCTCTGTATTATATATATTAAAATAGCCAGAAGAAAGAAGACCATTTTTTGTGCTTAAAATTATTGGTTCAATTTCAAGATTTTTGAGATCTTTTATTTTCATCGCCAAACTTAAAAGCTCTTGTTTAGACATATTTGTTTGGTAAAGATATTTTTTGCTATCTAAAAATTTCATCAAAGATAATTTTTCTTCAGGACTGAGTGAATTAATTTTATTTTTTAAAGCTATAATAACTTTTACTTGATTTTTTTGACGAAAAAAATCTCCTTCAGGATGATATCTTGATCTTAAGACTAATTCAATTAAATCACCATTAAGTTTTTGTCTTCCTGGAGGAATAGTATATAAAGTTACTGCATCAGTAACAGGCTCATCTAAATCTACTTCTAAGCCTCCAAGAAAATCAACTAAGCTTGTAATTAGTTTTAAATCAACAGCAAGGTAATTTTTAATTCTCAAACCAGTAAACTCTTCAGCCTTTTTGAGTAAAAGATTGATTTTCTTTTTTTCATACAAAGCATTAATTTTTTCTAAATTACCATTTTCATCTTTAACAATCAAATCCCTAGGAATAGGAATTAAAAAAACTTTATTATTTTTTTGTGAATAATATAAAACCATAATTGAGTCAGTATTTTCTGAACCAATATAACCTGGTCCTGGTTTTCCTAAAAGAAGCAAAGAAAAATCTCCAGGGCTTAATAAAAATGAAAAATTATTAATTAAAAAAGTACTTTGAGAAGAAAGAAAAAAGATTGAAATTAAAATTAATGCTAAAAAAATAGTTAAAATTAAAATTTTTCTTTTCATTTTTAACTTAGAGAAAACTTAAATTCTTGGTCAAAATCAACAAAAATTTTATTACCTCGACTTAATTTATTGGCTAAAATTAAATTAGCAATTTCTGACCTAATGATTTCATTAATTTTTCGATTAAGTGGCCTGGCACCAAAAATCGGATCGGTTCCTAAACGAACTATTTCTTCTAAGGCTTTTTGAGAAACCTCCAAATCAATGCCTTGCTTTAACAAAAGCTCAGCCTTTAAATCATCAATCAAAAGTTCAGCAATTTGCAAAAGTTCTTTTTGTCCCAAAGGTTTATAAACAATAATACCATCAAAACGATTCAAAAGCTCAACAGAAAAAATTTGACTTAATTTACTTTTTAGCTCTTCTTTAATTTTATCAAAATTTTCTCCTTTTTCAAGAGATTCTTTAATAAATTCTGAATAAGCATTGGAGGTGCAAATAATTAATGTATTAGTAAAATCTATTTCTCTTCCTAAAGCATCTTTAATAAAACCTTCATCAAAAATTGGTAAAAATATTTTTAAAATTGTTGGGTGGGTTTTTTCAAATTCATCCAAAAGAATTAAAGAAAAAGGATTTTGACGAATGGGTTCAGTTAATCTTCCTAAAATAGTTCCATCTTTACTGCCAATTAATTTATCAATATCTTCTGGATTCTGAAATTCAACCATATCCAATCTTATCATTTGTTTTTCCGAACCGTAATAAATTTTTGCCAAAGCTTTAGCTGTCTCTGTTTTCCCTGTCCCAGTTGGTCCTACAAACAAAAATGAGCCAATTGGTCCTTTCTTTTTTTCAATGCCAGCGCGATAAATTTTCAAAACCCGAGCAATTTCTTTAATAGCCTCATCTTGATCAATAATTCTTTGATGAAGTAAATTTTCTAAATTCAATAATTTTTCTTTTTCGACTTCTCCAACCTCACCAACAGGAATTTTTGTTTTTTCAGCAATAATTTCTTGAACAATTTCTCTATTAATTAATTTTTGTTTATTTTTCTTAGCTAAACTAATAGTGGAAAGAATAACTTCTTCAGCTGATTTTGGCAAAGGTTCAGTGCGAATAAATTTTTTTGCTAAAGAAACAGCCAAAGAAATAGCTATTGGAGAAATAATAATTTTTTCTTGCTTTTCCCAAAGCAAACTTTTTAAAGTTAAAAGATAAATTGATTCTTCTTCGCTAAGTTCTTTAACTTCAATTTTTTCAAAAAATTGATCTAAATTATAACGAGTTAAACTTCTTTCATATCCTAAAGGAGTCATTGAAGCAATAATAGGAATTGATCTTGAATTCAAAATTTCTTGTAAAGCTTGCATAATTTCAATTTCTTTTTCTAAAAGAATATTTTCAAAATAAGGAAGGTATAAAATTATGTAACCAGAACTTAAGACATCTTCGAAAATTTTTGTAAGTAAAGGCAAAAACTTTTCTTTATTTTGAGCATAAACTAAACCTAGATCAAGTTTGACAACTCTAAAGTCTAAAAGTTCTTTTGGAGCTAAATCATTCTGGATTAACCAAGCTAAATGCATAATGATTGTTTCTTTCCCTGTTCCTTCTTCTCCTATAAGTAAAACATTATCTCTTTGCCTTAAATGACTAATTATTTTTTCCAGTTCTTCTTGATGGCCTATTAAAAAACCTGCTGATTCTTTGCTGGCTAAATAAGTTAAATCTAAAGAATAAGCATCCAAAATCTCGGTAACCTTACTTGTCAAGCCAGGATTCAAAAAAGCTTTTTGAGTAAATTTTGCCTGAAAAACAGAAAGGGGTTGGATCTGGGGCAGTTTTTTCCATTTAATTTTTTCTGAATAAATTTCCATTAAAATTCCGCTTAAAAGATATTCTTTTTTAAGATCAAACTTTTCAAAAAGTTCATTGAGTTCTGGAAAGCTATTTACCCTTAAACCATAAAAAATAAAAATTAAATTAAGATGGGGGTAATTTAATTTTTTAGCTAAATCAAAAGAGGAAGACAAAATTGGTACTAATGCTTCATTACAAGAAATTTCCGAAAGATTACTAAGTTTTAAAAGTTCTTGATTAAAATTTTGAAGATCAATACCTAAACGAAAAAATAAATTTTGAATTTTTTTATTTTTCAAAAGTTCTTTAAGTAAAAAAATTTGAAAATTGGGAATTTTTAAAATTTCAGCTTTGGTTATAGTTTTGATCAAAAAATTTTGAGCTGTTTTAGTTAAATAGTCATTAAAATTAATTTTATCTTTACTTTGACGAATATCTTCTTTGGAAGAATCTTTCCTTAAAAATTGAGTCAAGAAAAATAAAATAAAAAAGAGGCCAAATAGTTTTAAGTTTTTAAATGGTGCATAAAATAAAAAATAAAAAGAGAAAGTCAAAATTAAAATCCCCAAACTTTCTTTAATGATCTGAATTCCTTGACGCAAATAAGGATTAATTTTTAAAAAACTATTTTGAAAATAAAAATCCATAGCCTAAAAGAAAAATTGGTAAAAAAAGCCAAGCTAAAAGAAAAGATAGATAAAAAATAAAAATAAAAAAATAAATTAAAAGAGCGAAGAAAATTCTTAAAACTCGATAAGGAAAAGCAATTAAATAGCCAATTAAAGTATAATCTCCATATAAAGGCTTGGTTAAATTTCTTAGATGAGCCTTAAATTTTAAAATCTTATCCCAATGATAAATTTGATCAAAAAAACTTCTTATCACTCCTTGAGGAAAATGATAGAACCAAAAATCTAAAAAATCAATGATTTCATCTAAAATCAGGGCTCTTAAAATATCCATTTAAAATAACCTTTTTTCTTTTGTCTCGACTTCATTTAATTTAATTATAACTTTTCCGTATTCACCATCATAACCGGGTTCTAAAATCACTTCTCCTTGATCAACTTTTTCTAAAGCTTGAAAAATTAATGGTTCTTCCTGCTGCATTTTTTCCTTATCATAATTACCAACCAAGATCTCGAGTTCAGGACCAAATTTTTTTACTAGCTCTAGATATTTTTCCCAGACTTTTTTTGTTGTTGGTTGAGTCTGATAAATTTGAGCTAAAATTTCTAAAAGTGGAGGTGTCATTTTAAATGGAGGTCTTTGAGGATCTGAAAAATCACTTGGTCTTTTAGCCAACTCTTCAACTCTTGACATCACGCCAATAGTAACTTTCTTTCCACAAACAGGGCAAAGAAAATTATTCTTTTTTGATTCCTGAGGAGAAAATCTAATTTTACAAACCCTATGACCATCATAATGATATTTACCTTCCTCTGGAAAAAATTCAATTGTCATTAAAATCTTATTTTTTTCATCAGGATTTTTCATAGCTTGATAAATATTTTGATAAGATAATTCTTCTATTTCAAAATAGGTTGCTTCTCTTCCAAGCCTATGGGGTTGTGGAGAATGAGAGTCAGAAAAAGAAACAATAGAAATATTATCTAATTCAGGAATTCGCCAGTTCATTTGTGGCGAACTACTAAGTCCTGTTTCTACAGCAGTGACATATTTAACATAATCATTAAAAGCATCATAAATAGAATCAAAGCCCGACATTGAGCCATACAAAGAAAACCAAGGTGTCCAAATATGAGCAGGGATAAAAATAGCGGATTCATAAATATCAAAAAGCATTTTCATAAAATCTAAAACATCAATTCCTAAAACTGGTCTACCATCACTGGCTAAATTAGAGTAAAGAGAAAGTTTTTTATTTAATTTTTCAACTAAATCAAATCTTGGCAAAATAACAACATAATGAATTCTTTTCACAATTCCTCCGCGAGAAAAAATTGAGCTTATTTCTCCTCCTAAAAGAAAATAAGTTTCAGAATTATTTTTTAATTTATAAACTCCATCGCCAGCAGGTTCAAGTTTTTGAGAAATCTCTTTAAACCAGGCTGGGTGGGTAAAATCTCCTGTAATTAAAAGTTTTAAACCTTTGAGCTTAGCATAATGATCTAAATTTTCTAAATCAAGATCTTTGGAGCAACCTCGAGCATATTTTGAATGAAGATGCAAATCAGCAAAAATTTTCATGTCGGGATGGCGGGACTCGAACCCGCAACCTCCAGCACCCCATGCTGGTGCGCTAACCAATTGCGCTACATCCCGAGTTTAAAATTTTGTAAATTTTTCAAAAACTCAAGAGATTGTTTTAAAGAAACAAAATAGGGCTGGAGAAGTTGGTAGCTATAATAAATAATCAAAATGATGACTAACCAATAAATAATTTTAAAAAAGAAATTTATTTTCCTATCTCTGTCTATTTTCCTTAAAATTTCTAAAGATTTTTTTGAAACTTCAAGATTTTCTTTTAAAAGATTTTTTATTTCTTCATCCATTTTTGTGGAGGTGGGGGGAATCGAACCCCCATGGAAAGAAAGTTGACTATTTGGCACTCCTGGCGCAGTCAGTTTTTTAATTCCTTGTTAGAAAGATAAACTGACAAACTTTCTAACAAGTAGGCTCATTAATTTCACTTTTAGCTCCTGAGCCAAGAGCTAAAAGCTATCGAGGTAACCGAAAACTCCTAAAAGTCCCCTCGAAAAACTTTTAGGAGCTGCCTTTACGAAAGAGCAAAGGCTGGAACTCTGTTGGCACTTTTTGGCTATAGGTAGCCACCCTGCCAGCACCAAATAGTCTTCTTTCTTTCTCAACTTCCTTTCACCCCCATATTTTTATTATACCATAAATTTTTTGTTATAATAATATTATTGCGGCGGTAGTTCAGTGGTAGAACGCCAGCTTGCCATGCTGGAGGTCGCGGGTTCAAATCCCGTCCGCCGCTCAAAATGCTAAGACTCTTTTTAATCCTTCTTTTGCTTTTTAATCTTTATCTTTTCTTTGATTTAGTCTTGCCACCAAAAATAAAAATTATTTCTCCAAAAAATAAAGAAACAGTTTATAATGACAGTGTCACTTTTAAAGGTTTTGCTGATAAAAGGGGTGAGCTTTTTATTAATGAGCTTCCTGTTTATTTTGATAATCATGGTTATTTTGAAAAAACTTTTTATTTAAAAGAGGGTATAAATAGATTTATAATAAGAGAAAGAAAATTTTGGGGCCAAGAAACAAAAATTAATAGAGAAGTTATTTATTTACCAAAATGAGCAAAAATCAAAAACAAGATAAAGAATTAAAAAATCTTTTAGAAGAGTTGAAAAAAGAATTTGGTGAAGGATCAATTATGACTTTAGAAACAATTCCTAAGGTTGATGTGGAAGTAATTTCTACTGGCTCTCCTTCTTTAGATTTAGCTTTAGGTGTTGGTGGTCTTCCAAGGGGAAGGATTATTGAAATTTATGGACCAGAATCTTCAGGAAAAACAACTTTAGCTTTATCAGTAGCTGCAGAAGTTCAAAAAGCTGGTGGTCAAGTTGCTTTTATTGACACTGAACATGCTTTAGATCCTGATTATGCTAAAAGAATTGGTGTTAATGTTGAGAAATTAGTTATTTCTCAACCTGATAGTGGTGAAGATGCTTTAAACATTGTTGAAAAATTAATTCGCTCTGGTCTTTTTGATTTAATTATTGTTGATTCAGTAGCGGCACTGGTTCCAAGAGCAGAACTTGAAGGTGAAGTTGGTGATCAATTTATTGGTCTTCAAGCAAGAATGATGTCCCAGGCTTTAAGAAAACTAACAGGCATTATTTCTAAAACAAGAACAGTTTTAATTTTTATTAATCAAACAAGGGCTATGATTGGAGGTATGGTTCCGGGCCAAGAAACAACTCCTGGCGGTAAAGCTTTAAAATTTTATGCTTCAGTGAGAATTGAGCTTAAAAGGGTATCGCAGATCAAAAAAGGAGAAGAAGTTATTGGAAGTAAAATTAAAGCAAAAATTGTCAAAAATAAAGTAGCACCACCATTTAAAACAGCTGAGTTTGATATTTATTATGACGAAGGGATTTCTTATGAAGCTGATTTGATTAATCTAGGAGAAAGACTTGGAGTCATTAAAAAAGCTGGCAACAGTTATTTTTTTGAAGAAACAAAACTTGGAAGTAGTTTTCAATCTGCTCGTGAATTTCTAAAACAAAATCCTGAAATTTCTAAAAAAATTTTTGAAAAAATAAAATCAATATAAATGTTTACCAAAATTAAATCAGCAACTTTGTCTGGCATTTTTCCAGAAATTATTGAAATTGAAGTTGGTTTAATGGGTGGCTTTCCCAATTTTCAAATTGTTGGTCTTCCTGATGAAACTATTAATGAAGCTAAAGAAAGAATTAATTTAGCTATTAAAAATATCTCGGCAAAACCTCCAAACAAAATAAATTCTCGTGTTGTTGTTAATTTAGCTCCTGCTGATTTAAAAAAAGAGGGTTCACTTTTAGACTTGCCTATTGCTTTAGCTTATCTTTCTGCTTCAAAACAAATCAAACCATTACCAAAAGATTATTTATTTTTAGGTGAGCTTGGCTTGGATGGAAAATTAAGAAAAATAAAAGGAGCTTTGCCAATAGCTTTAAAAGCTATTGGTCATTTTTCTGCAATTGTTTTGCCAGAAGAAAATATTTCTGAAGTTAGTTTTTTGAAAGAGATAAAAATTTATAGCTTTTCCCATCTTCAAGAAGTTGTTGATTTCCTTGAGGGAAGAATTTTAAAAATTCCTGTTGAACCACAAGAATTTAATTTTAATGATGAAGATTTAGATTTAAATTTTCTTGTTATTGATGATTATATTTTAAGAGGCATAGTTTTAGGAGTTATTGGCAATCATAATTTTCTTCTTTATGGTCCACCAGGAACAGGAAAAACATTAATTGCTCAAAACATTGTTAATCTTTTACCAAATTTAGATTATTCTTCAGCGTTAGAAGTTTCAGCAATTTATAGTGCTTTAGGACTTTTACAAGAAAAAATAATTTTTCGACCTCAATTAAGAGCTCCCCATCATTCAGCTTCAGCTATTGCGATTTTGGGTGGTGGTAAAGAAGCAAGGCCAGGAGAAGTAACTTTGGCCCATAGAGGTGTTTTATTTTTTGACGAACTTCCAGAATTTAGAAGAGATGTTTTAGAAGGAATTAGAGAGCCATTAGAGACTGGAGAGATTACTATTGCTCGGGCTAAAAAGGTTGTTAAATATCCAGCCAGATTTTTGTTTGTTGGTGCTTATAATCCTTGCCCTTGTGGTTTTTATGGTGATCCTGAAATTGAATGTAAATGTTCGATTTCAGAAATTAATAGATATCAAAAGAAAATTTCTGGACCCTTACTTGATAGAATTGACATCCATTTAAATGTTCCAAGGATTGAAAGTGAAAAAATTTTTAATTTACCTGAAAGAGATTTTCAAAAAATAAAAGAAAAAATTATTGAGGTTAAGGAAAAAATTAGTCACAGATATAAAAAAGAAAATTTTAAAAATAATAGCGAAATTCCAGCAAAGAAAATAAAAGAGTACTGTCAGTTAACATTTGAAGCAGAAAATTTTTTCAAAAATGCTATTGATAGATATCGACTTTCTTTAAGAGGTGTTCACAAAGTTTTAAAACTCTCAAGAACTATTGCTGATTATGAAAATAAAGAAAAAATTGACATTGAATCTTTAAGCGAAGCTCTTCAATATAGAGTTAGGGAAAATGATTAAATTAAAAAAAGAAAAGCTTTTGAGATTTAATCAAGATAAAATTAAAAATAAAGATGTTTTAGTGAGGGTTGATTTTAATGTTGATTTTGTTAAGGGAAAAATTTTAGATAAATATCGAATTTTTTCTGTTAAAGAAACATTAAATTTTTTAAACTCAGCGAAAAGAGCTATTCTTATTAGCCATTTTGGCGATTCTGGCTCTTTTAAAAAAATTCTTCCTTCTATTGAAAAATTATTAAAAATAAAAATTGGTTTTCTTAAAGATTTAAATTCTAAACCAAAAGAAAAATTCAATCTTTTGGAAAATATAAGACTTTTTAAAGGAGAGAAAGAGTGTGATTTAAATTTTGCTAAAAAATTATCTTCTTTAGGAGAAGTTTTCGTTTTTGAAGCTTTTTCAGTGGCCCATCGAAAACATGCTTCGGTTTATCTTTTACCAAAAATTTTACCAACTTATTATGGTTTTAACTTTGAAAAAGAAATAAATCTTTTAAACAAAGTGTTAAAAGATTTAAATAGTTGTGTTTTAGTTTTAGGTGGAGCAAAAATTTCTACTAAGCTTCCTTTAATTAAAAAATTTTTAAATAGGGCAAGTTTAATTATTTTAGGTGGTGGTTTAGCTAATACTTATTTAAAAGCCAAAGGTTTTGAAGTTGGTCAATCTTTAATTGAAAAAGATATATTAGGAGAAATTAAAAAAATTTATTCTCCAAAAATTTTGGTTCCTTTTGATTTTTATGTTTTAAATAAAAATAAGGTTTTTCATCGTTTTTTAGGAGAAATTGAAAAAGAAGATAAAATTTATGATCTTGGCGAAGAAAGCTTAGAAGTATTTTTTGAAGAATTAAAAAAAGCAAAAAATATTGTTTTTAGCGGTCCTTTTGGCCTTGTTGAAGATCGAAGATTTGAAAAAGGCACATTCAAATTACTAAAATTTTTAAGTCAATTAAAAAATATTTTTGTTTTAGTTGGTGGAGGTGATACTTTAGCTTTTTTGGAAAAGAAAAAATTATTAAAAAAATTTAAAATCTCAACTGGTGGAGGGGCAATGCTTTATTATTTAGCTGAAGAAAAATTATGGACCGAAGAGAAATAACAGTTTATACAGATGGTGGAGCTATAAACAATCCTGGAAGAGCAGCTATAGGAGTAGTTATTAAATTTAATCATGAAGTGAAAGAATATGCTAAAGAAGTGGGTATAAAAACAAATAACCAGGCTGAGTACTTAGCGGTTATTTTTGCCTTAGAGAAAATAAAACAAATTTTTGGTAAAAACAATCTTTCACAACTTAAAATAGTTTTAAATTTAGATAGCGAGCTTGTGGCTAAGCAAATTAACAATCAATATAAAATTAAAGAAAAGGAACTTTTTCCTTATTTTATAAAATTTCATAATCTTAGACTTGACTTTGGTGAAATAAAAATTAATCTTGTTCCTCGAAAAGAAAACTTGGCTGATCGTTTAGTTAAAAAAATTTTATTCCACAAATTTTCCACACTTATTTAAGATTTTAAAGTTTTGCTTTTTTTAACTTTTTTAATATAATTGTGGAAAATGACAATGGAAATGTTCGAAACAACCTGGGAAAAGATTTTAAATAATATTAAAAATAATGTTGGTGAATCTGTTTTTAAAGTTTGGTTTTCCCATTTTCAGCCAAAAAGCTACTTTCAAGGAGTTTTAAAAATAGAGGTTCCAAGTAAATTTGTTAAAGATTGGTTAGAAAGGAAATTCGAACAAACAATCCTAAAAACAATCAAGGAATTTGTTCCGGAAATCAAAAATATTGAATTTGTTGTCTCAACTAGACCTAACTTACAAATAAGTTATCATCGAACTTCAACAAGAAAAATTACTAATATCTCTCAACAGAAATTAACCATCTTTGAAATCAACCCCCAAACTAATCTTAATCCTCGTTATCGTTTTGATAATTTTGTTGTTGGCCAAAGCAATGAACTTGCTTTTGCTGCCTGCCAAGCTGTCTCTAAATCTTGGGGTAAACTTCACAATCCTTTATTTGTTTATGGACCTGTGGGTGTTGGTAAAACTCATCTTTTGCAAGCGACAGGAAATGAAGCTTTAAAAATTCATAAAAATTTGAAAATAAAATATTTGACCACTGAAGAGTTCACTAATGAATTTATACAAAGTTTAAAAAATCATACCACTGAAGAGTTTAGAAAAAAGTTTCGTGATGTTGACATGTTAATTCTAGATGATGTTCATTTTCTTTCAGGAAAAGCAACTTCTCAAGAAGAGCTTTTTCATACTTTCAATTATCTTTATAATCTTTCTAAGCAAATAATTTTCTCTTCGGATCGACCACCAAAATTAATTCCTGATATCGAAGAAAGGTTAAGATCAAGATTTGAGGGTGGTTTAGTCATTGATATTAGTCCACCTGATTATGAAACAAGAATGGCAATTTTAAAATTAAAATCTCAAGAAAAAGGGGTTATTTTTGATGATGAAATTTACGATCTTATAGCTAAAAAAATAACAAAAAATATTAGAGAATTAGAAGGTGCTTTAGGAATGATAATTTTTCATTATCAACAAGGAGAAAAAATCACTCTGGAAAAAGTTGATGATTTATTAAAGAAGTTTTCTAGAGATTTTTATAGTAGAATTAGTCCTAAAAAAATTGTTAAAGTCATTAGCGAATTTTATGAAATTAAAGACGAAGATATTTTTAAGAAAACAAGAACAAAACATTTAGTCAAAGCAAGACAATTTTTAATTTACTTTTTAAGAGAAATTACACAACTTTCTTACACTTCAATCGGTGAATTTTTAAAGAAAGATCATACAACAATTATCTATTCTTATGAAAAAGTTGTTAAAGAACTGAAGAAAAATCCTTTATTAAGTCAGGAAATTGAAATCTTAAGATCAAAAATCATGGAAAGTTAAACAGATTATTAACATTATTTTTTTAAAAATACGGTCGGAAAAAATTAAAAATTAAAGACTTATCCCCAATTTCCCCTTAACTATTACTACTATGAAAATACAATTACCTAAAGATAAATTAAAAGAAATTTTAAAAATCGTAACTAATATTTGTCCGCAAAAAACTGATTTAAGTATTTTAAATTATTTTCATCTTTTAGCCCAAAACGATGAAGTTTATATTTCTGCTACAGATTTAGAATTAAATTATCAAACAAGATTTCCAGCAAGAATTTTAAAAGAAGGAAGAGTTTTAATTCCAGCTAAACAGTTTGAAAAAATTATTGATAATTTTTATGAAGAAGAAGTTCTTTTAGAAGCTAAAGATAATTTTTTAGAAATCAGAGGTGAAAAATCTGTTTCCACTTTACCAGGTTTAAG
>Ga0209143_1001276_pt1 | contig 11756 bp, 12 predicted proteins | sample FaiFalFF_MnMetaG_3_FD_184739 | JGI IMG/M metagenome (GOLD analysis project Ga0209143, IMG submission 184739) | Freshwater microbial communities from Yellowstone National Park, Wyoming, USA - Fairy Falls B (FF_Mn_B) MetaG (SPAdes) (version 3) | ecosystem: Environmental > Aquatic > Freshwater >...
GTGAGTGTGCAGGGGTGATATCGCCTGTTTACCCAACTCCCTCTCAATGAGCTCCACAGCCTTCAAGACATCCTCGACTGTAACAGCCAGTCTACCCTCACTCCTAGCGTGTAGGTGGGCCCAGTCAACGCAAGGCCTACATCTACCAACGTTCCTGCAAATCTCCACAACCTCCTCCAGGCTACCAACCTGGCTACTTTTACCCATGGTCTCGGGGGCTATGCTAGGCCTCCTAACCCATGCTGGGAGCTCCTCTAAAACCCTAAGGTAACCCTCTATAACCCTCCTAAGTGCATCACCCTTACCCCTATGACCCTTATAGTAGCCTGAGTGTACTACAACAGCGTAGGCGCCCATCCACTCAGCAGCCTTCATAGACTCAACAACCCTCTCAACGCTTTTAGAGAAAACACTATCATCTGGGCTAGCAAGGTTAACATAGTATGGTGCGTGTAGGCTAACAACAACATCGTTAGCCGAAGCCTCGGAGCCAAGCCTCCTAGCCTTATCCTCACTAATCCTAACACCACGAACAGCCTCATACTCGAAAGCATCCAAACTAATACTCCTAAGGAATGCTGGGACGCCCTCAACAGGCCCCCTATAGTCTATGGGGATACCTGCGGGTCCAAACCTAATCCTCAAAACACCAACACCAACCTCTAGTTGGGTACAAGGCTATAAAGAGGTTAATAAGCTAGAGTTCTAAGAGCTCTCTTGCATCAAATCCCCCCTCGGCTAGGCTGTCTAAGGTAACTCCCCTTTCAACGGCTAGCTTTAGAGCTCTAGCGTATAAGGCTAGCTGAGGCTTCACCATAAGCCCTCTTTTATAGATTACGTTTTCCTCAATTAGAACTTCTATGGCTTTAAGACCAACCTCGTAGTATCTTATGGATCCTTCAAACGCCATTATAAGCTTTCTAGCTAGCTGCTCTAACCCGACGCCCTCAGCTGATGAGGCTTTAACCATGGCCTCTAGGAGATTCCCCAGCTCAACTCTAATGAATGCTTCAAGCTCACCATTCCTAGCTTTCGATTCGACTTCAACTATGTAGCCTGGGAGTCTACCAGCGATAGCCTCTACCATGTTGAGTGGTGTTATGCAACCACCTCTCTTCGAGCAATACTCCTCATATAGCATCTTGAAGTGCTCTTCATCCAACTCCTCTACCGCTATGAACTTCTCACTGTAACCCCTCAACCTTGAGTAAACATAACTAGTGGATATGAAGCCTTCGCTTGATGTCACTAACAACCTTATATTCGAGAGCTCACGGTACTTAGCGAGAGCTCCAGCAACAGCCTCCAAATCCCTAATGAAAGCACCCCTCTCCTCCAGAAGGTGAGCCTCATCAACAACAACGTAGACCTCACTCAGGCCACCTACAACGCCTAGAAGCACTTTGTAGAGCTCCCTAGCACCATGGGTTAGAGCTCTAAGATCCAAGGGCATGTGAACCCTCAAACCCTCAAGGATCCTGGGGATAGAGTCTAGAGCTCTCAAAGCCACACTTTCATCAAGATGAACGACTTCAACACCAAGAGACTCGAAGAACCTCGTACCACGCTTACGACGAGCATCAAATACAACTGCTATGACATCCGAACCCAGCCTCCTGGAAACATAGTACCTCACGAGCTCCGACTTACCAGAGCTCCTAGGACCGTATAATACAATCGTGTGAGCCCACCTAAAACCCCTCTCCAGCTCACCAAGCTCGCTAACCCTATCGTAGAAGCATGTGTTAAGACCTGTAACATAGCTACAATCCCTTAACAACACTAATGACCTCCACCTAAAACCATTACACTATAACCTTATAACATTTATGACATGGAATGCTATGGATTGCGTACACAAAATTACTTCAACTCCTCTAGCTCCCTAAGGAGATCGCTTACACCTATAACCTCCAAAGCTGTTACCTCCCCCGACTTCTCATCTGTGAACAACGTTGAGGGTGTCCTGGTTTGTAGCGGTTCTCCTAGCTCTACACTCTCCGGCTCTCTAAACCTAATGAAGAGTAGATCGTGCTCTCCATCTAGATAGACTTCTATTACCGTGCTCGGTAACCTAATATTACATTTCTTCTCAATTAACTCTAGAAGCTTAGCTAGGTTAAGGTCTAGTAGACTTTTTAAGCCCACCTTCCCACCTTATACTTAACGTACTTATCCAAGCTTATAAGGTACGCTGTTACAACCTCTTCTCCTACGACCACCACACAAAGGAACTTGCTGTCCAGCTTTCGTATGAAATACCTTACATCAACTCTAACTCTATCACAGTAGATTTCGTCAGGTTGCGCTAAGATGCTAGCTATGAAGGCTCTCACCTCCTCTTCAGTCTTCAGGTTTAGGAGCTCTATCCAATCTCTGTGCCTTCTCATAATGTGCTTAACGGCTTTATCTGACACTCTTACCAAGAACTAGCCTCCGATTTACTCACTCACTTCTTCATTATTTAATATCCTCTTCACTAGGTTTACGTACTCTTCGGCTTTCAACATTAGCGGTTTATGCTCTGCCTCCTCGTATATGAGGCCGTAGAAGCATGCTCCGTGTAGTCTATCTCTAACATCTATGTAGTATGATGCCCACTTGTCGGCCTCCTCAAAGTTGAGCCCTGCTTTTACCAGTGTTTCTTTGACGAACTCCCTCCATGTGGTGCCCTTAGGTGGGGTTACTGTTCCCATGATCTTGGCTGTTAGGGCTTGGGTTGCACTTCTAACCGCAGCCCACACCTTTTCGGCTGCATCGTGTACATCACCTCTCTCCATCAGCCTTCGGGCTTCTACGAGGTAGTACTCTGCTATCTCAATGCTTTTTGTAACCTCGCTCACGTGGGAACCCCCGGTTTACTCTGTGTAGCTGGGTTCAAGTGTGCTGGGGTTACGGTTGTACTAGTCTCTCGTATAGCTTTTCTATGTTTGTGTTAGCTCTTATCGGTGTTATCTTCTCCGCTATTGCTGGGTTGTATTTTATCCATCCTGGTGGGCTTGGCCTCGTCATCACTATGTCTACCTTCGCCCCCAGTGCCTCAAGGCATTTTAGTGTTATGTCTGCCTCCTTGCCGGGTCTTACTGCTGCTGACCATACTACTACCACTTGTACGGGCGCTAGGGGGGTTTCGGTGGTCTCGACTAGTTCTATGACCTCTCTTAGGGCTCTGGCTATGTTGGGGCTCTTTCCCAGTGTTGGTGTCTCCTGGTATGCTATTGGTAGGAGCTCCCACCTTGTTGTGGGGTCCACTAATGGTAGTGCTGTTACCCCGTAGGCCACCAGTGCCGCCTTGAAGCCCGTGGGCCTCCTCTCTCTAGCTGCGACCTCTAGGAGCTCCCTTGCTATGACCTCGTTAACCTCCCTCGTCTTCTCTACTGTGAATACTAGGAGTGTCATTTAGATCAGCCTTAGCATCTCTGATAGTAGCTTCTGCTTTGTCTCAACTAGCACCATTTGTAGGTTTGGGTGTCCTGCTGTTTCAACTTCTGTTTTAAGGCTTTCCTCTATCCTCCTGTTTAAGACTATTATCTTTAACGGTGTGCCTGTGTATTTTGCGTATAGTACTGCTGCTTTAACCGGGATACCCTCTGTTACCCCCCCATCTGTTAGTACAACCACCAATCTATCCCTACCCCTACTAGCTCTCAGCATTTTCACAGCCTCTACAATACCATCCCCTAGGGCTGAACCCTCTCCTGTGAAATCTAGTTCTACGAGCGCCCTTAGTATCACCTTGTAGTCGTTTGTTAGTGGTAGTAGTGGTATTGGCTTCTCGTGGAATAGTGTTATAGCTATTCTAGACCCCCCAACTGTAACCCGTTGGGCTAGGAGTGCTACAGCCTCCTTTGATGCTTGTAGCTTACTAGGTATCATGTCGGAGAAAGGCTCCCCCATGCTGAGTGATATGTCTATTGCTATCGAGTAATCCCTAGCCACCTCTCCTCAACCTCCCTTGGTATGATTAAGGGTATTGCTTTAAGGCTCATAAGGGCATCCTCTATGTTGGGGGGCTTTCCAAACATTGTTATGTACGTCTCCGCTATTGAGAGGCTACTAAGGGTTTTAACACCATATCTTAGAGCGTAGGATCTAACCCTAACATCGTCGCTTAGAAGTGTTAAACCCTCACTCCTAGCATAATCAACTAGAGCTCTCTCCAGGGGGGTTACAAGGATCCTACCATAGGACTCCTCCTCCCCAACGTTAACCTCAACATATTCAATGAAAAACCTGGAGTTTAACCCCCTCCTAGCCCTTATAGCCTCTAAAACCTGAACCTGGGGTACCGCCACGTGGGGGGCGTAGAACTTTAAACCACTATCGCTAAGCTTTAAAGCCATATCAGCTAGGTAGCTTTTATAGATAACATGGACTGCCAGAGGGTCTAGGAGTACCGGGCCCCCGAGAACCCCTATGTCAACAGGGTTTAAAGCCCCTATAACAGGTGGAACCCCCCTTGATAACATGTAGTCAATAATACCCTCAAAGGTCTCCCCGGAGAACTCGACAACATAGCCTAAGCTAGCCTCACGTACTGTATACAGCTCTAAGGCTAAAGCCCTAAGATCAAGTCTTTCGAAGAGAGCTCTAACAGCATCACGTACAGCCTCTGAAACGCTAGAGTACAAGCCTAGGTCTACGAGCCTCCTAAGCCTCCTCTCAAGAAGCCCTGATATCTCAACGCTAACAGGCAAATCAAACCCCCAGTGTAATGCCTTGTATTATAGGGGGTTGGAGGCCTATTTAAAATCTAAGTGTAGGGGCTAGGAGCGCGTAGAAGGGGGAAAAAGAAAAGGTGTAGGGTAGGGGTTTAAGATGTGGTTAAGCCCTTCTAGCTACGAATGTCGAGTATGCCAGCACAGCTATGGCTATGATTACCAGTATTGCGTTGATTACACCCCAGTTCCTAGAGCTCGTTGAAGCTGCATCCTCAGCGCTCTTCACAGCACTCTGTAGATCGGACTTAGCCTTATCAATAGCGCCTGTTATAGCTGTTTGTGCACCGCTAACATCAGCCTTTGTTGCTAGATCTGGTACAGCCTTGTTTACGCTGTCAACGGTGGTAGCTATTGTCTTAACTGTGTCCACTAGGCCTCCAACGTTGGTGTCAATCCTGTTCACCGCGGTCTGTATGCCTACTACCACATTAGCCGTGGCAGTTGCATCAGTCCTGAGCCTTGATACATCAGCTCTTACAGTGTCAACGCTACTAGATATTGCGTCTAGCTTGCTGAATGCACCACTCTGGAATGTTGCTATGGCGTCTGAAACTGCCTTAACGTCACCTCTAACCCTACCCTCAACAGCTGTTATGAGCTCTGAGAGTGTCCTGGCGTTGGTCGATATAGCTCCAACAATCCTACCCTCGCTATCGCTTAGAGCTGCTACAACCCTACCAGCCTGGTCTGTGACGACCTTCGTTATGCTTAGGTTAGCTGACCTGATGAGGGTTGCTAGCCCAGCTACATCTGTTGAGAGCTTGGCTACGCCACTGCCGACATCGGTTAGCTTAGCGTCCATATCGCCTAGCCTGGCTAGTATAGCGTTGTTCTGGTCTGCAACTGTTAGCACAGCTTGAGCTACAAGGCCTACGTTAGTGTTAACCTCCAGGAGTAGAGCTCTAACGCCTGCGATATCAGATCTAACGGCTGCAATATCACCTCTTATGGTTGTAACAGCTGTAACAGCTGCTCCCAGGTCTGTGCTTAGGGTGTCAAGCTTACTGGATATAGCTGTAAGCTGCTCTAGGGCACTGTTGAAGACTTCAATACCTGTGGTTATAGTTGCTATGAGAGTTCTCAGCGTAGCTGGCGGTATTGCTACACTTGTTACATCTGATGCTATATCCTCAGCTGCTATTGGCGAGAACTTCGCCCTGACTGTCGCCACTACCAGTAGATCCCTCCCTAGGGCGTCTTCCGGGGCTGTGAACCTAGCGTGGAATATCGCTTGTCCTGGGACGGCTACCGTTGTAGATAGGGGTTCAAACACAGTACTACCGCCAACCCTTAGGTAGACTGCTAGGTCAACTCTCGTAACCTGATCCTGCCTGGCAATGCTCCCACCGTAGAATGCTAGAACCCATATGTCGAGCGGGAGATCCGCGAACTTAGCAGCACCAGCAACAACTCTAACAGTGAATGGCGGTGGAACACCTATAGTTATTATTATCTCAGCCTCAGCAGGGCTCTGGTGAATTCTTATAGTGTAAACTCCAGGAGCCCTTATAATAGATGGGAGGTCGATCCAACCAGCAAAACTACCCCTAGGAGAGGCTACAACGCTCACAGGGCTATCAGCACGGCCTGAGAGTAGCGGTATGTCCCTTAGACCCAGCGTTGGCACATCGTATTTAACAGCCTTACCAGCCTCGAAACCGTAACCTAGCACGGTCAGGTTAACAGCAACAGGGAGGAACACCCTCTTCTTAGAAACATTATCAGCGGGGTCGACAGCAGCGAGAGTAGCACTAATATTAAGTCTCCTCTGAACAGCTGAATCGCTATCCCAAGCACCTACTCCTGTTGAGGCTACTCTTACGCGGTATCCTCCAGTGACGAAGGGAGCTTCTGGGACATCGAATGTTGTGCTAAGGGATCCAACACCAGTCCTTGGAACGTTAAGGGCAACCGTTATAGTGGGGCTAAATAGGGATACGTTGAACGGAACGTTAAGGGCAACCGTTATAGTGGGGCTAAATAGGGATACGTTGAACCTTAACGCTGTATGAGGAGCACCGTAAACTAGGAGTGTGAACTTCCTAGCAGCCTCAGGCTCCCATGTAGCGGGGGACGGGAACTTCGTAGCACCCAAGTCTACCCTAGCAGAGGCTGTTGGTAGTATCTGTATTATCCTGGGTCTAGGTTCTATGAAAACCCTCACAGTACCGAGGCTTACAGTTCCCGTCCTTGTTGCTATATTAGTTGTAGTTGCAGGATCTCCGGTGTAAACCCTTAGGGTGACACTGTTACCAGTGTATAAGGCTATGCCTGGGGGTATCTGGACTATGGCTCCGAAAGAGCCGTTACCGAAGACCCCTGTGGAGGCTGCTACCGTGAGTGGTATTCTAGTAGTGCCATTCAAGAGGTCTATATCTGGAGTTACGACCAGGAATCCTCTACCAACTATGAACAGATGCTCTCCAGGAGCAAATGTGGGTGATGTTAGAGCGCCTGTGTTGTCAAAGCCTTGTACAGTTATCGTCGCGTTAACTCTGATGGGAGACGGCCCTGCTAGAGCCCATCCTGCTGAGACGTTAACAGTGGCTAGTATGGGCCTCCCACCGTAGGGGTTATCGGGTATCGTTACAGTGAATGAGGTAGTTCCAGTAGCAGCGGGGACTGTAATGGGTGATGTTGGAGAGGCTTTCACCGGTAGCTCGACGTATGTGAAGTCAGGGAGCCTGGCGAAGAATGCTACTCTGGGAGTGTAGGTTCCAGGCTTGAAGTTTCTAAGCTCTATGCTAGCACTACCTCCTACCACTCCAGGTGAGGGGGTGAAGCTGAATGTTACCGTTGGGTATATGTTTACTGTCTGGGTCCACCCTATGCTGGCCACCGTGAAGTTAAAGATAACTGCAGCTGTGCCGGTCGCTACTATCCTGCTCTTATCTATTTTTGCCCAGTTAACGCCTGATATTGTTGTGCTACCGTTCTTCACTGTTGCTATGAGCTTGAAAGCCTGGTAGGCTACGGTTATAGTAGCGTTAACAGTTGTTAAATCTGTTGGGAATAGTAGTGCGAAGTCTCCTATGGTTCCGTTAAGCCTTACAACGTTGTGGGGTGCGTCTCCAGCTTGTTTGCCGAAGTTCTTAGGGCTCCTTAGGAAGTTCGTCTTATCCTTTGCTGCAGCCTTGGTACCGTTTGATGCGTATAGCTCTTGTGTTCCCTTGATTAAGGTGAAGTTGACTGCATCAGCGTTCACTAGGGTTCTACCAACACCTAAGCCTATGCCTATAGCTGATAGGTTTAACACGAACTCAGGATAGTTAGACCTGCCGAAGAACGGGTGGTAGGCGAAATCCCTCCTGGGGCTATCTGTTGGAGCGTGTAGAACCTTTAGAGCTCTCTCTATGGCAGCGGTGTCTACTAGCAACGTGAAGGCATCTGATACTACTGCTACAGCACCTGTAGCCCTGGATGATGTAACCTTAAGGTATATACTGCCTGCACCTGCTCCAAGCCACCCTCCTATGGTCTCGTTTACGAGTAGTGTTCCGAAGATAACACCTGGGGTTGTCCCAATAGCTAAGGTTGCTAGGAGGAACTCTTCTACACCAGGATTAACCAACGTTGTATCAGGGTTCTTGCTAGCCCAGAAGTATAGCACTGGAGCACCTTGAACAGGGTGGCCTGCTATCAAAACAGTCCTATTGAGTATGAAGCCTAACTCCCCACCAGCTGTTATAACAAAGTTTGTAACCCTTAATGGTGTAACCTGAGCGCTAACAGGGACCGCTGCTATTAATGGTGCTAATAGCGGTAGCACGAACAGAGCTACTACTAGTAGGGAGGCCAACCTCCTAACATCCAATCCACTCACCCAAACCCACCATGCCATAATACTCTTGGCTGAGGAGAGGGGGTATTTAAGGGTTACACCCCAACACCCTAAAAACCAGAACCCCCAAACTCCCGGGGGGGCCATCGAGAGACTCCCGAAGCCAGGGGTTACTCTAGAAGCTACACATCCCTTTCAACTCCCTTTCAACTCCATGTGCTGGATTCCTGTGGGCGTGAGGGCCTTCCTCACCATTCAGCCCCGCCATGAAAGGCATCCAATCCCACTTAGCCCCCAGCGTTCCAGTCATCGCCCTCCACTCCGCTGACATGCATTAGAGCTTTTAAAGATTGTTACCTGGAACGTAGAGTGCCAAAGCCTCCTAACCCTCAATGACCCCTCTAGGCCCCCAAGGCTTACGAGCTTGCATTAAACACCATGGATGAAGGTTACCAAAGTAAACCCTCAGAGCACCCCCTATCATCCACCATGTGTAAAAAAGAAGAGCTGCTAGAGTGAGCCTAGAGGGTTCTAGAATTTCGCCTGCAAGTTCTCAAGGCTGGAGTTTACTTGCTAGCTTTAGCGTAGCAGGTTACTTTAAACATTGTTACCCTTGGCTCGCGAATGTTCAATCCTCCCTCTTATGATCTTCTCAGCTTCTAAAACCATCCTCTCAACATAGGGTAACCTTATCTCCACAGCTTTAGAGTCAAACTTAGCCTCGTGGAAGCCCCAGACGTGTAGAGCCCAAGCTCTATCCCATGCCTCCCCAAACCACCCTCCCAGCCTCTCGCTTATAGCCTCGACAGCCTTCTCTAGATCGGATACAACCCACCTACCCCTACCCTCAACTCTGGAAAGGATATCCTGTAAGTTGTAGAATATGGCTAGGGCTTTGACAGCCTCCTCAGCAGCCTTATAGAGCTTCTCACTAGCCTGGACAGGATCCCTGCCGACCAAAGCCCTACCCTCATCGAGGTATTTGAGGGAGAGCTCCAGGTGAACTTCACAGGTAGCTTGGGGATCGAGGTTGAGAGCCCTAGCTAGCAACTCTACCACCAGAGACTCAACATCAAAACCCCTCCTCCTAGCCTCCACCACAAGCCTCTCCGGGATGTAGACCGCCAAGACCCCAGCCTCCATTGAATCCTCTAGGCCCCCAAAGCTTATGAGCTTGCATCAAACACCATGGCTAAACGTTACCCTAGTTAAGGTGCCGAGAGGAAACCATGAGTTCCATTAGGGTGTATCCTCGGTGTGGTGGCCACGGCTTACCGGGTTTACACGTTGTTCATATAATCTTCAACCTTCTAAGGCGTTATGTGGTTTGAGAAGGGGTACCTGTATGTAGTGTGGCATACACTGAGAAGGTAGCAGGAGTCAAGCACTACGCCAAAATCCTAGCAGTAGAGATACACCAAGCGAGATCGCAGAGCACATAAAGAGATAGAGAGAAGATCTAAGGAGCTAGATAGAAGGTGTTAGGGTTTAAGACCTCAATCTTTAAAAGCTCTAATGCATGTCAGCGGAGTGGGGGCGATGACTGGAACGCTGGGGGCTAAGTGGGATTGGATGCCTTTCATGGCGGGGCTGAATGGTGAGGAAGGCCCTCACGCCCACGGGAATCCGGCACATGGAATTGAAAGATGAGCTTCTCGACCAGCTCTAGGTACTCCCTAGCTTTCTCCATTAAAGGCCTGTGCTCCCCCTCTTCGTACATGAGGCCGTAGAAGACCTCCCCGTGGAGCCTACCCCTGACGTCAACGAAGTATGCTGCCCACCTGGACGCATCTTCAAAGCTTAAACCAGCTCTCATAAACGCTCTTGTAACAAACGACCTCCACGTCTCACCAGGGCTTGGTGTATCCTCGCCTAGGAATCTTAGTGTTAGAGCTCTAGTAGCGTGCTTAACAGAAGCCCAGACCTTCTCAGCAGCATCATAGGGATCACCTCTCTCAAGGTGCTTGAAAGACTCGGCAAGATAGAACCTGGCCATGCTAATAAGCTTCCCGACATCAGCTTCACCTAGATCCCCACGCACGGCTACCATAGGTTTAACCCCACTCGTCCACACATAAGGTTTAACAGCTAAAGCTAATATTAGCCCGCTTGAACGAAACGGGGGACAGCGTAGAGATGTAACCGGGGCTAGGTGGTAATATTAGGGCTCCCTAACCCCCTTCATAGATGGGGTATGTGGTTTGAGGAGGTTCTTTCAACTCCCTTTCAACTCCATGTACCGGATTCCTGTGGGCATGAAGGGCCTTCCTCACCATTCAGCCCCGCCATGAAAGGCATCCAATCCCACTTAGCCCCCAGCGTTCCAGTCATCGCCCCTACTCCATTAACATGCATTGGAGCTTTTAAAGATTAAGGTCTTAAACCCTAACACCTCCTATCTAGCACCGGGGTTATGTCTAGCTCTCTAGAATTTAGCCTGCAAGTTCTCAAGGCTGGAGTTTACTCGCTAGCTTTAGCGTAGCAGGTTACTTTAAACATTGCTACCCTTGGCTCGCGAATGTTCAATCCTCCCTCTTATGATCTTCTCCGCTTCTAAAACCATCCTCTCAACGTACGGTAGCCTCATCTCCACAGCTTTAGAGTCAAGCTTAGCCTCGTGGAAACCCCAGACGTGTAGAGCCCAAGCTCTATCCCATGCCTCCCCAAACCACCCTCCCAGCCTCTCGCTAATAGCCTCAACAGCCTTCTCAAGATATGATACAGTCCATCTACCCTTCTCCTCAACCCCAGCGAGAACATCCTGTAAATTATAGAATATAGCTAGGGCCTTGACAGCCTCCTCAGCAGCCTTATAGAGCTTCTCACTAGCCTGAACAGGATCCTTACCGACCAAAGCCCTACCCTCACCAAAATACCTACGAGAGAGCTCTAAGTGAGCCTCAACTGCAACCTGAGGGTCGAGGTTGAGGGTTCTAACAAGCAAATCCACCACCAGGGATTCCACATCGAAACCCCTCCTCCTAGCCTCCTCCACAAGCTTGCTTGGAACGTAGAGTGTCAAAGCCCCCAACCTCCATTGACCCCTTTAGGTTTTCAAGGCTTATGAGCTTACATTGAACTCCACGGCTAAATGTTACCCTAGTTAGGGTGCCGAGAGGAAACCGTGGGTTCCACTAGAGTGTACTCGGTGTGGTGGCCACGGCTTACTGAGTTTACACGTTATTCATGTAAATCCATATGACCTTCAGACTTCTAGGGCGATATGTGGTTTGTGTAGTGAATGGGGAGGAGGT
>Ga0209143_1001279_pt1 | contig 11734 bp, 19 predicted proteins | sample FaiFalFF_MnMetaG_3_FD_184739 | JGI IMG/M metagenome (GOLD analysis project Ga0209143, IMG submission 184739) | Freshwater microbial communities from Yellowstone National Park, Wyoming, USA - Fairy Falls B (FF_Mn_B) MetaG (SPAdes) (version 3) | ecosystem: Environmental > Aquatic > Freshwater >...
TAGGCCTTTCTCAGGGACCTCGGCAGGCCGGCCCGCTTGAAGAGCCCGTCCGCTTCCTCGTAGTCCCGGGGAATCTTAGCCTCGCCCAGGCGCTCCAGGCTCAAGGCGATGAGGAGGTGGTGCACCCCGTAGAAGAGGGCCACCACCGCCCAAAGGGGGTCCCGGTCCGCCAGAAAGAAGGCCAGGGCCAGGTCCTCCCCCGCTCGGGCCCTACGCTTCTCGCTCTCCGGGGACAAGGATCACCGCCACGCCCACGTCTAGGGCGTCCTCGATGTCCAGGAAGGCCTCTTCCAGAGCGTCTATGGCCTCCTCAGGCGCGCCCTTGCGGTAGAAGGCCAGGCCGCCCACCCCGGGGAAGGGCTCCCCGCTGAAGCGGTCCAGGCGGTACTCCAGGATGAGCCCCCGGGCCTTGGCCTCCTCCAGGAGGGCCTGGACCCGCCTGGCGGCCTCCTCCACCTGAGGGGGTAGGGTGAGGATCATCCCCTTCATCTTACCAGGCCCGCCAGGACCTCCACCTCCTGGGCCCGGGCCTTGGCCACCTCCAGGCGGAACTTGGCCCGGGTAAGCGCCTCCTCGGCCTCCAGGAGGGCCTGGAAGAGCTCAGGGTAGAGGGCCCTAGCCTTGGCCTCCCTTTCCTCGGCGTTCCTGCCCGCCACCTCCCCCGCCAGAATCCCCTGGGCGATGGCCGCTTCCAGGGCCTCCTTGGCCCGGCGGTGGCGGAGGGTGGCCTCGAGGGCCTCCTCCAGGGCCCGCCTCAAGTCTCCATAGGCCTCTTTGACTTCGGCTTCCAGCACCTTCACCTTCTCCACCTCCTCAAAAGGGGTGCCCCCGGGGTCGCCCCCGGGGGACTCGCCTAGAAGGGCAGGGCCTCAGGGGGCGGGAAGTCCTCTTCCGCCTCCTCCGCCTCCTTGGCCTCGCCCTCCGCCTTCTTGGCCCGCACCACCACGGCCAGGCCGTCCAGGACCAGGGTGAGCCGGGTCTTCTTGCCGCCCTCCTTGGCCTCGTAGGTCTCGGTCTGCAGGCGGCCCTCCATCTGCACCAGGTCCCCCTTCTTCAGGTCCGCCTCCGCCAGGGCCTCCGCCAGGCCCCCGAAGGCCAGGACCTCCACGAAGAGGGACTCGTCCTTGCCCCGCTCCCGGCCCTGCACGGCCACCGCCGTCTTCCAGATGGCCGTGCCCTTGTCGGTGTAGACCAGGTCGGGCTTCCTCGCCAAGTACGCCTTCGCCGCTACCTTCATCCCTTACCTCCTTTCACCCTTTCCCGAGGGGCGGGGTCTCCCCCGCCCCCTGGCCCTAGAAGAGCCCAAGCTCCCGCCTCAGGGCCTCGGCGGAGTTGTCCTCCAGGGGGCGCTTCGCCCTCACCTCCAGGGCGTAGACCTCGGAGGCCAAGGCCCTCAGGCGCTCCACCAGGCCCTCAAGCTCCCCTTTCCACTCCCTCAGGCTCAGGGGGGCCTGGGCGTGCAGGGCCTTGAGGTGCCTCACCTGCACCACCAGGAGCCGGGCCTGGGCCTCGAGGTCGTCCAGGAGCCGGTCCATGCGGTCCATGCGCATCGCCACCTCCTAGAAGGGAAGCGGCCCGTAGACCGCCAGGTTCGCCACCCTCGCCGCCTCCTCTGGGGGAAGCTTGGCCTTCCCCCGAGCTTCCCTGTAGACCCTAACCCACTCCCTAAGCTCCTCTTCCACGAAGGAGGGGCGGGGGCGAAGGTCCTCGGTCCACAGGTGAGGCTCCTCGTAGACGGGGAAAACCTCACCCACGCCCTCGCACACGGGGCACTCTGTCCAGGAGATGGGCTTGCCGTAGAAGCCCCGCTCAAAGGGCACAAACCCCTCCCCCCCGCACACCGAGCAGGTCTCCTTCCTGAGGCGCTTGACCCTGATCATCCGCACCTCCGCCCCTCCCCGTGGGGCCGCCAGGCCCCCAGGCCCTGGTCTCCGCTAAAGGGCCCTTAGGACCCGGTAGGCCGTCTCCAGGGCCTGGGCCTTGGCCTTCTCGGGGTCCTCGGCGATGCCCTTGGTCAGGACCACCCCCAAGGGGCCGGAGAGGTCCTGCACCACGTCCACCGCCCACCTCTTCTCCCGCGCCAAGGCCCGTAGGTGCCCCCCCTGCACGGGCCCCACATAGGCCACCTCGTGCTGGGGCAGGAAGGGGAAGAAGCGGCCGGGGTTGGCCAGCAGGAAGTTCCCGATGAGCTCCCGCCCCAGGTACTCGGCGGCGGTTACCCCACGCCGGCGGGCGAGGTCGGTGAACCCATCCACCACCACCAGGCGGTCCTCAAACCGGGCCGGGGTGTCCTCGTCCTCCCGGACGAAGTCCCCGAACTCCACGTCCAGGGCCTCGTCCCGGGTGAGGAGGGCCAGGTGAGTCGCGCCGCCAAAGCTCTCCGACATTTCGTCGATTCCGTAGATCACGAACATCTCACACCTCCTCCAAGGAGGGGCCCGGCTTTACCGGGCCCCCAGGCCTCAGGCCTCAAGCAGGGTCTCGCTAAGGGCCTCCTCCGCCGTCAGGGTGAGCCCCCGGTGGAAGGCGATGAACGCGTCGCCGTAGATGACGGCGGCCTCGAGGCCCCCCGGGCAAGGGGACAGGTCTATGAGGGAAACCTCCACCTGCTTCCCCTTGGGGACGAAGACCAGATGGCCATCGTCCCCACGGAGGAAGACGTCCTCTTCCGCCTGGAAGGTGAACCTATGGCCTCGCCTACCCTCGTATGGCCTCACTTCCACGAACCTGAACACGGCTACCTCCTTCGCCCAAAACCGAGGGGCGGGTTTCCCCGCCCCCTCGCCCTCTACTCCGCTAAAGGGTCCGCCTCATGCCCGCCCCGCCTCGTAGAGGAGCGTTACCGGCTCGTCCAGGTAGGGGACGAAGCGCTCAATCCCCCAGACCCGCCGGTACTCCCCCTGGCCCACCTCCACGAAGAGGGTGGGGTAGTCGTCCGCCAGGTGGGCCAGCCCCACGGAACCCAGAACCGCCTGGCGGTCCTGGCTGTCCTGGATCAGAAGGGCGCTCTCGGGAAGGTCCCTTACCAGCATCCTCTACCACCTCCTTCACCCTTGGGGGCGGGGCCCGCTAGGGCCCCCTTGCCCTAACGGCCTGGGGACCCCGGCGGGTGGGGGTCTTAGCTACAAGGGCCAGTCAAGGGCACCTGGCTTGTAGCTAAGACGCTTCCCCCTGCCCCCTCTCCCGGAAGTGCTCCTGGATGCGCCCCCTGACCCCCCACGGGTTTGGCCGGGCCAGGGCCACCATCCGGTAGGCCTCCAGGGCGATCTCCTCCCGCACCGCGCCCCACACGGCCTCGGGGATGGGCACCTCCGCCGCCCTCGAGGCCCAAAGCCGCTCGGCCTTGGGGTCCTCCTCCCTGGCGAAGTAGTAGCCTAGAAGCCGCCCGACGCCGTGGTGGAGGCCTCCCTCCAGGCGGGTGGTGGCGAAGGTCTTCTGCCCCCAGCCCGACCAGGCCCGCTTCACGCCCTGGGGGGTGTAGAGGCTCACGGTCTCCCCCTTGGCCCAGGCGGCCAGGATGCCCCTCACCGCCTCCCTGGGCCCCACCAGCGAGAGGAAGACCAGGCGCCCGTTCTCCAGGGCGTAGGCGTCCACCAGGGCCTCGAGGCCCTCAAACCGCGCCCGCACCATCACTTCACCTCCAAAAGCTCCCCGGTCAGGAGGTTCAGCGCCTTGATGGCCATCCGGAAGACCTCCAGCTCCACCTCCTGGCCCTCCTTCTCCCCCTCCACCCGCACGGCCTCCTTCTCCAAGACCCCCAGGATGAGGTGAGGCACGCCGTCCATGACCACCTCCTCCAGGTCCAGCACTCCCCCGGCCAGGAGCAGGGCCAGGTGGGCCTCCTTGAGGGGCAGGAGGGGCCTGGGGACGATGCCCCTCTCCCCCTCCACCTCGGCCCAGAGGGGGCTCCTGCGGGCCGCGGCCAGCGCCTCCTCGGGGCTGAGGCTCGGGCCCTTCACCGGCTCCACCCGGGGCCTGGCCCGCTCCGCGGCTCCCCTTAGGTAGGCCGCCCCCAGGAGGCGGAGGCCCCCCTCCAGGTCCTCCAGGTGGGGCAGGTCCCCGTGGGGGTAGTCCTGGGGGGCGGCGTAGGGCACCCGCTCGGCCACCACCACCGCCTGACCGAAGGTCTCGTACTCCCCCCGGGGAAGGCGGGCCACCAGGCGGGGCTCGTAGACCGCCGTCAGGACGGGCCATAGCCTGGGCAGGACCCGCTCCGGCACCAGGAGGACCATGATGCCTCCCGGCAGGACGCTCTCCAGGTACCGCTTCAGGAAGGCCTCTTCAAGCCTCTCCCCGTCCCCGTAGTCGTAGGGCGGGTTGAGCCAGAGGAGCCCGAACCCCGAGGCCCAGTACCGGAGGGCGTCCCCCCGGTGGACCTTGTCCAGGACCTGGGCCGCCCGCTCCGCCCGCCCGGCGTCAAGCTCAATGCCCTGGGTCTTCATCCCCAGGGCCTGGCCCACCCTGCTCAAGGCCTCCCCCTCCCCGGCGCAAGGGTCCAGGGCCCAGTGCCCCCGGAGGTGGGGGGCGTGGCCCTTGAGGAGCTCCACCACCAGGCTCAAGGTCCTGGGGGGCGTGGGGTAAAACCCGGCTTTGGCCACCGCTTCTAAACGCATGGCTACCTCCCGCTAGGGCCCCGGGGGGCCGAAAGGCCCCCCAGCCCTCTAGAGCACTTCCGCGAAGAGCACCGGCTGGCCTGGAGGCAGGAAGACCCGGCCGCGCCTTGTCCTCACCCACCGCCCCTCGGAAAGGGTGGGAAGCGCCGGGGCCTTCGCCCTGCCGGCGGCCTTCCCGGTAGCCTCCGCCTCCAGGCCCACCCCCTCCCCTTCCCAGGTGAGCCGCACCGCCCCGGCCAGGGCCTTGGCCAGGGCCACGGTGGGGTCCTCCTCGGCGGCGCTCACCAGGCCGCCCTCCACCAGCTCCCCCTCCAGGGCCAGGCTGGAGCGGGCCTTTTGGGCGATGAGGACCAAGGCGGCCTCCTGGAGGGTCCCCCGGTAGGCCATGTACACCACCCGCACGGGCTCCTTCTGGCCGATGCGCCAGGACCGGCGGGCCGCCTGCCTCAGCGTGTAGACGCTGTACTCGGGCTGGTAGAAGACCACGGTGGGGAAGTCCACCAGGTCCAGGCCCGTCTGGACCACCCTGGGGTGGCAGAGGAGGACGTCCCCGCCCCCCTCCACCTGGGCCTTGAGCCAGGCCTCCCGCTCCTCGGGCCGCACGGTGTCCGCCCGGAGGACGATGGGCCGGAAGCCCTCGTCCTCTAGGATGCTGGCGAGGCGGGCGAGCTGGTCCCGCCGCTCGGTCCCCTGGACGTAGACGATGGCGCGCCGGCCCTTCAGCCTCTCGGCGGCCAAGAGGGCGATGAGGCGCCGCTCCTTGGCGTGGCGGTAGTCCGGGGAGAGGGGGACGAAGCGGGCCACGGTGTTCCCGGTCTCGGGGTCCACCACGGCCTCGGGCTGCCAGGGGGTGTCCGGCACCTGGAGGCCCGCCTGGACAAGCGCCCCCAGGAAGCGCCGCGCCTTCAGGCTCCGCCCGGCCACCCCCGAAAGCCCCCGGGCGAAGGCCTCGTAGGCCTCCCGGTGCTCCTCGTCCATGTCCAGGAGGACCACCTCCTCCCCGTAGGGGGGCAGGGCCTCCGCCACCTCGGGCAGGCGCACGAAGACCGCCTTGTCCACCAGGTGGGTGAGGAGGAGGGGGGAGATGCCGGGGCGCTCGTAGGTCTCGGTGCGGGTCTCCCGGCGGCGGGTGTACCGCCCATACCCCCCCTCAACCCTCTCCCGGCGCACGCGCTTGAAGAGGCCGTAGCGGGCCACAAAGGAGGCCTCCGTGGGGAACTCCTCCCGGAAGCCGGGGACGGCCCGGGCCAGGAGGTGGTAGATGGAAGAGGCGTATCCCCCGAAGAGGGTCCCGGTGAGGAGGAGGACCCGCCCCACCCGGGAGATGAGCCCGGCGGCGGTGAGGCCCTGGGCGCTGTCGGCCCCCTTGTACTCGTGGGCCTCGTCCAGGATGAGGGCCCGGAAGAAGCCCTTGGGCAGGAGGCGCCTCATGGCGTGGGCCATGGCCTCCCGGCGGGGAGGCCTCACCTGCCACAGGGGCTCGCGGCACTTGGGGCAGGCGGTGCGCCGGGTCTTGGGCAACCGCCCCACCGGGTGGCCGCACCGGGGGCACACGGGCACCTCCACCCGCGCCTTCCTCCCCTCCTCCTCCCTGAGGGCGCTCCGGTAGGCCACCGCGGGCTCCCAGCCCGCCCCCAGCTTGGCCCGCTCCCGGGAGAGGACGGCGAAGAGGGGCCTTGGGGCGTGGGGGAGGACCTCGAGGTCCTGGCGCTCCCTCAGGATCACGGCGTGGGCTCCCTCCTCCCTGACCTCCCGGGCCCACTTCTCCACCAGGTGGGGAGGGCACATGACCAGAAAGGCCCCCTTGGGGTCCAGCTCCAAGGTGGCCCTGATGGCCATGTGGGTCTTGCCCGTCCCCATCTCCGCGGCCAAGATGCCCACCCCGTGCCGCCTCAGGGCCTCGGCGATGCCCGTGATGGCCAGGGCCTGGGCCCCCATGGGCTTCCGCCCCCCCTGCCAGGTGAGCCTGGGCTCCTGGACCAGGGGGGGAAGCTTGGCCTCGGTGGCCCGGAAGAGGTCCCGCCCGTACCTTTGCAGGAACTCGCCAATCTCCATAAAGACCTCCCCTCCAGGCCGGGGGGCCTTCTGGCCCCCAAGCCCGGATGTCTGCGGGGCGGGATTCTCTGCCCCCCTGCCCTCACTTCCTCAGGACCATGGCCACCATCCAGGCCACCCGGGCCAGGAAGGCGGCCACCTCCCCCGCCGCCCTGGCTACCAGGGTTGCGAGGACCAAGCCGCCCCAGAGGCCCAGGAAGGGGAAGCCCAAGGCCTCCCCCACCTGGTAGCCCTGGTGGGCCAGGGGGTTGGCCAAAGCCGTACCCGCGAGGACGCCCGCCAAGATTCCCACGGGGCCTAAGGCCTGGGCCCGGGGCAGAAGGGCCAGGCCCACGAGGAACGGCGTGGCCCAAATGGGCGCTATCGCCATCAAAAGCCCAATGCCCGCGGCTAATGCCGTTGCCACCCTACACCTCCTGCAGCTCCTTGAGCTCCCGCTCCTTCAAGGCCCGCTTGAGTGTCCTCAGGACCCGCTCCAGGACCTGGGGCAGATCGCCCCAATGGGCTTCCCCGTCCAGCAGGTTGAGGAGGGCCCGGGCCTCCCTTTCCGAAAGGTCCAGGACCACCTTTTCTACCGCCACCTTCACCACCTCCACCCCTAGCAGTGGGGCCCGCCAGGGCCCCCCTGCCCTACTCCACCCGGAGGAGGACCCACCCGGACCGAGTGGGCACGAAGACCGCCTCCCCCGGAAGGGGGTTCACCTCCAGCACCTCCACCGCCCCAAGGCCCTCGAGCTCCTCCAGGTCCACCCACCCCTCCGCGATCAACCGGGGGTGGACGATGGCCCCGTGGCGCTTGACGATGCCCTCGAGGGCCTTGTCGCTGAGCTTGCCGATGACGGTGCCGTCCGTGTTGGGTACGAGCGCCACCATCTTGACCTCCTTCGCCCTTAGCAGCGGGGCCCGTCAGGGCCCCCCTGCCCCTGCTCTTCCCCTGAACCGGCGTGCGGCTAAGACGCCGGCGCGAAGGCGGGCCGCCCCAAGGGGCCAGGGCCTCGAGGCCCGCTCCGGGGCGTTCAAAGGGGGTCTTGGGGTTTGAACGGGGGTTTGGACGGGCGTTCGAGGACTTGAATGGGGCTTTGAAGGGCCATCCCAAACCCGCGCGTTCCTTTCAAAGGTCGTGCGAAGCTTTGAAGGGGTGGTTTGAACGGCCATGCGGGGCTTTCAAAGGGGAGGACGGGCGGTCCGAATCCCCTTCGAACGGCCCCCTTGAACCTTTGAACACCCGGGGCGGGGGCGTTCAAAAGGGCCCCTTCTCCTTTGGAATCCGGGTCCTTCCGCTCTGGGGCCCCCGCACCCCGGATGAACCCCGGAAGGGGAAGGGGCGGGCCTAGTGGTTCATTTGGGGTAGGGGCCCCAAAGAGGCCTCAAAGCGACGGGGCGCCCCTTTCAAAGGGTCAGGACGGCGTTTGAACGGCATAGGTGGGGGTGGGGGCCTGACCTGTGGAGCCCTGTACGGGCGTGTGCGGGCACGCACGCCCCTGCCCGCTCTTCCCTGCACGGGGGATGTGCGGCCATGTACGGGGCATGTACGGGGACGCACGCTCGCCCCTGCACGGCGGTGCACGCCGGGGGGTCAGGGAGCGGTTGAGGGAGCCTCGAGGGCGGGGAGGGGGAGGTGTGTATGGCAACACTTTGGGGGCTTCGGGGCGCGGGCCCGTGCATGTATGGGCGTGTACAGGGGTCTACGCCTTCGTGCGGGGGCGCACGCTGGCGCCCGGTCAGGCCGGTCTTAGCTACAAGCTCTTTCCCTGCAAAGGCCCGTGTAGCTAAGAAGGGGGATGAACCGAAAACCCCAGGAGGATAAGGGAATCCTCCCGGGGCAAAAAGGGTGTCTACCTGGCTATCCGATGACCGGGGCTCGGTAGACCGGCTCCCCGGTGGAGGGGTCGCGGTAGACGGCGACCCTCCTTCCCCGCCCTAACTCATCGAGGAGGTACTTGGCCTTTCGGGTGGTGGCGATGGCGTTCAGGGACGCCATCAGGCCGGGAACGAAGGGCTTGAGGTCCTCAACGTAGCGGCGCACTTCCCCACTGCGCCAGTTCTCCTTCTCCAGGGCCTCCATCAGCAGGCCCAGGGAGAGGACCGCGTTGACCACGGCCCTAGAAGTCGCCTTCACCTCCCAGCCGTTGGGCGTCTTCGCCGCCACCACCTCAGGCTCCTCTCCCCTCCGGTCCACCAGGGCGGTGATGGACCGGACCCTCTCCTTGAACTCCTTCTCCCTGGTGGGGAGGGACTCCACCAGGGCGATGAGGCTCCTCAAGGTGCCGTCCCAGCCCAGGAGGCGGAGATCGGCCTCCAGGTCCTCGGGAAGGAGGTCCTCCCGCTCAAAGTGGGGGTTGTTTTCGTGCTCCATAGCCTGCTCAAAGAGGCTCGGCCCCTCTTCGTACTCGGCCATGGAGATGAAGCTCTCCACCCACTTGGCGGCCTCCTCAACCCGGGTGTCCCTGTAGGCCCAGTACTTCTCCTCCCTGGGGGTGAGGTCGTACACCTCCAGGGTGTACCTCACCCCTTCCGGGGATTCCCAGGTCATGGGCTTGCTCCGCTCCTCCTTGCGCTTAGGGTCAAGTACAACCCTAAGCGAGGAGGGCTTCTCCTCCCCCAGGCGCTCCCGGAGTTTGGCGATGGCGGTCTTGAGGGCGGCGGTGAAAGCGGGCTCCACGTGCCGGGTGTCCACCAGCACGTAGCCCTCCTTCGCCGCCTTCTCCAGGATCCGCCTCACCCCTTCGTCCTCCTTCCAGAGCTCCCTGAGGACCTTGAGGGCCTCTTCCACCGACTGGACCTCCTGCACCTGAGCCGCCTGCCGCAAAGCCAGCACGCTGACCTTGACCATGATTGACCTCCAACCTCATACTACCGCCTAATCGTCCCGCTAGCAACACCGAAAGAAAGTACCCCAGGAGGATAAGGGAGTCCTCCCAGGGTGAAAAGGGTGCCTGGGCCTAAGCCGCCGCTGCCTTGGACATGGCCCCTTTGAGGGCTACGGCAAGGCTCTCCAACTCCTCCTCCTCGAGGGTCTCCCCCGCCATGAAGCGGTCCAGGAGCTCTACCTCCCTGGTCCCCAGTTTTCCGCGGAGGCGGTGCTTCTCAATCGCCTCCTCCAGGGCCAAAAAGGCGGCATCGCTTTCCCGCTCCTTCTCGTGGGGGTCGTACCCCGCGAACTCCTCGTACCGGGTGCCTTCCTCGGTGGTGTCGTCGAGGCTGAGGATTTCCTCCGCCTCGGCCAAGGCCATGGCCTCCTCCACCACCTCGAGGGGCACCCCCAGCCTCTCGGCGATCTCCTCGGGCGTAGGCTCACGCCCAAGGTCCGCCTTGAGGTCCTCCGCCACCCGCTTGACGCGGGTGACGAGCCGGGAGTTCGTGTACCCCAACCCCCGGGTGCGGTAGAAGTACTCCCGGACAGCCCGGTCCACCTCTACCGCCACCCAGAAGCTCAGGTTCTTGGAGGCGAGATTCGGGAGCCTCCGCCTGCCCTCCTTCCAGGCCTTCAGGGTCGCGAGGACATGCGCGGCCACCTCCTGGGCGAGGTCCAGGGCCTCGTCCCCAAGGAGGTGGAAGCGGGAGAAGCCCTCCTTCAGCGCCAGGGCGTAGTAGTGCCGCCCCAGCGCCTCGAAGTCCCCCGCTACAAAGGCCCGCATGACCTGCTCCCTAGTCCCTAGAACCTCCGCGGCTTTCGCCATGAGCCTGACGCTGTCGGTTGCCATTTTTGACCTCCACCCCCATGCTATTACCAAGCCCGCTAAAAGGCAAGAGTAGGTTGCCTCAGTTGACCAAAGCGGGGATGGAGTGCTAATATGAGGAGGCCGATGGGCCTTCGCCTGAGACTGACCTGTCGGTGCTAGATTGACCTCCACCGAGTAGGCCCCTGGCGGGACGCTGGGGGCCGAAAGGTTTTACTCCCTCCCCTTGCGCCGCCGGAGCTCGCGGCGCAGCTCCTCTATCTCCCGCCGCATCCGCCGGGTCTCCCAGTAGGTGCCCCATCCAGGGTCCCAAGGGGTCCAGAGGCCCCCAGGTATGGCCCGGAGGAAGACCGCGGCTAGGACGATAACTGCCAGTAAGACGCCCATCTGAAGGAGAAACCGCCCCACGTCGGGGTTGGTGCGGAAGAACTCCACCACCAGGGTCGCGGCCACCACCCCCCAGAAGAAGCGGCTCCGAAGGGCCAGTCCCAAGCCCCTCAGGGCCAGCCGCCGGTTTTGCTCGCGAATGGGGCTCATAGCCTCACCTCCACTCTACTCCGAGGGGCCCTCGGGGAAGGGCACCCGCCCCACGAAAAGCCCCCCGCACGCCGGCCTCCGCATTCTTAGCTACAAGCCCGAGCCAACACCTCCAGCTTGTAGCTAAGACCGCCCCATCAACCACCCCGCCACCATCAACATCCCCCCCAGGGGCACCACCAGGTAGGAGGCGGTCAGGGCCGTCATCACCCGCTTCGCCTCTTCCCCCACCTCCGAGGGCAAGGCCTCGAGGCCCCTCCGGTTAGCGTCCAACTCCAGGGGCAGACTCAGAAGCACAAAGCCGTAGCCCCCAAAGACCATGAGGGCGGAAAGCTCGGTCGGCCCCAGGAGGAAGCCCAGGACCAAAAGGCCAAAGCCCAGGGTCAGGGCCGCCTGGGTGTTCCGCACCAGCTCCTCCCTGGCCCGCCACTGCAGGGCGTGCCCCACCTCGTGGGCGGCCACGGCCAGGTGGTAGAGGCTCCGCCCCCGCCGGTCAGGTACCGCCTCAGGGCCTCCTCGGCGAAGGCGCCGGCCTCGAGGGGGGCCTCCACCTTTCTGTAGCGCCAGTAGACCAGGGCCCGGTGCAGGAAGTGCCCCACCACCAGGAAGAGCCCAAGGAGCGCCAGGTCCTTGCCGCTCATCGCCACCCCAGGGCCTCAACCGCCATGTTCCTGAGGAGCATGGCCGCTCCGTACAGAAAGCTCGGCAGGTCCATCCCCCGGAAGCGCCCCCCCTCCCGCCACGGGAGCCGCGCCACCCACCAGGCTCCCACGGGCAAAAGGAGGCCCGTGGGCCCGTAAACCCCAAGCCCGGCCAGGGCCAGGCCGCCAAGCGCAAGGCCCTGGTGCC
>Ga0209143_1001281_pt1 | contig 11727 bp, 12 predicted proteins | sample FaiFalFF_MnMetaG_3_FD_184739 | JGI IMG/M metagenome (GOLD analysis project Ga0209143, IMG submission 184739) | Freshwater microbial communities from Yellowstone National Park, Wyoming, USA - Fairy Falls B (FF_Mn_B) MetaG (SPAdes) (version 3) | ecosystem: Environmental > Aquatic > Freshwater >...
ACAAGGCCTCAGCGATTTAGAAGTACTGGAACTGGCTAATAGAGAGAATAGAGCAATCCTAACTTTTGACAAAGACTTCGGCGAGATGGTAGTTAGGGAAAAAGCTAAGGTCAAAGGGTTGATCCTACTACGGTTCGCCCCAAGACCACCGGAGCAAATAGCAGCCAGGGTATGGCAAATACTAACCTCACAATTTCAGGTGGAAAACAGTCTGCTCGTCGTGAGAGAGAACACTATCCGGATGATTAGGTTAAAACCCCCTGAAAAATAGTGTAACACCACCCGAGACCACAAAAACAGGCAAAAAACCTACCCATAATCAGCGGGAATAAACTCAATTAAAAACCTGGACATGATCAGGACAAACTTATGGTCCCATAAACGGTAGTTTAGCTCATCCCCAATCTTTTCTCCATTTCGCACAGCCTGACGTTTACGGGTTGAAGGACGTTGGCCAGCTCCCCTCCCACAATCTCCCTCAACTCAGGGGCTGTCAAACGCCTGATTATCTCCTTCCCATCCCTAGCCATCCAAACATGCATAGAGCCGTTATGATTTAAGCGTTGTCTGATAAGCGCGTGCTGTATAGTGTGCTGGTTTTAAATTCATCGTGAATGCTGTTAAAAGGTTGATGGTAGACGCTGGCAGTAGTGCACATTCTATTCTTGACGCTGGTGTCGGGTCTAAGTTTCGGGGATTTGTATGTGGGTTTGAAGGTTTATAACATTCAGTAAAAAGTTTGACAGCAATGGTTAGGAAGGTGGTGATCACAGCCGCAGGTCTCGGCACAAGACTCCTGCCTGCTACAAAGGAGATGCCTAAAGAGATGCTTCCGATCTATGTGCTTGGCTGTAACGGAGTCCCTGTACTTAAGCCGTTGCTGCAGGCGTTGTTTGAGCAACTTTACCGGTTTGGTTTTAGAGAATATTGCTTTGTCGTGGGGAGGGGGAAGCGGGCGATTGAGGACCACTTTACCCCAGACTGGGACTTTGTCGAAAAATTGGATAGAATAGGGAAGGCTTCAATTGTAGCGGAACTCACCGGATTCTACAGGATGCTCGAAGACTCGCTTTTAGTTTGGGTCAGCCAACCAACCCCACGCGGTTTCGGCGACGCAGTCCTGACGGCAAGATCTTTCATAGGGGATGAGGATTTTCTGCTGGCCGCTGGAGATACATATATCATTTCAGAGAACGATTCCTTCCTAGCAAGGCTTCTTTCCATCAAGCCGTGGGACAGCCGTGGTGCTTCACTGCTGGCAAAACATGTTGAGGACCCACGCCAATACGGCGTAGTATTAGGTGAACCTATTTCAAATGAAGTGATCCGTGTGAACAGGGTTGTTGAGAAACCATCGGTTCCTCCATCAAACCTTGCAATAATGCCATTTTATGTCTTCACACCAGAAATTATGAAGGCCTTGAACACGGTTACGCCAGGGGTTGGGGGCGAGCTTCAGCTAACTGACGCAATACAACGGCTTATAGAAGAAAAAGCAGATGTAAAAGCAGCTATACTAGGTGATAAAGAGCTCTGGCTAGATGTGGGCACCCATGAAACATACTTTAACGCCTTCTCAGTTTCATACCACTATTTCAGCCGTCAAAGCCAAAGCGAGACATAACAATAGAGAGTGGCCGAGGCATAGCTTAGAATTAGGAAAAGCTATCCCTAATACCGCTTCATAATGCTTTCTACACCCCCTCCGCAGCTAGCCGAGGAACTATGTAAAGCCGGAGTTGAGATCGGATATGTTCCCCGTAGCCTTCTCCCATCAGATATCTATCCACGCACACGTTTAATCGTACTCCCATCTATGATAGATACGGTTGGATACTCTGTACTTGAGGGGATGTACTTCGGCGCGGTTCCTATTGTCAGCGACCATTTTGCCATGCCCGAGCTCGTGGGTGATACAGGGGTTGTCGTTCCAGTTCGTACTAGGCTCTGGATGACGGACGGCACCCCCAATCTCGCCTTCAGGAAGGAGCTGCTGGAGGGGTTTTCGAATGAATTAGTTGAAAGAATATCACCATATACTGTTGGGTGATGACGGGCTGTGGTCTAGGCTTTCCGAGAGATGTATGGTTAGGATGCGTAGTCCACTCCTGAGCGTTGAACACAGGAACTCCGAGCTTAGGAGGGTGTATGAGGAGGCTGTCTCTTAAGCCCAAACGCATCCAAGACTTGGAATACTAGCTTTCTAAAGTCGCCGTCTATAATGTAGAGGGGCCCGAAATAAGCTATGGCGGAAAACAAGATGGATGGTATTGTTAAGGCCAAGGCGTCGGCCAACGCGTTGGGCAGAGAGGTTGGCCTCATGAGGTTGAGCACAGCGGCCATAGCGAGGGTGGCCGCTAGATACCTCGCTACATGTTTTGCTGGGAACTTAAAAGGCACCCTGCTTCTAGCAAGCTTCACCTTGTAAAGTAGAAGGGCTAGGGAGACTGTGAAGCCGGTTGTAATCCAGACCCATAATACCGCTACGGGGTTTGTCGGCTTTAAAATTATGAGGGCGAATGTTAGAGCCGGCAGGTATGCCGCTGCATATAGGTAGTTTAAGGTGGGTATGAGGAATAGGCGGCTCTTTACCAGATCTCTAAAGCCTGCCTCGTCATCGTAGTCGGCCCTCTCCTCGCCAGCCATCACTGAGTCCATGACGCTAAGCATTATGGAGACCAGCCCATGCAACTGTAGGATGGGCATTACCGCTGCGGCCTGCACGTAGTCCGGTCTGAGTATGTTGAAGAGGGGTGCTGAGATTATGGTAATGCCTGCGGCGGTCGGTATGGCTATCATGAGAACCATCTTGAGTGATTCTTCGATGTCGGTTGGGCTGGGTTTTTGGAGCATCCTGGGGTAGAGTCCTGCCGCCAGTGTTCCCGACATGGCTGTGACGCTTCCTAGGAGGAATGCGGCTGCGGCGTATCCGAGGGGTTCTGCGGAGCCGTAGCTCAGGGCCACGATGATGTTGTCGAGTGCTATTATGTTGGGGGGTATTGATGCGTAGAGCGGCAGCCAGGAGCGGGTTATGAGTATGCGGGCGAGCTGCTTGCTTGGGGTGCCCAGCCCTATTCCGCGGGCCAGGAGGGCTAGTGTGAGGGCTCTGGCGGCAAAACCGGCTATTGCAGACCACAGTGCTCCGATAAGCCCGAAACGGAGCAGTACGACCAGGAGGACCCCTATCGGCAGTTTAACGATTTCTTGGATGAGCTGCGCATAGTAGTTTGTTTGTGGCCTCACCGCGTTTAAGGACGCCTCGTATAATGTGTATAGATAGATTATCGGTATTTCGATGGCTGCTATGAGGAAAGCCGTTTCGGGGAACTTGATTGCTTCGGAGAAGTTTGAAGCCATTAGGGTGAAAAGCGCTGTGGAAGCCGTCATGATTGGTGCTGTGATTGCTAGAGAGGTGGCCAGCGGCCTTAGACCGCGGGCGGTCATCCTTGTAATCCAGAACCCGAATAGCCAGGCGGGTATGATGAAATAGTTTATAAGTGTCCCAATATAGCGCCAGGCTCCAAGCTCCTCAGGGCTCAGCCGGCGTGTTATCACAACTGAGAAGATGAGACCTGTGAGCATTGTGGTGAGTGAGACGGAGTAGGCGACCATCCCGGTGTATCTAAGCCTCACCATGACATCCCGCATAGGCCAACCCTTTTAATAAATTAGGATTAGTCATTACCTTCGTCAAAATTCGGATCTGGGGATATACCTATTACTTTGCCCACCGCCTTAGCGTAAAGAGGTACCAAGATTCGCCAATCATATTTTTTTTCTACAAGCTTTCGCGCTTCTGCCGCCTTTTTCACAGCCTCGTCTCTGTTGACGAGGGACTCTATTATTCTAGATGCAAACTCTTCAGGGCTGCGTTTGTGTGCTATGAAAGCACTTCTGTCATTCAGAACGCTAAGCCTCGCCGGGGTTGCAACCATGGCTATCGGTTTAGCACAGGCCATGTATTCGTATAATTTTATGTTTTCAGCATAATATGTAGTTGGCACGTTCCCCACAGGTAGTAACAAAACGTCGCTAGCCTTTAACATATTCATCCTTAACTGATGGTAAGGATGTGTAAGCGGTAACAGTATTGTGCAATCCTCAAGCCCCAAGTTTTTCAATAGTTTCACGATCCAGTGAAATACTTCAGAGGCAGGATTGGCTGCTTGTATCACTATTTTAATGTTTGATATTTCTTTTCGTACCGTTTTTATAGCCTTAAGCATTAGTTCAACACCTTGACCTTCTGCAGATCCACTAAAATAGGCAGCACCTGTGAACGTTAAAACATATTCGTCACTAATCTGAAATTGTAACCTAAAGGCATTTGGATTCGCTGAAGAATAAAATTTGTCGAAAGTAGATAAATCTATTCCAAATGGTATATGTGCAGTCCGTTTCAACAATTTGGGGTATCTCTTTTCAACCAAATTAAGTATTGTTTTGCTTGCAAATATCACTAGTTCGGGATGTGAATAACGTAAGATTTGCAAATCATATAATGGTATTGTACCATCCAACTGGATGTTAAAATCCTGAATATCCAATATTAGTGGGATACGTGAAAAAAGTTTTCTAACAGTTATTGCACCTAATAAATTTAAATTTATCAATAATATCGGGTTCAGTTTACTGATGGCTAAGGATAGAGCCTTTTCATAACAAACGTCTTTTGTTATCCACTCAAGTGATTTCGGTAAATATTTCGATATTCTAGAAAGTGTTGAAAATGGCCTGTAATGATAAACCACTCCCCAACCATCTAGAATTTTAATATTTATACCAAGAGTTTTAAGGGCAAGTGCCGCTAAAATAGGCCTTCTATATCTTGTTATGGGGAAGGAGGTGACGTAAAGAGCCTGCAAAGGATTAGGTTGAAAGGTCTTTTCTAATCCATGCATATTCCATTCTGAGACCTTCTTCAAGTTTTGTTTCTGGTTTCCATCCGAGTATTTCTGCTGCTTTTCTATGGGAGCCTACGAATCTCTGTATGTCTCCTTTTCGTGGTGGGTGGTATTCTACTCCGGCCTTGCTTCCCGTGATCTCCAGTATGGTTTTTGAGAGTTGATTGAGTGTTGTTCCTTTCCCTGTCGGTAGGAGGAATGCCTGTCCCTGTGCGCTGGGGTTTTCGGCTGCGAGGATGTAGGCTTTGGCGGTGTCTTCGACGTATGTGTAGTCTCTTACCTGCTCCCCCGTCCCGTATATCGGTATTGGCTTGTTTTGGATGGCGAGCTGGAACCAGTATGCTATGAAGTTGTACCAGCCCCCTGCCCAGTAGGGCTGTCGGGGGCCGTAGACGTTGCTTGGCCTTAGTATGACGTAGTTTATTCCGTATAGCTGGCTGTATATTTTGCAGAGCATTTCCCCGTAAATTTTGTGGACGTTGTAGAAGGTTGAGGGGTTGTAGGGCCAGTTTTCGTCTGCCAGGTGGGGGGCTGGGATGTCGCCGTGTACGCTCCTGCTGCTGGTGTAGATGAAGAGGGCCCTAGGGTTATTCTTCCTCAACGTCTCCAAAACCCTGAAGGTTCCTTCGGCGTTTCTGGCGAAATCCTCCTCAGGGTAGTCGACGGACTTGAAGGTCGAGACCTGTGCGGCACAGTGTATGACTATCTCAGCATCGGACACGTCCTCCCCTGATATGGTTTTGACGTCTTTTACCACTAGCTCGGCGTCGGGCGGTAGGTTTGATTCACGTCCAGCCGAGAGGTCGTCGACAACCTTCACCGTATAACCTTTCTTGAGAAAATGTTGAACAACATGAGAGCCTATAAAACCAGCACCCCCCGTGACGACTGCGTGTCCTTTCAATATGGTACACCTCTGTCGACAACCTCGGACCACCTTAAGTATTTTAAAAGCTAGCACCGCAACTGAGTTTATGTATCTGCCTATAGGTTTCTTAGGGATGCTGGTTTTATCGCCGGCCTTCACACTCGCTTGCCGGTGTGGGCTGGGCTTGTTACGGAGTTTACTGGGTAGAGACTGTTTTGCTTAAACTTTAATTTGGGTCTTGGAGGCATTACCCTGAATTGAATAGAAGGCGGGGAATGGGTTCGGTCTTTAAGCGTCTACGCCGACCAGCTGTTTGTGATGATTTGCGGAAGGCTGCATACATAAATCCCTCCACTATTCCATACATTTTGTTTAAAGGTTTGTTCAAATATCCGTTGTATTTTTTCATTTTGTTGTCGTTTGTTAAGAATCTTGAGTCTCTTTTGGAGCTAATCTTGTATAGGAATGTGGTTAGAGAGTTGGAGTTTAGATTCGGGCTCGGAAAGCATAGTTTAAACGTTGACTATGCTTTTGTTTTTGCCGAACTAATTTTGCGCAAAATATGGTGTTATAGGATTGGCGGTAAAGTTGTTGCACGTTTTAAAGGCGGCCTAATATCGCTCCCTGATGTAAGTTATGCATCTGCTTTAACTGAGCCTTTTAAGAAAATGTATAGAGAGGTCTTTAGTTTTGAAGGTAGGGTTTTAGATGTCGGCGGATATCTTGGTGAGACAGCTTTTCTCTTCAAGAAATGGGGGGGACCGAAGTTATTGTCTACGAACCGGACAACATAAAAGCATACCATGCTCACAAAACCTTAATCTTAAACGGGGTTAAAGGCATAGTCCATAATTGTTTCGTAAATTGCACTAACCAGCACAATTGTGTTCCATGGTCGGAGGTACTTATGGAAAAATTCGATATAGCGAAAGTTGATTGTGAAGGGTGTGAAAACGGTCTGTTAAGTTTACCCGACGATTACATTAGAAAAATTCCTAAATGGGTTATCGAGTGCCATAGTTCCGAGACCCTTAGACAGCTTGGTGAGAAATTTTTGAGGGCGGGATTTAGAGTAAGTTTTAAACCCTACATGTGGCAGACGGAATATCATATTGCTGGCCGTGAAAGGAGCTTTCACACAAAAGCCGAAATCCCGCAAGGATTTTTACTCATAATGACGGCGTATCTGCCTTAGAGTACTCCCTTCAGTGGTTATTATGCTTCTTTTCTGGCGTCGTCTTATTAGAAGCCATTCGAGAACCCACTTAACCCTCCTAGCAACCTCTAATGGGTTTTTCCTCCACACCAGCCTCCACAAGGGCAGGTACCTATGTTCTAGGTAGGCCCATGTGAGGTGCTTCTGATTTAGCAGATACCGCGGTTCGGGATGCTCCCTCAGGTGGCGAAGGTCAATCATCTCAGACATAAAGTCGACAATTCTAAGACCCATGCGTTCAAATTTCATCCTTAACTCTATAGTCTCTGCCATGATTGGTCTAAATCTCTCATCATAACCTCCGGCCATAAAGAAAGCGTCCCGATTCACAACTAGGATATGTGGTATCTCAGACCATAAAACTAGAGACTCGTCTAAAGAATTTTTGATGTAGTCTAGTAGTTTATGGAAATTGATAGCTGCATCATCATCTATGAAACATAACACCTTCCCACTGGCCCTCATTGCTCCAATGTTGCGCGTCCTTGATACATTTCTCCATCCCATATCCTTTGAGACAATCAGCTCAATGCCGTCTCTCCAACTCATAGGATGGCGGGAGAGACTTTAGTGTGGGAGGATTGTCTGAGAGTGTCGGGATTATTATCGAGCACCACGGTTTTCGCTCTATCATTGGAACCTCCCGCATCTTATTCATAGCCCCCTTAATCGTCTTGCTTTTTTAAATTTTTATCTGTAAAATATGCTACGTTTCATATGCCTACGTACAAGCATCCACTCCAGCGCCCATAGCCACCTACGCACAAGCTCCACGGGATGCTTACGCCAAAGAACCTTCCTAAGAGGGAGGTAATGATATGTGATATACGTCCATGTAAGACTCTTGTTGGCTGATAGGGCGTGCTTCTTGTCCCACGTATCCCGCAGATGCTTAAGAGAGATGTCAAGCATCCTAAGCTCATAACCCAGGCTCTTAAGCCGCTCCCTAATCTCCACAGCTTCTGCACCTCTCAACGGGTGCCTCTCGTCATAACCTCCCGCCCTGAAATACACCTCACTACTGACTATCAGTATGTGTGGAGCGTCGGACCAGTAGAAGACATTTAGGTTATCCAATGATTTCTTGATGTAGTCATATAGTTCGCTGAAATTAAACGCAGCATCGTCATCGATGAAGCAGAAGACAGAACCTCTGGCCACCGCCGCGCCAATATTTCTAGCCCGACTTGCATTACGCCATCTATCCCTTACAACGATCAACCCACCACCCATCAATAACAAATCCACCTAACGGGGTAGCGACTGCAAAGTAGGTGGAGAGTCGACGACAGTTGGAATAATTATCGAAAACATTGGATTATCCATGATGAATTACAACAATTTACATCTACTTAAGAGTTAATGCTTTAGCTTGACTGCTTTTCCGCAGAAGCCTGATACACGGCGCTCAATCTCCTATACACATTCTCCTGGCTGTATTTCTTAAGAACCTCGTCCCTCAACGCCCTCCTAAATCTATCCCTCAGCATAAACACGGCACAGGCCTTCAATAACATGCATTTGAAGAGATGCTTTACTTCTACGCCAAATACATATACGGCCCGAATTGGGCTTTTACAAAGGAAGTGCCATCCGTGTCAATCATAATCCCAGCATATAACGAGGAGAGACACATAGAGAAATGCCTAGAATCCCTCCTAGCACAGGATTATCAAGACATTGAGATACTCATTATAGACAACGGTTCAAAAGACAACACCCCAAAAATCGTGGAGAGATACGTTGAGAGGTTTAGGGATAAAGTGAGGTTGCTGCGGATGGGCCGTAACCTCGGCCCCGGTGGAGGACGCAACCTAGGCGCCACCAACGCCTCAGGCGAAATCCTAGTTTTCGTCGACGCAGACATGGTCTTTCCACCCGACTATATCAGCAAACTTGTCAGACCAATACAGCATGGTAAAGCCCAGCTTACAACACACTCAACAGAATACGTAGCAAACATTAACAATCCATGGGTCAAGGTACAAGGCCAGACTATAAGAAGCATTGAAAAAGGTGACAGCAGGGTGCTTAGGGCTATCGAGAAGAGATTATTTACTCAGCAGGGAGGCTTCAACCCTAGCCTCCACTACCACGACGACAGAACATTCTTCTACAAGACCGGCTTAAAAGCAACCGTAATAGAGGAGGCATACTGCTACCACAACAACCCAGACACCGCCAAAGAAATATTCAGAAGAAACTACCTGATAGGCAGAACACTCCTAGCAGTCATGCATCGAGAACATGGTGCAAAAGGGCTGCTGTACGCCACAGCAACGGCCTTAGTCAGACTAGTTGACTTGTTGGCGCTACCCCTAGTCGTTGCGTGGCTCGCGCTCTATTTCACAACACCCACACTAAAAATACTAATTTTAGCCCCCCTGTTGATATTTATTGCATCAACTTTGAAAATGAGAATAATCAAAGCTGAAACTCTAACGGAAAGACTCGCCCTGAGACTTCTATATACACCCACTTACAGGATTGTCAGGGCTGCGGGGCTTTTAGCCGGAGTTCTCGCTTCGCTGCTTTTCGGCCTTAAAGTCATAAGCAAATACCAAGACAAAGACAGTCACGGAAAGACTCTGAGTTTTAACGGGTGAAGATGCTCCTCCTTCTCCAACGTTGTATTAGAGCCCATTCCAGAGCCCAGATTATTCTCCTCGCAAGCTCGAGCGGATTCTTCCTCCACATTACCCGCCTTAACGGAAAGCTCCTGTATCTTAGATATGATAGTGTCAGCTGTTTCTGCATCCTATAGAACCGCTTCTTATTCCAGACGCTTGGCCTAAGATGTTTAGGCTTGATTTTATCGTATGGAAATTCCTTCATCCTGTATCCATAAAATTTTAGCCGCTCCCTCATTTCTACATCCCAGTTTCCCGGAAGGCCATACCTTTCATCATAGCCTCCCATGCTGAAAAACACCTCGCGAGCAATAATCAGGATATGTGGCTCCGTAGCCCAGTAGAAGGATCGCCTATCCTCTCTGATATCCTTGATAGCTTGAAGCAGCCCGTCAAAATCTAATCCTGCATCATCTTCAACGAAGCATAGGATGTCTCCCCTAGCTACAGCAGCCCCCACATTACAGGAACGAGACGGGCTTTTCCAACCCCACCTATCCCAAACTATAATAACCTCAATCCCACGATTCGCCAACTCAGGCACAGGAGGCAGAGAAGCGTTAACGATCGGCTCTTCATAGAGCGTTGGTATTATTATTGAGCACCAAATCCCACCCACCTATCCAACCACCTCCCAGTCTGGTTCTCCTAGAACCGTCACTTTTTCCGTCTTATACCCTCCCCTTAAAACCCAGTAAAGCATAGCCCCCGTCAAGGCAACCGACTTAGCGACCGAGAAAGGCATGGACACCGGATACAGCAAAAGACGGCCAAGCCCAACACACCTTCTGAAATAGGTTACAAACCCGAGCAAAACAACCAAAGCCAGCGGAACAGGGCTAAACCATGAAAAAAGCAACGCAGCCAAAACCGCATCCCAGTAGAGAGCGCTCCTGAAAGCCCTCCAAGCAATACCGTTCTTAAGGAAAAGCTTCGACTCAGACAACGCACCTCTAAAGAAATAATTTTTAAACTCACCAAGTGTGTATTTCTTCAGATGCCTAAGCACCACCCGCCCATCAAATAGACATACATATCCTTTCCTCGTGGCACGCCTACCCCAGTCAAGGTCATCTACCCCTAGAATATCCTCATCCAGAAATCCAACTTCTTTAACCTTATCTAGCTCAACAAGACACGCTGATAAGTTACAGGCCTCGCCAATGCTTACGCTTGCATCGCGACTTTTTCTGGACTTAAGCCATTTTATCCTCTTCCTTTCTAACCAGTCCAGATTCTCAACTCCCTCACTACGCACAGTACTAACCGAAAAAACACGCATTCTCTTTGAATATTCCTTCATTACCTCGACAAGTCTTTTAAGAAGAAATGAGTCAGCAATCATATCCGAATCAAAAGAAAGCAAATACTTAACACCTGAACCCAGAGCCGTGAGAAGCCCAATATTCCTGAGTCTGACGTAGGTCCCCTTAGCCCTCATGTGGATAACCTGCATGTATTCCCGTTTCCTCTTCTCAAGCCAATCTCTAACATACTCAAAGGCACCATCTCTCGAGTAATTATCGATAAACAGCAGCATCAAATGGTCCTTTGGATAGTCGATTGATTCCAATGACTTCAAAGCTTCCTTAAGAGCGCCACCTCTAAGGCTGTGGTAGAGTACAAGAATGCAGATCTTAGGCAACTCCTCAAATATGCTTAAATCTTCTGCAATAACTTCGGTTTTCTGCATGGAGAACGCTCCAAGGGTAATAATTGTGATACTTAACCATAACTCTCTTAGCAAGATGGGCGGGAAAGCCCTCAGCTTCATACATAGCATAGCCTCAACAGACTACCCCAACCTAGAGATAGTGGTTGTCGACAACGCATCAACAGACGGAAGCGACAAAACAATCGAGGAAGAACTGAAAAAACTGGGGAGAGGAACAGTCGTAAGAGCCAGAACTAACATGGGCTATGCGGGAGGTAACAACTACGGCTTCAAGCTGTTTGGAAAGAACTGCAAATACATCGGCTTTCTAAACAACGACATAGAAGTCGAGCCAGACTGGCTCAGAAAAATAATAGAGGTCATGGAGAGCGACGAAAAGATAGCCGCAGCCCAGCCCATGATACTCCAGCTCTCAAGAAGGGAGCTCCTGGACA
>Ga0209143_1001282_pt1 | contig 11710 bp, 10 predicted proteins | sample FaiFalFF_MnMetaG_3_FD_184739 | JGI IMG/M metagenome (GOLD analysis project Ga0209143, IMG submission 184739) | Freshwater microbial communities from Yellowstone National Park, Wyoming, USA - Fairy Falls B (FF_Mn_B) MetaG (SPAdes) (version 3) | ecosystem: Environmental > Aquatic > Freshwater >...
CTATGGAGAAAATCCTCACTTGGGGAATAATGCCGAGAATCTGGTAGACGGCGGCGCGTTGGTGAGGATTTTCTCCATAGCGGAGCGTTTGGAGTTTCCGGAGTGGGATCGGAAGCAAATCAGGAAATTCTTCCGTGCGCAGATAGCTCGCGATCTGGGCATCGTAGGTCGCCAAATGGGCGAAGGCTTTGGCGGCGAGAGCCCGTCGGGTCTCATGATCGATTCCGGTGATGCCAAATTGGGCGAGCCTGTCGGCGATCGGTTCGTAATCACACGGATCACAGATCGGGAGAACCCAGGGAAAGTTCTTGGCGGCAGCGCGCAACAGTGTTGGCCCGCCGACGTCGATCAGCTCGAGAGCGACATCCTCGGGTGTCTCCGGTGTGACGTGTCGATCGAAGGGGTACAAGTTGACAGCGACCAGCTGGATGGGGGCGATACCGTGCTCTGCCAGTTGGGCCAGGTCAGTCGAGCGATCGTGCCGAGCCAGTATGGCAGCGTGTACGGCGGGGTGAAGCGTTTTCACTCGTCCTTCGAGCAGCTCAGGAAAACCAGTCAGCTCCGAGATCTCGCGCACCGGTAACCCGTGTTCTCGGAGCACACGAGCTGTACCGCCGGTGGCGAAAACTTCCCAGCCGAGGTCGACCAACCGTTGGGCGAATACCGTGATACCTGTCTTGTCCGCGACGGAAAGCAAAGCGCGCATGGTTCCTCCAACTCTCAGAGCAGTCGAGCCCAGCGAACGATGACCTGCTTGCCGAAAACGTTTCGGAACAAGCCACTCCGTGCCTGTGCCTTTTCGATCTCCAGGGTCGGGTAGGTTTCGGACTGGACCGCAATGATTACGGAATCATCAGTAACTTCGATAGTGAGATCTTTGGCGAAACGCTGGTGACTTGCGTCGAGGCCCTCGGCAATGCGGAGAAGCGCGGCGAGTTGCTCGACGAGATGCCGCTCTCGCGGTGATAAGCGTCTGAACTGTGGATGAGCGAGTGATGGTTCAGCTGCGCGGTGGTACCGTGCGATGGTTGCGATCATGAGCTGTTCCGTACGGTCGAAACCACGGAGCGGAAGAGCCATGATGCGATCGAACGAATGCCGATGGTGGTCGGTGAGCGAGCGAAACTGCCCACAGTCATGCCACAACGCCGCAGCCGCAAGCAGATCGCGCCCTTCGGGCGGCAAAGCGAGTGGCTCGCGGAGTTGGTCGAAGAGCCGAAGGGCCAGAAACGCGACATGGTCCGCATGATCTGGGTCGGGGGTCTCGATGGATGCTGCCGCGCGTGCTCGCTCGATGGAAGGATCCGTGTCCCGCATCGCGAAGCGACTCCCTCCGGGGGTTAGTATGCTCCAACCCGGTCTCACAGGCGATCGATCACGATTTTGACGATCGCGCGGAGGGTCTCGATGACCCCGATCGATTGGATGGCGATAGCCGGGAAGCGCGGGGCGCGCATCGGATTGAGATAACGGTCCAGAACAGGAAGAGGGAGCGCATTCGCGAGGTCCATTTTGTTGTATTGCAAGACCAGCGGAAAGGCGGTAAAGCGCTTTCCTTGCCGGAGCAGGTTCTGTGCCAGTTCGCGCAGACTTTGCAAATTGTCAGCCAGGCGCTCGCGCTGGGCATCAGCAACGAAGACGACGCCGTCAGCCCCGCTCAGAACCGCGAGACGCGTTTGTCTATACAAGGTTTGGCCTGGGACAGTATAGAGCTGGAGGCGGAGACGATAACCGTGCACGGTCCCGACGTCGAGCGGAAGAAAGTCGAAGAACAGCGTTCGCTCGGCCTCCGTATCGATGGAAACGAGCTGACTCTTCACATGCCCAGGTAACGAGGCATGTACGACCTGAAGGTTGGTTGTCTTTCCCGACAGCCCCGGACCGTAATAGACGATTTTGGCGTGGATCTCGCGTGCTGCGACGTCGATCAGTGCCATCGCTGGTCGCTATCACGCTGGTTTACCGATCTCGTGCGCCAATGGTGCAGCGACGTGGTTGGCATGCTCAGGCCGACTCGCTGTCAGTCAGAATCTGCATACCTAACATCCCACCACGAACGATGACGCGCGGTCGCTCGGCACGGACGACATGACCGACGATCCAACCCTCACCCAATGCCTGCTGCAATGCATGGATGAACGACGGTGTCCCGATGACAGCGAAGCCGATTCCCATGTTGAAAATGCGGAACATTTCAGTTGGTGAGATACTTCCTCGCTGGCGTATTTCCTCGAACAATGGTGGAACTGGCCAACTGCTGGCATCGATCTCGATCCGGCAGCCGTCAGGGACGATCCGTGACAAATTTCCTGTTAGACCACCGCCAGTAATATGGGCCAGACCGTGGAGCCGCGAATCGCGGAGCCACGTGCGTAAGAGGGGAACGTAACAGCGGTGAGGTTGAAGCAAGAGATCACCCAGCGAACGATCAGACCAGGGTGGCACTTCCGCTAGAAGCGGCCGATCATGCTGTGGGTTCCCGGTCAACCCGAGCACTGCCCGTACCAACGAGTAGCCGTTCGTATGGAGTCCGTCGCTGGGGAGCCCAAGGACGAGGTCACCCGGCTCGATGCGACGTCCGTCGATGATTTCTTCGACGGGCACGACGCCGACCATGCAACCAGCGAGATCGTAGGCTCCGGGAGTGTAGACGCCAGGAAGCTGCGCTGTTTCTCCCCCGATGAGCGCGCAACCGAGCGCGCCACATGCCCGTGTCATCCCCCGGACCAGAGCCTCGAGTACCGTCTCCTCCAACTCAGCCGTAGCGAAGTAATCCAGGAAAAAGAGTGGTTCGGCACCACATGCCAAAAGATCGTTCGCGCTGTGGTGAACGAGGTCGATGCCGATCCCCTCGTGGTGACCGAGGACCGAAGCGATGATGACCTTGGTCCCGACACTGTCGATAGTCGCGACGAGCGCTAGCGTGCCGTTCGTTCCGGGTGCCTCGACGATGCCACCAAAGAGCCCGAGCGGTCGGAGAACACCAGGACTGAAGGTCTCTTGGACATACTGTGCGATACGGCGCTTGATCGAATCAGCTCGTGCCTGATCAACACCGCTGGCTGCGTACGTTCGTGGCTCCATACTCTGCCTCTCGTCAGCTGCCCTGCTCGCTGATCAACTGCTGGAACAGGGGGATGAAACGCCGAACAGCCAAGCGGAGGCGACCCAAATTGGTCGCACCGGAGGCCAGGAGGACGAGCGCGGTATCAGAATCGAGGGGGGCGACGAGCACGAGATGTCGATCGAACTCCACGATCGCTTGGCGCGGCGTGCTGGACAGTTCCTGCCCGAGAGCTTCTAGCATGAGCAGACCACTGACCGCCTGCGCGGCGACCGCTTCACAGTCGATCTCGCTCGTGCCTTGTGCTGCCTCCACAACTAACCCGTCGGTGGTGGCGATGATCGCCGCGTCCAACCCAAATTCGCGTTGAAGCCGCTGAACAAGTTCGCTGACTGTCACGAGTCTACTCCTCGCCGTTCACTCATTCCCGAACCCGTTCCATTATCGGGCATATTCGCGAGCTGTCACGCGGGAATTTCGTCCCATTTGTCCTCATGCGTCGTCGACAGACGGCGCAAGAAACGGTTCCAAACGGGGGAGGAGGGAGTTCGGTAAGCGGGCTCGAAGGAAAATACCCTCTGCGAGATAGCGACGCTCACTGATAATACCGTGCTCCTCGAGTGTCGCGATGAGGCGCTGCTCCCGATACGGTATCAGGAGCTGCACAGCGCGCGGGGTGGCGATGTCGCGCAGTGTTCGAGCGATCCGGTCGCGCAATGTCTCCAGCCCATAGCCGGTCGCTGCTGAAACGAAGACAGCGTTGGTGGGGATGTCGAGTTCACGAGCCAGACGATCCGGGTCGATCGTAGGCTCCAAACGATCGATTTTGTTCAGCACGGTGATGGTGGGATAGCGATCCGCTCCGAGTTCCCGAAGAACCTGACGAACAGCAGCAGCTTGCTCGGCTGCTTTCGGGTGAGTGATATCCACGACATGGAGGAGAAGGTGAGCATCTAGAATCTCCTCCAGAGTAGCCCGGAAGGCTGCTACTAATGTTGTGGGCAACTTGTGGATGAAGCCGACCGTATCGGTGAGCAAGGCGACCTGACTGTCCGACAGGCGTAAACGGCGTGTGGTCGGATCGAGTGTCGCGAACAGCTTATCCGCTGCAAGCACGTCTGCGCCGGTCAACGCATTGAGCAGTGTGGACTTACCCGAGTTGGTATAGCCCACAAGGGCAATGACCGGAAGACGGTTCTGCCGCCGACGCTGGCGATACCGCGCGCGATGCTCTCGCACCTCTTCGAGTTGGCGTCGTATCCAGGCGATGCGTTCCCGGGCTCGGCGGCGATCGATCTCGAGCTGCGTCTCACCTGGTCCCCGAAGACCGACCCCACCGACCGCTTGACGCGACAGGTGTGTCCACATACGGGTCAGACGCGGCAAGCGATATTCCAGTTGGGCTAACTCGACCTGAAGGCGCCCTTCTCGTGTTCGTGCGTGCCGTGCGAAGATGTCGAGAATGAGGGCAGTGCGATCGAGTACCTTGACCTGCAAGGCATCCTCGAGGTGACGCAGTTGAGCCGGGGAGAGTTCATCATCGGCCAGTAAGAGGGTGTAGCCGAGTTGATCGCGCATTGTCAGAAGCTCGCGCAACTTTCCAGGGCCGACGTAGTGCTGTGGATGTGGATGGGGCAGCCGTTGGGTGACGGTTCCCACGACTTCGACGCCGGCAGTCCGCGCGAGTTGAGCGAGTTCTTCGAGGGAGGCATCCGCCTCCCAACCATCGCGTCGCCACTCGACGCAGACGAGAAGAGCACGCTCCACAGGGGGCACCCACGATCGTTCTCGTGCGGGTACCGGGCCTGGACGTTCAGCTCGCTCGTGATCTCGTCTCGTCAGGCTGAATCCTCGACTCACAGCGTTCTGATGGAAACGCCACCGTCAAAGAGACGGTGGCGGATCGGCTGGGGAGTAGGGATTCGAACCCCAACTAGCTGATCCAGAGTCAGCCGTCCTACCGTTAGACGACTCCCCAATGACTGTTGTCATTCTAGCTGACGCGCCACGATCGTGTCAAGGCTTGCACGGAGTGAGCCGGTGCGCTAGCGTTGGATCGAGGTTCGATCAGGATGGGAGGTGAGGCCATGCGTGTCGGATACGATCGGCCACTGTACATCCTGGCCTTCGATCACCGGAGTTCCTTCGAGGAGCTCGCGGCGAAAGCGGGTGTGCCAGAGAGCGAGCGGGCAGCCAAGATCAGTGAAGCAAAGCGTGTCATTTTCGAGGGCTTCATGGTAGCGGTTGACCGTGGGGCTCCACGTGATGCAGCAGGAATTCTCGTTGACGAGCAGTACGGGGCCGACGTCGCGCGAGCCGCACGAGAACGCGGCTACATTCTCGCGATGCCGGTCGAAAAGAGCGGTCAGAAGGTGTTCGATTTCGAATATGGCGAGCAATTCGGTGAGCACATCCTCGCGTTCGATCCGACCTTTAGTAAAGTTCTGGTCCGTTACAACCCCGATGACTCGCCGGAAACGAAACGCATTCAACTGGAGCGGCTCAAGCGACTCCACGATTGGCTACGTGAACGCGAACGCCGCTTCTTGCTCGAGTTGCTGGTTCCAGCGACGAAAGAACAACTGGAGGCTGTCGGAGGTGACAGTGAACGATACGATCGCGAAGTGCGACCAGAACTCACGCTGCAGGCGATCGACGAGTTTTATGCAGCGGATATCGTTCCGGACATTTGGAAGATCGAAGGGCTCGATCGTCGAGAAGACTGCGAACGAATGGGTGCGAAGGTTCGAAGCGGTGGGCGCGATGCAGTGAGCTGCGTGGTGCTCGGTCGCGGGGCTGATGCCGCGCGCGTCGACCATTGGTTGCGCATGGCAGCGGGGGTTCCCGGATACGTCGGTTTCGCGATCGGTCGCACGCTCTGGTGGGACGGTGTCCAGGGGTACTTGAATGGCACGCTGACGCGCGAGGTTGCCGCAGAGAAGATCGCAGCGAATTATCTGCGAGCGATCGACCTCTACGTGTCAGCAGCGCGCGCTCCTGTGGCGTGACCATTTCCCCGATGATCGAAAACGGACGAGAAAGAAGAGGGGCCTGACTGTTTCAAGAGGAGCGGGCCCCTCTGCTCGTTCAATGGAAAAAGCCGGCTCATCTGAGCCGGTTACTGTTCTAGTGCCGAGGGGCGGGATCGAACCGCCGACACCGTGATTTTCAGTCACGTGCTCTACCAACTGAGCTACCTCGGCTCATCGTGCGAGGCGACGTTCGTGGGCGATAGAGGACTCGAACCTCTGACTTCCACGGTGTAAACGTGGCGCTCTACCAACTGAGCTAATCGCCCGCGATATGGTGCCGAGGAAGGGATTTGAACCCCCACGCCCTTTCGGGCACTACCCCCTCAAGGTAGCGCGTCTGCCTATTCCGCCACCTCGGCACACTCCTGCCGCCTCGGCAGCACCTATGAGTATAGTCATTGGCACCCCGCTGTGTCAAGGCTCGTCGCTCGCTGCGAGCGCTCGGAGTCGGCGGTAACCCTGTTTGCTCTCAGGTGTGACAACCGTGTCCGACCGAGCACGAAGTTGCCCGGAAAACTCGACTTCTGGAACATCACGCGTGAGATCACGCGACCGAGCGTGGCTCGGTCGCTCGCTTCGTCCCTCGTCGCAAGACGCCTCACTCGCGATGACCGATCATCCAACTACTCTTGACAGCGTCTAATCTGTTGTGCTATTTTGGACGGTGTCTAGTGAGGTGCGCCGGACGACGAGACGTATCGGTGATGAGATGGACCACCGCCAGTCCCTCCTAGTCGAGCGGTTGCGACGCGCTGGGCTGCGGGCAACGAGACCGCGGCTCATCATTCTTGACGTGCTCGAACAATCCAGCGGTCACCGATCGATCGATGAACTTTTGGGCTTACTGCGAGCTCGCGGTGTTCGCCTACCACGGGCGACGGTTTACAACGTCATTCGTTCGCTCGTCGCAAACGGTCTCGTTATGGTGGCCGATACCGGGCCAGGACGCATGCTCGTGGAACCAGTGCATAGCTGGCATCACCATTTCGTTTGCCGCGAATGCGGTGCCGTACTCGACGTTCCTTGTGTCGTTGGAGCGAAGCCGTGCCTCCAGCCTGATCTTGCTGGTGCTGAGGTCGATGAAGCACAGGTGATTTGGCGTGGACGCTGTCCACGTTGCGTGGAGAAGTCACGACTGGAAGGGGGCCAGCATGACCGCTGGGCAGAACGTGGTGCGCGGCCCTCCGGAGACCGCACGGACAGAGGTCACCCAGACAGTTCTGACCAAACGTGAAAAGGGGATGAGGAGGGAGAACCATGTACCTGCGCATCGATCGCTTGCAGATCGAGTTGCCGCAGCCAAAGGAAGCTGACCCGAACGCAGCCGCAGCGGTGCAGGAGCTACTCGGTGGGCGATTCGGCGAGATGTCTACACTGATGAATTATACCTACCAGTCCTTCAATTTTCGGGGGCGCGATAAGCTGCGACCGTACTATGACCTCATCGCGAATATCGCCACCGAAGAACTGGGGCATATCGAACTCGTGGCGGCAACGGTGAATCTGATGTTGACTGGGACGACGAAGCCGGGCGATCCGGAATCCGCGCCGCTCTCTCCTGCAGTCAATCTTCGGAATACGCATCACTTCATCGGGACGGCGCAGACTGCGTTTGTCGGTAACTCGATGGGTGCATTCTGGCATGGTGATTATGTGTTCTCCAGCGGAAATCTCGTCCTTGATCTCTTGCATAATTTCTTCCTCGAGTGCGGTGCACGGTTACACAAGATTCGTGTGTACGAAATGACAACGAACCCGGTCGCACGCGAAATGATCGGGTATTTGCTCGTCCGTGGAGGAGTGCACGCAACTGCATATGCCAAGGCGCTCGAGACGCTCACTGGTGTGCAAGTGACCAAACTCCTGCCTATCCCGAACATCGAGAACAGCAAGTTTCCGGAAGCTCGCAAGTACGAAGCGATGGGCGTTCATCGACGGCTCTATCGCTTCAGCCCAGAGGACTATCGTGAAATCGCGAAGATCTGGCGTGGGCCGGCTCCAGCTGGCGATGGGGACTTGGAGGTGGTGGACGGACCGCCAGCTGGTGGACCCGTCCCTGAACTGCCTGAAGTGCCGGAGGAGTTCGCACCAGGATTGGCGCCGGAGGAGATTGCGGAAATCGCTAGGAAGCTCGCGGCTGGCTGATGACGCATCTTTCTCGCTGCTCACCACGGTCGAAGGGGCCGGTCATTGGACCGGCCCCTTCCTCGTTCTCGCCTCCGAGTTTCACGCGCGCGAGGTCGTATCCTGGTCTTCCGGATAGACGACCCGGAGGTGGAGTTCGCGCAGCTGCCGCTCATCGAGTGGCGACGGCGCTCCGAGCATGAGATCCTGTGCTCGCTGGTTCTTAGGAAACGCGATGACCTCGCGCAAGGACGATTCACCGGCCAGGATCATGATCGTTCGGTCCAGGCCGGGTGCCATGCCTCCGTGCGGTGGAGCGCCATACTCGAATGCCCGCAGGAGATGCCCGAAGCGTCGCTCGATCTCGGTGTCATCGTAGCCCATGATACTGAAAATCTTGTTCTGGACCTCGCGGCGATGAATGCGGATACTTCCGGTACCGAGCTCGAACCCATCTGCGACGAGATCATAGGCCTTCGCCCGCACCTTGCTCGGATCGCTGTCGAGAATCGGAAGATCCTCATCCCGCGGGCTGGTAAACGGATGATGCATCGCTTCCCACCGCTGTTCTTCCTCGTTCCACTCGAACAATGGTGGATCGATCACCCAACAGAAAGCATGGACGCTTTCGTCAATGAGCTTGCGTTCCCGGCCAACGTGGAGACGAAGGCGTCCGAGTATCGTGGCAGCGGTGTCTTCGGCATCGGCAACCAAGAGAACGAGATCGCCCGGCCCCGCCTGCAAACGCTGGGCGAGTGTAGCGATCTCGTCCTCGTTCAGGAACTTGGCGATGGGAGAACGTGCGATGAGACGGCCGCTGTCCTGTTGGAGAGCCAGCCAAACGAGTCCCTTGGCACCGAAAGAGCGTGCGATCTCGGTCAGCTGATCGAGTTGTGAACGAGTTGCATCGGCGAAACCAGGAACGGCGAAACCCCGGATGACACCCCCTTCAGCGAGAACGCTTTGAAAGACGCCGAAACTGGTGTTGTGAAAGACCGACGAAACATCATCGATTTCTAGACCGAAGCGAAGATCAGGCTTGTCGCTGCCGTATCGTCTCATTGCCTCCTCGTAGGTAAGGCGTGGAAATGGTTTCGCTTGCAGAGGTTTGCTGGCAAAGCGCTCGAACATCTCCGTATACAGCCCTTCGACCAATTGGAGGACGTCCTCAACATCGACGAAAGACATTTCGAGATCGATTTGGGTGAACTCAGGTTGCCGGTCGGCTCGCAGATCCTCGTCACGCATGCAGCGAGCGATCTGGTAATAGCGGTCGAAACCGGCCACCATCAAAAGCTGTTTCAATTGCTGTGGCGATTGCGGCAACGCGTAGAAGTGGCCAGGAAAGATTCGGCTGGGAACAACGTAGTCTCGCGCTCCTTCTGGCGTACTCTTGATCAGCATTGGTGTCTCGATCTCGACGAAATCCCGCTCCTCGAGGTAATGCCGAATGAAGCGAACCACCTGATGCCGGAGAAGAAGATTGCGCTGGAGGCGAGCACGTCGCAGGTCGAGATAGCGGTATTCGAGCCGGAGGGACTCGTCGACGTCCGTTTCCTCGGCAATGGGGAACGGTGGCGTCTTTGCTGGATTGAGGATCTCGATCTGGTCGGCGAGCACTTCGATTTCGCCGGTGGAGAGAGCGGGGTTGATGGTTCCCTCCGGGCGGGCGACGACTTGGCCGGTCACTGCGAGGACGTATTCAGCGCGCACATGTTCAGCTACCTCATGAGCAGCACTCGAGTGCGCCGGGTTCGCGACGACCTGAGTTATACCGTAACGGTCTCTCAGATCGAGGAAGATAAGTCGACCATGGTCGCGCCGACGATGAACCCAGCCCTTCAGTGTGACGGTGCGTCCGATATGCTGGCGGCGGAGTTCACCGCAGGTCGTGTAGCGACGAACTGCGCGCGGTTCCGTGGAAAGGATGCTCTCTCCCATCGATCACTCCTTTCGTTGTGCACGTCACGCTGCTGTCATGTCTGGTGGGCCTCGTTCTCGAAGGAGATCCTCTTCCAGTTCGAGGGTCCAGCGCCGAAGCACCGACTCGGCATCGATTCCGGCTTCTGATGCCTGCAGCACTGCGTGTAGGAGTAAGGCGAGGATTCTCTCCTCCGACCTCTCGGTGAGCTGACGCACGATTCGCTCGCGCAGGTCAGCATAGCTGCCCGGCCTTGTCCGCGCGAGTCGCGCGAGGAGTTGCTGCGCGCGGACGAGTGCTGGCATCGTGCGAGGGTAAAGGGGTTTCGTCCGACCCTGTTCTCCGCGTTCGGCTGCCTTGATCTCGTCCCACCGCGCGAGGACGGCACTCGCTGATTCGACGCGAGCTTGCCCGAAAACATGGGGGTGACGTCGAACCAGTTTTTCGATAACTGTGCCGACAACATCTTCGTAAACGAAGGCTCCTCGCTCTTCGGCGATCTGGGCGTGCAGGATGACTTGGAGAAGGACATCACCGAGTTCTTCGCACAGCGCGTCGTCATCGTCCTCCTCTATGGCGTCGAGCGCCTCGTACGTTTCTTCGAGGAGGTAGCGGCGCAGACTCTGGTGGGTCTGTTCGCGATCCCACGGACATCCCGTCGGTGAGCGCAGACGAGCCACCACCTGCTGCAACGCTTCGGTCACGCGTGCATCCAGTACATCGATGGCCGGCAGAAAGACAGCAGTTGCTGCATCGTAGGGGTAGCGGTCGATTTCGTAGAGAGGAAGCACCTGGACCGCGGCGTCGATGTTTCCGGCATTCCGTACGACAGTCACTTGGACATCCTCGGGATAGATCCGAGAAAGGACGAGCTTGGCTTGCGACGCCACATGGCGATCGTACATCTGACCGATCAGTGCGGGACGGAGCGGTGAAAGGGGCAAACGTCCAGCCGCAAAGGGGCTGCTCTCCAGGCAACTCACGAGTTCGAGCGCGTCGACGATTTGGATTTGGTCGGCCAAGGGGTCGAGACGAAGGATCGGCAGCACGGCATCGATGAAACTGAGGCCAGGAATGATGGCGATCTCGATGCCGTGCAGCGGTGCGTCGGTGAGCAGTTGGCGAACCGTGGCCTCTCCGACCAGGGGATGTCCGGGAACGGCATAGACGAGTGGAGCAGTGCGGGCCTGGCTGAGGACGCGTCGGGCGATTTCCGCGTAAAGTTCCGTAAAAGATGTCGCGCTCTGGTAGAGATCGTCACAACTGTCCCATGATCGGCTCTCTGCGAAGAAGTTGACGATCGGATGTTGGCGGGTGCGCAAGAGAACCGGTCCCTCGCCGAGGGCGGCTCGTGCGGCCAGCGTCAATGCGTCCAATGGGCCTGGCCCGAGCCCGACTATGGTCAGACGTGCTGGCAGTGCCATCGCCTCGTTACCGCTGTGTCTGGCCAGACGAAGCGTTGCCGAGACTGAGGACCGCGAGGAAGGCCTCCTGTGGGATGTCGACGCTCCCGATGCGCTTCATGCGGGCCTTCCCCTCCTTCTGCTTCTCCAAGAGTTTCCGCTTGCG
>Ga0209143_1001286_pt1 | contig 11682 bp, 10 predicted proteins | sample FaiFalFF_MnMetaG_3_FD_184739 | JGI IMG/M metagenome (GOLD analysis project Ga0209143, IMG submission 184739) | Freshwater microbial communities from Yellowstone National Park, Wyoming, USA - Fairy Falls B (FF_Mn_B) MetaG (SPAdes) (version 3) | ecosystem: Environmental > Aquatic > Freshwater >...
GAGAAAAGGAAGATAGATTTGAAAAAGAAGATTTAGAGTTCCACAGAAGAATAAGAGAGTATTATATTGAACTTTCAAGCTACGATGAAAATTTAGTTTTAGTTGACGCAAGCCAAGACGAATACGAAGTTTTCAAAAACATAATCTATAAACTATATGAATTTTCAAAATCAAAATACGGGGAAAGGTAAAAGATATGTAAAAAACAGCAGATAGAAAAATAAAATAAAAGAATAAAAACGCTTTTTTACTTGCAAATTTTTTGCATCTAAAAATTTTTTGAAATTACCACAACCAAAAAACAAATGAATAATGTAAAAATGAAAAACGAAACAGAAAAACAACGGAAACAAAACAAACAAACAAAAAAGGAGGTGAAAAAATATGGTAGATGGAAGCATAAAAGAAATAAAAGTAGGACAGAAAGTACCAGACCTTAAAGTAACATATTATGATCCACAGAAAAAGGGTTTTGGTCAAATGAACCTTTACGACCTTTTACAGCAAGGTAAATGGGTAGTGTTCTTCTTCTATCCAGCTGACTTTACTTTCGTATTCCAACAGAGCTTGCAGATGTTAGCGAAAAGTATGATGAGCTCACAAAAGCAAATGTAGAAGTTATAGCATGCTCAACAGACACCCAATATGTTCATCTTGCATGGTGCAAAGACGAACCTCTTATGAAAGACTTCAAATGGAAAATGGCAGCAGACCCAACAGGAACAATATCAAGAACATTCGGAGTATACGATGAAAATTCAGGTCTTGCTTTGAGAGGAACATTTATAATAAATCCAGACGGAATATTGGTAGGATCAGAAGTAAATCACTACCCGGTAGGAAGAAACGCTGATGAGCTTGTGAGAAAAGTAAAAGCCTTCCAGCATGTCTACAAACACCCAGATGAAGCCTGCCCGGCAAAATGGGAACCAGGTAAGAAAACATTAAAACCAGGAGCAGACATAGTCGGAAGAGTGGGAGAAGTTCTAAAATAAAATTGAATGGGGGGGTCATCATTACTATTTTTCATAAGCGAGGACTCCCCCATCCTCTAAATCAAAAATTACAACTTCAACATTATTGTTTCCAGAAATTTCTTCTAATTTTTTCTTGGCAAGCCGAGCAACTTTTTTGAAAATTTCGGTTAATCCGAAAGATTTTGTAATTTCAGCAAACTCTCGTGCAGTATTTGCCTTAGAAAACAATTCTAAAATTTCTGGTGACGCATACTCCTTTGCTAACTCCACAAGGAATTCAATATCTACACTTGATTTTTTGGCGTGAGTATATTCTTCTCCCTTTGCGATTTTAGAAATTTTACCTATGAAACCAGCAAGAATAATCCTCTGAATTTTTTTCTGCGAGGCAAAACGAACTGTAAAGCCTATAAAATCGCCAACATCAACAAATGCAACATCAGGAAGTTCCGGGAACAATTTTTTAGCAAGTTCTTCACTTTGTCTCCCAGTTGTGCAAACTATTGTATCAACTCCACTTTCCTTCGCAACTGAAATCTGCTGACCAATAGAAGCTTTCCAAGCCCCCGTAGAATATGGAACAACTATCCCCAAAGTTCCAAGAATTCCTATTCCTCCGATAACGCCGAGACGCTCGAGCATAGTTTTCTTTGCTCTCTCTCTTCCATCAGGAACAAAAATTTCAACTTCAAAACACAAATCTTCTTCTTTCATCCCCATCTCCAAGGCAGCAGAAACGACCGCATTTTTTATCATTTTTCTTGGGACATGAGTTATATCTGGCTCACCTATTTCAAGTCCAAGCCCAGATTTTGTCACTCGTCCAACCCCTTCACCGCCCAGAATTTTCACACCTTTTTCCTTTGCGAATCTTACTCTGGCTCCTATTTGAGCACCGTGAGTGACATCTGGATCATCTCCTGCATCTTTTATTGTTAAAGCGAATGCCTCACCATTTGATTTTTCAACTCTAAATATTTCAAGACAAGCTTTCTGATCTTTTATTGGTAATGAAACCTCTACTTTTTTGATTTCAGATATATCTTTACCTAAAATAGCATATGTTGCCGCTTTTGCTGATACTGAGGCGCAGGTACCAGTTGTCCATCCATATCTTAACTCTCCTCTTTTTATTCTTTCACTTCTCTCGCGGCGATCTTCCATCTATGCAAATAAATACATTTAAAGCAAAGATAAAATAAATTTGGATAAATCTGTTTTCTGGGTTATCTTATCAGGAACTCGGATAAGATTCTAATTTATGATATAAATTCTGGGATTCTCATAACATCTATGACTGGGATTATTTCTTTTTTCCCTTCTTCGCCTATAACTTCTATTACTGAGGAAACTCCTTTCAGGTTAATTACACTTTTATCCAAATTTTTCATAACGGTATCACTTATATCTAATATCTCATCTGCAACGAGTCCTATATCAGAGTATTTACCCTCCTCTGATTCTATGATAAATATATAGAATCTTTCAGGGAGTTCTGACTTGCGACCCTCAAATGTTTCATCAAGAGTTATCAAAGGGTACTCCCTTCCTGATATTTCAGCAATTTTCCTTCCTTGCATAATCTTTATGACAATATCTTTGTTTTCAGGATAAACTTCTGTCTTCCTTATGGCAGAGAGAGGTAGAGCAAACTTTTTACCTCTCCACCTAAATATAACTGTCTCAACGACTATTTTAGCAGTAGGTATTTGTATAGAGAATGTGGTTCCTTCGCCCAGCTCTGACCTTATAGATATTCTACCTCCAATAGATTCTTCAATTTCTTTTTTCACTTCATAAAGTCCCGCACCTCGTCCTGCACCCTTATCTGCTGAATCCCTTGTAGAAAAGCCTGGGATAAAAAGTATCTTGAAAATTTTTTCCTTATCCCATGAGCCATCTGGCAATTTAAAATCATTTTCTGTTTCACCAAGGTCAAACCTCTTTGAAATATTTGGGTTACTTTCTCTCCACGCAAGATACTTCCGAACAACCTTAGCTGGATCAATACCTCTTCCATCATCAGTTATCTCTATAATTATATTTCCCCCCCTTCTTCTTGTTTTTATTGTGATTTTTCCAAATTCACTCTTGCCTAATAATCTCCTTTCTTCTGCCGGTTCTATTCCATGAGTTACAGCATTTCTTGCTATATGTAAAAGTGAATTTCTTAGCTTACGAGCTATTTCCGTATCAACCGTTATACTCTCTCCCTCTTTCCTTATCTCAATTTTCTTACCCATCTGATTTGCAGTGGTTATAAGATCCCTCTCTAAAACCTTTAAAATATCATCTAATGAAAACATCCTAACCCCAAGAACAATATCTTGAAGATCCTTTATCTTCCTTTCAATCTCAGACATGTTATCTCTTATTTTCTGTATTGTTTCTTGTTGCTGAATTCCAAAGGAAGCAAACAAAGATTCCATAGAAGTATAAACGCTATTTTTTATCGTAACGAGATCACCGATTATATTCATTATTTTTTCTATTTCAGATATATCAACTTTAAGAGAGACTTTTGCAGATTGCGGAGCAACAGCAGCCTTCGCAGAAACTTTCCTAGCAGCAGAGAAAAGTTTTTGAAAGTCTATAACTTTCTTTAATTCTTCTATGTTAGCCTCATCCTTTGTAGGAGCAATTATAAAACAGAAAACTATAAATTCTCCTTCTATTTTCGTGATTGTAGATAATATCTCAAAACCTTTTTCTTTTATCTCTTGCATCACACTTTTACCTTCTTTGTCGTAATCACTTTCAAAAGATAATTTTAAAAAACCGAGATACAAGTCTTTCCCTCCATCAATATATTTTTTCAGTTGCAGAACTTCAGAATCAGATAGTTCGTCAATTATAGATTTATCAGCGACCTTTTCCTTCACTTTCTGCCTTATCAGCTCTTTCTCTGATAACTGAATAAGATCAACTGACTGTGAAGAAAGCTGAGTATCATAATATGAAACAAGCTTTGACGGAGCACGAGAAGGTTCAGAAGGTTTGTATTGTCCAGCAGAGCCAATTTCAAAATCAATATCTAAGTTAGAATCCTGTGGTTGTGGATGAGATGAAATATCCATCAAAAATACCTTCAATCTCTGTACTACCGAAATAATATAAGGAATCATTTCTTCATTTAGCTCTTCTTTGCCCTCCCTTATATTTACGAAGAAATCTTCAAGCTTATGAGCTAGATCGCCCACCTTCATAAAACCTACGCTATAAGAACTCCCCTTTATAGTATGAAACTTTCTCAAAATCTCGTTTACAATCTCGGCAGAAAATCCTTCTTTCAATAAATCAATATCATCAAGAATCTGGTCTATAAGCTCTTCGGTTTCGTTAAAATAGAGTCTGAGAATATTGTCCATATATAATAAAGATTAATTCGGAAAAAATAGCAAAAAAAAATTAGCGAATTGAAGGGATAGGCTCCCCTATAAGGTCTGGACCGTCAAAATCCAAAATCTTAATATCATAGAAGGAATGTTCCAAAGAACCAAAAGATACACTATCTTCCTTTTTCAATATAACTTCCCCATCTATTTCAGGAGCTTGGAAATAGGTTCTAAATTTTCCATCACCTTGATTTATGCACCTGAAAACCTTTCCTACTCTCTCCTTTTGCTTTTCTAAAAGAATTTTTGTCCAAAGCCTCATAAGTTCTTTTTTTCTTCTTTCAACAACTCTTTTACTTACAGGGTTTTTCTTCCAAAGATCAAACGCAGGTGTGCCAAATTCAGGAGAGAAGGAAAAAACACCAAGCCAAGAAAATCTATATTTTTCAACAAAACTCAAAAGCTTTTCAAACTTTTCTTCCGTTTCACCGGGAAAACCCACTATAAGTTCTGTTCTTATTTCAAGGTCCGGTAGTATTTCCATAACCTTATCCATTATTTTATTTATGGTTGCCTCACCAGTTGCTCTTCCCATCGCGCGCAAGATTTCATCATCTGCATGTTGGAATGGCATCTCAATATATCTGACTATCTTCTTATTAGAAGAAATGTACTCTATAAGTTTTTCAGCAAATGTATCTGGATAAACATAAAAAAGCCGTATCCATTCAACCCCGTCTATATCTGATATTTTATCAAGTAAATTAAAAAGTGCTTCTCTCTTTTTTCCAAGATCTACTCCCCACATAGTTGTATCTTGCGATATAAGAATAAACTCCCTCACCCCTGCCTCTGATGAAAGATATTTTATCTCATTCAGAATTTCGTCTTCTGACCTTGATTTTATCTTTCCTCTTATAAGCGGAATAGAGCAGAAGGAGCAATTTCTTGAACACCCTTCTGAAAGCTTGACATAAGCCGAAAAAGGAGAAAGTGTATTGAGCCGAGGCGGTAAATTTGATTTTGACTTTTTTTGATTTAAATTCAAATCTCTCCATTTCGCCGAACCATTTTTTTGCAAATTCAGAGAAAGTAAATTAATAACATCCTCTTTATCTTTCAAAACAAAATCTGCCTCAACGAGCCTTTTGACATTTTCAACTCCTATTCTTTTTGGCAAGCATCCAAAAACAATAACCTTTTTCCCATAAGAGGAAAGTTTTTTTGAATATTCTAAACTCATCCTCCTTGCTTCTTCAATAAATCCACAAGTATTGACTATTATGAAATCTGCCTGATCTGGATTTGGAGATGACAAGAGTCCCATCCTCATAAGTTCTAATGAAAGATTTTCTGAATCAACAAGATTTTTCGGGCATCCAAGATTTAGGAGAAAAAACTTATATTTTTCCTTCGTAGGCATTTTCAAGTACTTCTAAAATTGCTTCTGGCATTATAGCAAATCTTGGATTAGATATTATAGATGGATCTCCGATTGCAAGTTCAGCTATTTTTGGAAAATCCTCTTTCCTTACTCCAACTTCTTTCAAAGTTTTTGGGAGACCAAGCCTTTCTATGAATTTCACAACTTCATCTATTGCCTTTCTTGCCAATTTTTTTTCATCAGTATCACTAACCCCAAAAGCTTCTGCAACGAGCTTATATCTTGGACACTCAGGTAAGTTGAACATCATACCATAAGGCAATATGAGCGAATTCGCTAAACCGTGTGGTATACCATACATAGCTCCGATAGAGTGAGCTATTGCATGGACTATCCCGACCTGAGCATTTGTGAAAGCGGCTCCTCCCATCATTGCGGCAACTTGCATATTCTGGCGAGCTTCCAGGTCATGTGGATTTTCAATAGCTCGTGGCAAATTTTCTTTTATAAGCCTTATTCCATATACCGCAAAAGCATCTGAAATAGGATTGTTCTCCGTTGAATGAATTGACTCTATACAGTGTGTCAGGGCATCCATACCCGTATGAGCTGTAACAGATGGTGGCATAGATGTAGTTAAAGTAGGGTCTAAAATTGCAACAGTTGGCATAATATACCAATCAACATAAACGAGTTTCCTTGCCTCTTTTTCATCTTTTATTACTGCAACATGAGAGACTTCTGAACCTGTTCCGGCAGTTGTCGGTACGGCGATATGAGGTAAAGTTGGTTTAGATAAGATAAAAACACCGGAATGATCCCTTATATTTCCTCCTTTTTCAAATAGTATAGCAACTGCCTTTGCAGTATCTATTGAAGAGCCGCCGCCAACGCTCAAAAGACCATCCACTGACTCCCTTTCGGCAATTTCAAAAGCTTTATCTACTATTGAACATTCAGAATCCGGTTTTACATCGTCAAACAAAACATATTTTTTCCTTCCATCAAGAACTTCCCTTATTTTCCTTATTATATCTGTCTTTTCAGAAATTATCTTATCTGTTATTATAAGAACTTTACTTACCCCTAATCTATCAAGCTCTACCGGGATTTCATTTATAGTGTCTTTGCCTACTACAACTTTGGTTCTGAGGTTGAAAATAAAATTTTTCATCTTACAACTCCTCCACCGAGGATTTCACCTTTGAATATCCAAACTGTAACACCGTTTGTTCCCCATTTAGTTTTTGCAATAGCGAAACCATAATCTATATCCGCTCTTATTGTCTGCAACGGCAATCTTCCCTGCAAAATCCATTCTGCTCTGGCAATTTCTACACCTCCTAATCTTCCCTCACAGTTTATCTTTATACCTTTTGCACCAGCCCGAAGAGCAGAAGCAATGGCTCTTTTCATCGCAGGTCTATACGGAATGTTCTTCTCCATCTGCGAAGCTATATTTTCAGCTATAAGCTGAGCGGAAAGATCTGGATTTCTTATCTCTATTATATCGATGGAAATATTATCTTTTGGTATTTTTGAAACTTGCGAGATAAAGTTTTTAATTCTTTCTATACCAGCGGCTTTCTTTCCTATAACTATTCCGATTTTTGCACAGTGCACTTCAATAAAAATTCTATCCATTATTCTTTTTATTATTATCTTATCTATTGCAGCATTATAATATGTTCTTTTTATCCAATCTCTTATTTTTAAGTCCTGATGAAGTAAACGAGCATAATCTTGCTTTGTTGGGGCTGCCCATATTGAATTCCAATTTTTATTTACTCCTAACCTAAAACCTATCGGATGTGTTTTTTGTCCCATAATTATATCATCCTCCTTTTTTCATTTACTATTCTAACTTCCTTTCAAGATAAACAAAAATATGTGTGGTCTTTCTCCAAATCGGTAGAGCTCTTCCGTAAGCAGATGGTTTCCATCTCTTCAAATATGGTCCCTTACCTATTACTATTGATTTTATGTAAAGTTGATTTGCTGGGATATTGAAGTTATGTTCAGCATTCGCTATTGCGGAACGCAAAGCTTTCTCTATATATCTCGCTGGTTTATTTTTCATAAATTTAAGTAAATCCAAAGCCTGCAACGCTTTCTTGTTTCTCAAAGAAGATGCAACAAACCATGTCTTTTTTGGAGAACACCTTGCATACCTCAAAACCGCATAAGCATCTGCTTGAACTCCCCTCATACTATATATACCTCCTTTTTTATCTATTTATCTATTTTTCCCCCGGCTTTCTTATTTCTACTTTTTTTGTTTTGTCTGGATGCCCTCTGAAAGTTCTCGTAAAAGAAAACTCTCCAAGCTTATGACCGACCATCTCTTCTGTTATATAAACAGGAATAAATGTTCTACCATTATGAACAGCAATCGTGAATCCGACCATCTCCGGTATTATTGTTGATCTTCTGGAATATGTTTTCACTACAACCTTCTCTCCTCTCAAAACTTTCTGCCGGAGAGCGGAAATCTTTTCAATAAGATGGTCATCAACAAAAGGTCCTTTCTTCAAAGATCTTGGCATAATTTAATGTATTTAGTGTATTATAAATCAAAAATAATCTTTTTCCAAAATTTTTGGCTTACCGTACTTTTGAGGTGCTCCTGTAAATTATAGCGAATAAACCTAAATTCAACGAATCTATTATGATAAATCTATTAGGGCAAAATAGTATAAAAAACCAGTGTCTTATTTTTATGTCCATAATAAAAGAAAGTTTTTATTTTTTAGATTTGGATTTTTGAAAAAAGCTTTTTAAACTATATTTTGTGTTCTGGCAAGAGAAAAAGAAAGAAAGAGTGGAAAAAACAGAAAATGAATCAAACAAAAAAGAGGAAAAATTAGAAGAGAAAGATGAAAGCGAAGATTTAGAAAAAGAAATAAGAGAAAAAGTATTTATTTCCTTCATAATATCACTGGTTTTTATAATAAGCACAGGATTAATCATCGGTACAATTATAACACTTGTGAGGTTTAACTGGTGGAAATTCATAAGCCTCCTAATTTCAAAAACTCTCCCCCCACTTCTTGCAATCTACTTTTCTATACTATTGATTTTCGCGGTCATATTGTGGATAAAAGTAAGAGACTTAATAGTTGAAATTAATGAAAGAGTAAAAAGAGCGAAAACCTCTGATAACGCGCTATCGGAAATATCCCAGAAAGTATCATCAGCAGCTCAGTTCACATTTATATCTTCTCTATCGGCATACTTTCTTGCAGCAATCTTGACCCCAGTGGTAATCCATTTTCAAGATATAGGAGATATTCATGTATCAATAATATATGTGTCTTCTATCATATCGGTTTCTTTTCCATCTGCTTTTGTCACTTCAACTCTGATAGGTTCCGCACTTTCAGAAACAATTAGATTACCGAAAACATATTTAAAAGAAACATTATACATAGCGAACATACCTTTAAGGGTTAAAATAATTGGCGGAATAATATCAATAATATTTTTGATTTCTCCGATACTCTTTATTTATCACCTTGAAACAACGATAAGGTCAATAAAAGAAATTCAAGCAAAAGAAATCTTCAATTCTTTCTCCCGAGGGGAACATATACCGTACAGTATAAGGTGGGAGGTATCAAGAGATAGCTTAAAAAACTTACCCTTTGAAAAGCAAATATTTGACGCAATAGAAGAAAAAATCAAGCTAAAAGAAGGTTTCCTTTTTGATTATTTGTCCCCTGCTATATTCATTTTTAGAGAAAAAGACAGCAAAACAATAGAGGGTTATGTCGTTCCTATGATATGGGTTGAAGATAAAATAAAAAGTGAGATTTTACCATTCATAATTATCTCAGTTATTCTTTCTGGATTATCAGTGCTGCTTATAAACATATCAATAGGTAGATATATATCAAGAGCAATGCGCGATAGTGAAAAAAGAATTGTTATCACAGATGATGAGTTTTTCAGGATATCATCTATCATTTCAAAACAATCCTATGAAATTGAAGACCTATCAAATAAATACTCAAAAACTCAAGAAGAAGTAAGACAATCTGCATTACAAATATATTCCATGCTCACTGATACAAGGACAGGTATCCATAAAACACAAGAGGAAATAAGAAAACTCAAAACATCTATAACCAGAATAAACCAAATAATATCAAAAGATATTGAAACAGAAACCTCATTACCAACAGAGCCAATAGAACCAATTTATTATAAAGTAAATGCTATAACAAAAGACATAAAAAGGATAAAAGATAAAGTTAATGAAGTTATATCTCAAATAACAGAATTTTCAAATGAAAAAATTACAACGAGAACATCTCAAAGAGATATTCACTACGATGAAATGATGTCTCTAAAAGAAGTTATGCTATCAAAGAAAATAGAATTTGCAAAATCAAATATAGAGAAATTAGATGAATTCTTGGAGAAACTGAGAGAAAAATCGGAGAGATTTGTAAGCATAGTAGGAAAAATCTCTTCAGATATAGATAAATTTATTTCTCTGCAAGATGATATAGAAAAGCTTAGAAAAAGATTAGTAATACTTTCTGTGAACACAACAATAATAGCAGTAAGAAGCGAAGGACAATCAAAGGAGGAGCTATCTATAATAGCAAAACAAATGTCAGAAACAATTGATGAAATAACAAAAATATCAAATAATATAAAAGAGATTAAAGAAATTGCTAACAGAATAGAAAACGAATACTTATCATTCTCAGAAGATGGAGCAATAAAAGATATACTGTCAGACATTTCAGGCTTAATAAAAAGTATTCAAGATATAATAGAGGAAGATATAACTACATTAGCGTCAGATATAACAAAAAGTTCATCTGAACTTATTCTGAATATGAAACAACTATCTTCAAGAATCAACGAAACAGATGAATTTCTAAAAAAATTATATCAAACATTACCCAAGATAGAGAATAAAAAGCATGAGATATCTACATCATTTGAAGAGGCGATAAAAGATCTTCAAGATTTGAGCGTAAAATCCCAAGAAATGGAAAAAAAATGCGAGAACATATCAAAAAACTTTGAATTAATCCTTGAAAAATACAGAAACTTTAAAGCAGAATTTCAGAGTATCATCTACTCAATAAGATCGGAAACAAAGAAAATTTTTGACACCATAGAAAAAATAGAAAAAGAGCAAAACAATATAAAAACTACGATAGAAAAAGTGCTAAAATTTATTTCTGACCTCCTTCAAGGATAAAAACTTTCTCCATGTCTTCTAATTTATCAAGCTTTCCAAACCTTATATAACTTCCTCCATAGTAGGTCGGAATAAGATCTGTAAAATGAGAGGCTTTGACAGGTTTAGTAAGAGTACCTTTACCAAATCCTGCAACTCCCCCCGGAAACGCAAATTCAATAGAAAAAACCCCAGAAGAATCAGGATATGCCACAGAACGCATAGACGGCCCCCCTGTCATTATAAATGATTTTTTAGGATCATCGGTCACCAAATATATCCACGCAACAGCGGGAGCCACTGGTCCAAGATCAATAGGGAAAGGACCAATATCATAAACAGATAAATTCGCCACAGAAACAAAATGATAAAGCTTCATCTTCGCCAACCTACCCCACAACCAGCTCTGCGGTTCAGAACCAAAATTAGCTGAAAGATAAGAAACAGCAGAAACAAAACTCCTATAAATAATTTCTCCTGCTGTCTCCTTTTGTTCTGTTCTCACATCATCAAAAAAGTCTTGTTTGCTTGTACCAGTAGCAGAAAAGTAAATTTGCTTTACAAAGAAATCTTCAAATTCAGGTGGAATACGAGTAATATCAGCGGCAAAGAACTCATCTTCAAAGGTATTTTTGATAAGCTTTGTGACAAAAACCCAGAAAATAGTGCAAGCAGATGAATTCTTTCTTATATCAACATCAGAAACTTCCGAGAAAGAAAATTCTTCAAGGTCAGCAAGTTTAAAACCTGATTTACAAGTCATATCCCAAGATGAAAGTAAAGAAA
>Ga0209143_1001300_pt1 | contig 11607 bp, 10 predicted proteins | sample FaiFalFF_MnMetaG_3_FD_184739 | JGI IMG/M metagenome (GOLD analysis project Ga0209143, IMG submission 184739) | Freshwater microbial communities from Yellowstone National Park, Wyoming, USA - Fairy Falls B (FF_Mn_B) MetaG (SPAdes) (version 3) | ecosystem: Environmental > Aquatic > Freshwater >...
CCCCGCCGGGACCCGTGTGCTGTTCCGCTTGCCGGCAGAGCTCACGCTCCAGGATATGGAGCTGGGACCCCCGCCACCATAATTCCCAAGAAGATTCGTCGCCAAATTTTGGAGCAAACAAATGCAGTCGAGATTGAACTGGGTCGAAGTGCCACTGTTGAGGAGGCAAAGAGCTTACATGACGCTATAGGCAGACTCGCTGCGGATTTGGAGGGAGTTGATAGAGTGCTATGCCGATTGTTCCTCCACGTCGGGGCTTGCGCATTCTCAACTTTAGTGGACTCGACGGCACTAAATTTGTAGGTGTGATATCGAAGGCTGTCAAGTCAGTTTTGGGGGCAAGGCGAATCTTGCCCCTGCGGATAGTTGAGGGTAACCTTGTAAGTAACCTATGGAGGGAGAAGCACAATGCCAAAGGAGAAGCGTACCTCCAAAAGCTACAAGGACTTGACTCTGGAGGAACTGCTACAGCTGCCGCCGGAGGAGATGATGGCGGCGTTGAAGGAGCAGGCACTCAACTCCGAGCTGATTGTGCTGCTTCCGGAGGACCACCCAATCTTTCAGGAAGGGTGGATGATATTTACGCTACCGAGGTTACCGAGGTTCTACCACTCGAAGAACGATACTACGAATGGCTCCGAGGACTCCGAGACTTAGCCTGCAGGGGAGAGTGGGAGAAAATCCCCAAAGAGCCGCAGGCATTCATTCGGAAGCTGCTTCGCAAGCTGCCTCGCACGGCTGAGCAGGAGTCCGCCCCAGCCGAGACTCCGCCGCGCAAGGGGAAAGCCAGGACGCGGCGTGCTGAGGCTGCTGTACACCCGAGGCTTCTCTCGGGGGCGAGCCGGTTGCCGAAGCGGTTTCCGAGGCTCTGCCGCTCCGGTACCTCCGGAGGCTACGGCAGCACCTGAGATGCCCATCACTGAGCCGGAACGCTTGCAAAGTCCTATTTTCGCCTCCGAACCGCTGAGCACGGCTCGATGCTGCTCCTTGTGCTGCTGCTCTTGGCTGGCTGCGGCGGGTTGGACCCAACGGTGCTCCTGACGGAGGCGTACATCACCGGCACGGTGCGCTTCCGTGGGGCATGGCCTCCAGTGGACAGCCTGCAGGACCTTCGCGTTGTGGCGTTCCAGAACTACCCTCCGCAGGATGTGCTCGGCGAGGTGCTCTCCGGCAAGGCGCTGTTCACCACCGAGCGGCTTCCCTTTAAGGTGGATTCGGCAGCCTATCAGCTCCGAGTTGAAAAGCTGCCGGTGACCTTCCGCTACATCGTCGTGGCGCAGCAGTACGGTCCGGATCCCCTCCGCCACTGGCGGGTGGTGGGCATTTACGGCTGCCCTCCGCCGGCGGATACGGCGTGCCAGCCCGGCAGCCTCCAGGTGCAGGAGGCGGGCAGATGGTACCGAGCCGATATCGAGGTGGATTTCGAGCACCTACCGCCGCAGCCATTCCCATGAGGCAGCTCCGTTGGCTCGCCGTGTTGGGAACCGCAGGGATGCTCTGGGCGCAGCAGCCGCCCGGGGCTGTACTGCAGCTTGTGGTACGCGATGCTGCCACCGCGCAGCCGCTCTCCGGCGCTACGGTGCAGCTGCAGGGAACGGTGTTGGGAGGCATTAGCCGGCGCGATGGAACGGTCCGCCTGGAGCGCATTCCGGCAGGGGAGTATGCGCTCGTGGTGAGCATGGTCGGCTACCGGGTGTGGCAGCGCACACTCCGGCTTCAAGCGGGCGATACCGTGCGCGTGCTCGTTGAGCTGGAGCCGCAGCCGGTCGGGCTGGTTCCGATTGTGGTCACCGCTGCAAAGCGGGCACAGACGCTGCAGGAGGCGCCGGTGAGCATCTCTGCCGTTGAGCTTGCACCGGTGCTGGAGCGCAGCTACTCTAAGCTGGACGAGGTGCTGCGGACGATTCCCGGGGTGACGGTCAACCGCGACCATGTGAGCATCCGGGGGTCTTCGGGATTTGCCCTTGGGGTGGGCTCCCGCACGCTGCTGCTGCTGGATGGCATCCCGCTGCTATCGGGCGATAGCGGGGAGATGAAGTTCGATGCCCTGCCGCTGATGGCAGCCGAACGCATCGAGGTGCTCAAAGGCGCAGCCTCGGCGCTCTACGGCACAGCGGCACTCGGGGGTGTCATCAATGTCATCACGCGCGAGCCATCCGAGCAGCCTCAGGGCGCCTTCCGGCTCTACGGTGGTGTGTACGGCACTCCGCGCTTTGGGCAGTGGCGGATTGGGCGGCGCGGGTTCTGGGGTGCCGATCTGCGCTACACGCAGCGGCTGGGACCGGTCGCACTCCTGAGCAGCGCCACAGTGGTGCGCGACGAGAGCTACCGGCTCGACGACGACTCCTTCCGCTGGCAGCTCTTCTCCAAGCTCACCTGGAGGGTCAGCCCGCCCACAGCCCTGACCGTGCTCCTCCAGCACGCCGATGATGACCACGGCAATTGGCTCTACTGGCGCAGCCTGCAGGAAGCAACCCGTCCGGGCAATTCCGATAGCCCACAGCGGGTGCGTTCGTGGAAGAGCCTTCTTGCTGCCGAATGGCGGCAGTTCTGGAGCACACGGCTCAACAGCACCCTGCGGACGGGGATGTACCGGACGGAGTTCCGCAATCGGCTGCCCGGAGCGCCGGACACCTTGCCCAGGTCGGTTGCCTACTCCCTTTCGGCAGAGTGGCAATGGGGATGGCAGTGGCAGCCGAACGCTCTGCTGACCAGCGGAGTCCACAGCATCGGCAACGTGGTGGAGGCGCCCATCTACGGGGAGCGCCGGCAATGGCTGTTGGCAGCCTATGTGCAAGCCGAGCTTGGGATGCTGCGCCCGTTGGGCATCACTGCTGGCGCCCGGCTGGATTGGGAGCGGACGCAAGGGGCGGCAGAGCATCTTGAGCTCAGCCCGCGCCTGGGGATTGTCTACGCCAGTTGGTTCGGTCCGCAGTTCCGATTTGCGCTTGGGCGAGCGTTCCGCGCACCGACAGTTGCCGAGCGCTTTGCGCAGCTCCGCACCGCCGGCTTCGTCGTTCGTCCGAATCCGCAGCTCAAGGCTGAGCGCGGCTGGAGTGCAGAGCTCGGCGCTGCCGATACGCTACGCTTTGCCGGAAAGCCCTGGGCAGTGGATGCGGCGGTGTTCCATTCGGACCTCTTTGACCTCATCGAGCCAGGGTTTGGGCAGGATGCGGTGATCCAGTTCCGCAATGTCACGCGCGCGCGGGTACAAGGGGTGGAGCTCAACGCGACCGGCTGGGTGGGTCCGAGCCTGTGGGCGAATCAGCCCGGTGCACTCCGCTGCGAACTGGCGCTGACGCTGCTCAATCCGCGTGATCTGAGCGCAAACAGCGTGCTCAAGTACCGCAGTCGCTGGCTTGGAATTGCCCGTGGGATGCTCCCGCTGGGCTTTGGGGAGCTCCATCTGGAGTACCGCTACCAGAGCCGTGTGGAGCGCATCGATGAGGAGTTCAGCACCCTTGGGCTCATTCGCCACGCCGATCAGCGCGTTCCCATCCACGTTGTGGAGCTGCGCTGGACGCTCGAGGGGATGGCGCTGGTGGGACTGCCGCTGCAGTTGAGCCTGGGCGTGCGGAACGCATTCGACTACTACTACACCGAGGTGCCGGGCAATTTGGCAGCACCGCGGCAGTTCGTGCTGCAGCTCTCCGGTGGATGGTGATGGTGCGCCAGCTCGTGCAGATTGCCCGATGGGAAGCCGCGCAGACGCTGCGCCATCCCAGCTTTGTCGTTGGCATGGTGCTGCCGGTGGCGATTGTAGCGCTGGGCATCCTGGGGAGCGTGCGGGGCTCTTCGGCGGCGCCGGCGGTGCACAGCATCGGCGTGGTGGACTACTCCGGCGCGTGGGTCAAGCGCTTGGAGGAGCGCCTGGCAGAGCGTGTGCGGACACCGGAGGGAGTGCCCGCGCTGGTGCTGGTGCCGCTTCCGCCACAGCCGGATTCGCTGTTGTGGGCGGAGGCGCTCGACCGGGTCCAGCGTGGCGAATGGCTGGGCGTTGTGCTCCTTCAGGAGCAGGGCACAGTGCTCTCGCTGCGGCTGTGGGCGTCAGAGCAGGGGCTGCCAGCACTGCAGCTTGTGGGGCAGGTGCTGCGGGAGGAGCTCCGGGGGCGTACGGCGCCGCCTGAGCCGGAGCCGCTCGTCATTGCGGAGCAGCGGCGTATCCCTCCGCGCCCTCGGCAGATTGTGCCCTTTCTGCTCGTGGCGCTGTGCGGTGTGCTGATGGCAAGCGGGATAGGCTGGGCAGCCCGAACGCTGACTGAGGAGCGGATGTCACGGTTGGCGGAATTCCTGCTTTCGGTTGTGCCTGCTCGGACGCTCCTGCTGGGCAAGCTCGCAGGGTGCTTGCTCGTGGGAGCGGTGCAGCTCCTGCCGATTGTGGTGCTACTGCGGAAGGGGATGCCGCCGGAGCTTCCGCTGGGGGCGGTTGTGCTGCTGCTGGCTGTGGGGTACGCGTTCGCTTCGCTCTGGGGCATTGTCCTTGGAGCGTGGGCGCGCACGGAGGCACAGCTTCAGGGGGCGGTGGCGCTGTCGGTCTTCGCTGCGGTCTCGGTCCTGTGGATCCTGGGATGGGCTCCACCGGTGCTGCTGCAGGTGACCGCGGCGGTGCCCCTGTGGAGCGCTTCGACAGCGCTGTGGCAACTGGCGCAGCAGGGGCGGGTGGATGCGCTGGTGTGGGGCGCCGTTGGGCTGAGTGTGGGATTCGGTGCTGCGCTCCTGGAGTGGCTTGCACGTCAGGGCTGGCGGCTGTTTCTGCCGGAGCACCCATGAGCCGACCGCCGCGCTGCCTGGAGGAGGTTCTGCAGGAGTTGCTGCGGCAGTCCGGGCTGCAGATGCAGTTGCAGCTTGCCCGGTTGCCGGAGCTGTGGGCAGAGGTTGTGGGGGAGGCAGCCGCCCGCGCCTGCCGCCTTGTGCGCTTTGAGGGTGGCGAGCTCCACGTCGAGGTGCTCGTACCTGCCTGGCGGGTCGAGCTGCGACTGCGGAGCGAGGAGCTGCGGCAGCGGCTCAACGAACGGCTCGGTGCCGAGCTGGTGCATGCACTGCGCATCCGATAGCTGCTGCAGCTTGCACGTCTATAGCCGCAGAGAGTTGGATCTGCCGCAGAGCGCAATGGAACAGCACGAACCGCTGACGACCGTAGACGCCAACGGCTACACCGAAGAGAGCATCCGTGTGCTGGAGGGATTGGAAGCCGTCCGGCGCCGCCCGGCAATGTACATCGGGGACGTGGGCGAGCGCGGGCTGCACCACCTCATCTACGAGGTCGTGGACAACTCCATTGACGAAGCCCTTGCGGGCTACTGCCGCCACATCACGGTGGTGCTCCATGCCGATGGAGGCTGCTCGGTGGAGGATGACGGGCGTGGCATCCCCGTGGGCATCCATCCAGAGCGGGGCATCTCTACGCTGGAGCTGGTCATGTGCACCCTCCATGCCGGCGGGAAGTTCGATAAGACCGCCTACAAGGTCTCCGGCGGACTGCACGGCGTGGGGGTCTCCTGTGTCAACGCCCTCTCCGAATACATGCGCGTGCGCGTCTGGCGCGATGGTGCCATCTGGGAGCAGGAGTACAGCCGCGGCGTGCCGCTGACCCCAGTCCGCCGCCTGGGGGAGACCGAGCGCACGGGCACGCTGGTCTACTTCCGACCCGACCCGCAGATCTTCCGAACCACCGTCTTCCGCTACGAGCGCGTTGCCGACCGGCTCCGGGAGCTGGCGTTCCTCAATCCCGAGGTGACCATCCTGTTGCGCGACGAGCGCGATGGGACCGAGGAGCGCTTCCACTACGAGGGCGGGCTGCGCGATTTCGTGCGCTACTTGGACGAGGGCGAAACACCGCTGACACCGGTCATCCTGCTGAGCGGGAAAGCCGTCGGCGAATCCGGCACGGAGACCTACGTGGACATCGCCCTGGAGTACAACGCCGGCTACGAGGAGCGGCTGCTCTCCTACGCCAACAACATCAACACTGCCGAGGGCGGAACGCATGTGTCGGGCTTCCGCTCCGGGCTCACGCGCACGCTCAACGCGTACGCACAGGCAAATAACCTGGCAAAGGTCCAGCTCATCGGGGACGACTTCCGCGAAGGGCTCACCGCCGTCATCGCCGTCAAGGTTGCCGAGCCACAGTTCGAGGGGCAGACCAAGACCAAGCTGGGCAACAGCGAGGTCGAGGGCATCGTACGCTCCATTGTCAACGAGCAACTGGGGCGCTATCTGGAGGAGAACCCCGCCGTTGCCCGCCGGATTATCGAGAAGGCGGTGCTGGCAGCTGAGGCACGGATTGCCGCGCGCAAATCGCGTGAGCTGGTCCGCCGGAAGAGTGCGCTCGAAAGCGCTGCCCTGCCCGGCAAGCTTGCCGATTGCTCCTCGCGCAATCCGGAGGAGTGCGAGCTCTTCCTGGTCGAAGGGGATTCCGCCGGTGGTTCAGCAAAGCAGGCGCGGGACCGCCGCTTCCAGGCAGTGCTGCCGCTCAAGGGCAAGATCCTCAACGTGCAGAAGGCGCGCCTGGTCAAGGTGCTCGACAACGACGAAATCAACATGATCATCACCGCCATCGGCGGCGGCTTCGACGAGAGCTTCGACATCTCCAAGGTGCGCTACGGCAAGATCATCCTCATGGCAGACGCCGACGTGGATGGTTCGCACATCCGGACGCTGCTGCTGACGCTGTTCTTCCGCTTTATGCGCGAGCTCATCTACGAAGGGCGCCTCTACATTGCCCAGCCGCCGCTCTATCGCATCAGCACGGGCAAGCGCGATTACTACGCGCACTCCGACCAGGAGCGCGATGCCATCCTGGAGCGCCTGCGCGCAGAGGGGGTGCGTCCGGATTCCATCACGGTCTCCCGCTTCAAAGGGCTTGGGGAGATGAACCCGGAGCAGCTCTGGGAGACCACCATGAACCCGGAGACGCGCACCCTGCTGCAGGTGACGCTGGAGAATGCCGCCGAAGCCACACGCATCTTCGACATCCTCATGGGCGATAAGGTGGAGCCGCGCCGGGAGTTCATCGAGCGCAACGCGCTGTTTGTGCGCAACCTGGATATTTAGCCATGGCGGGCACGCTGCGGGCGCAACTCCTGCAGTGGGTGCGGGTTCGGCAGGCACTCCTGGGACCCCGCTGCTTTTGGGAGGAGCCTGCCAGAGTGGAGTCGGGCAGCGGTGCAATCCCCGACTCCGGGCATGCATCCCAACAGCAGCGAGCGCAGGCGCCGAGCGTAGCCGTGCCCAATCCCCCGGCGCTATCGGAGGAGCTTCCGCTGCCGGTACTGGAGCCGCCGCGCTTCCGCATGCCGGTGGTGCAGCCATCGGGGCTCTTTGCGCAGCTCCCACCGTGGCAGCAGAGCCAGACCCTGGAGGAGCTCTACGAGCACATCCACACCTGCACGGCATGCCCATTAGGGCTGACGCGCACGAACTTCGTCTTCGGCACGGGGAATCCCCAGGCGGAGATCGTCGTCATCGGGGAGGCGCCCGGCGCCGAGGAGGACGCCCGCGGAGAGCCCTTCGTTGGTGCTGCGGGGCAACTCCTCACGCGCATGCTCGCGGCAATTGGGCTGCAGCGCGAGGAGGTCTACATCTGCAACATCCTCAAGTGCCGTCCCCCGGGCAACCGGCGTCCACTCCCGCAGGAGGTGGCAACCTGCCGACCGTACCTGTGGAAGCAGTTGGAGCTCATTCAGCCGGCGTTCCTCCTGGTGCTGGGGGCAACGGCGGCAAGTGCGCTGCTGGAGCGGGAGCACAAGATTGCCGAGCTCCGAGGGCGTCCAATCCCGCTGCAGGGCATGCTCATGGTGGTCACCTACCATCCGGCAGCGCTGCTGCGCAACCCTCAGTGGAAGCGCCCGGCGTGGGAGGATCTCCAACTGCTGCGCCAGCTCTACGATGCCTACCGTGCGCGCCGTGCTTCGCACCCTGCGTGATGCCGTGCTGACGGGCTTTCTGCTGCTGCTGGGGTGGGGCGCTGCGCGGTGCTCCTTCCGCTTGCGCCGCGCTGTTGGTCGGCTCCTGGGGAGGCTCTGGTGGTGGGCAAGCCCCCTGCGCCGACGTACGACGGTGGAGAACCTCCGGCGGGCATTCCCCGAGCTCTCTGCAGCGCAGCGGCTGCAGCTTGCCCGGAGCTGCTACGACAACGCCGGCACTGTGCTGCTGGAGATCGCCGCGATGGGGTGGATGTCGGAGCAGGCGCTGCGCACAGCGGTGCGCTTTGAGAACCCGGAGCTCTTTGCCCGGTGCGTGGGCAAGGGGCGTGGGCTGCTGCTGCTCTCGGCGCACTACGGGAACTGGGAATGGCTGGCGTGTGCGGCGGGACTGTGGCTGCGCTCCCTGGGGGTGCCCGTGACCGTGGTGGTCAAGCGGCAACACAATCCGTTCGTGGATGCACTGCTGAACCGCTACCGGCAGCGCTGGGGGAACCGGACGGTGCCGCTGGAGCGGGCGCCGTGGGCAATTGCCCGGGCAGTGCGCTCCGGCGAAGCCGTTGCAATGCTTGCCGATCAGCGCGCGGCTCCGGAACATGCACTGTGGCTGCCCTTTCTGGGGCATCCAGCGGCAACGCATACGGCGTTTGCTCGGCTTGCCCTGCGCTTCCGCATGCCGGTCATCCTGGGCTTTGCCCGCCGGGAGCCCGATGGCAGCTACTCCGTCCGGCTGGAGGAGCTCCCTGTTGAGGAGCTACCGGATTCACCCGAAGGGGTTCGGCAGCTTGCGGGATACTATCTGAAGCGGCTGGAGAGCGCTATTGCCCAAGCACCGGAGCTGTGGCTGTGGCAGCATCGCCGCTGGAGGGATTCCCCACCGCCGGTGTACGCTCCCGATGCAACCGCCCCCGCTGCGTGAGTTTGCGCGAATCGCCGTCGTGCAGACGGCATACACCGGCGATGTTGCGCTGGCGCTGCCCTTGATGGAGGCGCTTCGGCAGCTCCATCGGGAGTCGTGGCGCGCTATGGTGGTGCTGCCCAGCACGGCGGAGCTTGCCGCCTGCGCCGCCGCCGTTGACGAGGTGCTCGTGTTCGACAAGCGGGGAGCCCATCGCGGGGTTGCCGGACTGCGCTGGTGTGCCGAACAGCTCCGTCGGCGGGGCGTGGAGCTGCTGCTGGTACCGCACCGTTCGGCACGCTCGGCGCTGCTGGCGTGGATGGCTCGACCGCGCTGTGCAGTGGGGATGGACCGCAGTGCGCTGCCATGGCTCCTTCCCGTTCGGGTCCCCTACCGCTGGGATCTGCACGAGGTGGAGCGGAACCTGTCGCTGCTGGAGCCCTTTCCGGATATCGGGGAGCGGTGGCGCTGCTACGCACGGGCGAGGGTCGAGCTCCGCTTTGCACCGCACCATCGGGAGCATCTCCAGCGCTGCTTGGAGGAGCTTGGCATCCCGCAGAGGCAGCCGCTTGTGGTGCTGGCACCGGGCTCGGTGTGGCAGACCAAGCGGTGGAGTGCGCGGCAGTATGCCCGGCTTGCGCGCTGGCTGCTCCGCCGCGATATCGCCGTCGTGCTCACCGGTACCGCTGCGGAATCGGAGCTGTGCCGTTCCATTGCCCAGGAGGGGGGCGGATGGAGCCTTGCCGGACGGCTCGGTTTGCCGGAGCTGCTGTTGCTACTGGAGCGCGCCTGCTGTGTGGTCTCCAACGATAGCGCCCCGATTCACCTGGCGGAGCTGGTCCAGACCCCGGTCGTAGCGGTCTTTGGTCCGACCATCCCCATGTTCGGCTTTGGTCCGCGCCTGCCCAGCTCTGCGGTGGTGGAGCGGGAGCTGCCGTGCCGCCCCTGTTCGCTGCACGGGGGGCGGCGATGCCCTCTGGGAACGCATGCCTGCATGGAGGAGCTGCCAGCGGAGCGGGTGTGGGAGCGGCTTGAGCCGCTGCTGCCGGCGTAATGAAGGGCACGCTTGTGCGTCTTGCTGCCTGCGAGTTTCACAACGATTGCTTCGGCGCGATGGAGCGCACACGTCGAGAGACGGTTGCACAAGCGCCGGCGGTGCGAATCAACAAGTTCCTCGCCGATGCCGGAATCGCCTCCCGCCGGAAAGCCGATGAGCTCATTCGCCAGGGGCGGGTCAAGGTCAACGGAAAGCCCGCCGTGCTGGGCATGCGCGTCTACCCCTGGGACGAGGTCACCGTAGACGGCAACCAGGTGCGTACGCGGCGCTCGCTGGTCTACATCCTGCTGCACAAGCCGAAGGACTACCTCTGCACCACGCGCGATGAGAAGGGGCGCAAGACCGTCCTCCAGTTGGTGCGGACGCGGGAGCGCGTCTACCCTGTCGGGCGGCTGGACCGCAACACCACCGGAGCGCTGCTACTCACCAACGATGGGGAGCTGGCGAACCGGCTGATGCACCCGCGCTACCAGGTGCCTCGCGTCTACACCGTTGGGTTGGACCGGGCGCTGCGCCCTGCAGATGCGGAGCAGCTCCTGCGCGGGGTCAAGCTGCGCGATGGAGTTGCCCAGGCGGCAGCGTTGGAGGTGGACCCCAAGGATCGGCGCCGGGTGTACGTTGAGGTGCGCGAGGGGCGCAATCGGCTCATCCATCGGATGTTCGCCAAGCTGGGCTATCGGGTGTTGAAGCTGCACCGGCGCGCCTTTGCGTTCCTAACCTGCCAGGGCTTGCGTCGTGGGCAGGCACGGCATCTGACGCGGGAGGAGATCGCCGCGCTGCGCAAGCTGGTCGGGCTGGAGCCCTGATGCGGGTGCTCGTCGTTGCGGGCGACCTCTCCGCCGACCGCTACACGGCTCGGCTGATGGCGGAGTGGCGTGCGCTGCAGCCCGAGCTGGAGTTCGTGGGCATTGGGGGTCCGCAGATGCAGCAGCAGGGGCTGCAGCCGCTGGTGCCCTTCGAGGCGGTCACGGTTGCGGGATTCTGGGAGGTAGCGCGCCGGTACGGATTCTTTCGCCAGCTCCTGGAGCGCTGCACGGAGCTGCTCCCGCGGGTAGATGCAGTGCTGCTGGTGGATTACCCCGGCTTCAATCTCCGCCTGGCACAGCGGGCGCGGCGCCGAGAGCTGCGGGTCTTCTACTACATCGCCCCGCAGGTGTGGGCGTGGGGACGGTGGCGCGCACGCCTCCTGGCGGAGACGGTCTCGCTGCTGCTTGTGGTCCTGCCCTTTGAGGAGGAGTTCTTCCGGCGCTACGGGGTGCCGACGGTCTTTGTCGGGCATCCGCTCCTGGATGAGCCGGCATTGCAGCGGGAGCCGCCTCCGCTTTCGCAACGGCAGATGCAGGTGCTCCTGCTTCCCGGCAGCCGGCAGCAGGAGTGGCAGCGCCATATGCCGCTTCTGGAGCGCACGGTCGAGCTGCTTCAGCGCGACCTCCCGGGCATTCGCGCTGCGACGGTGGTGCCCCCGGGGATTGCGAGCATCCCTGCAGGATGGTACCGCTTCGGCGACGTCTACGAAGCACTCCAGCAGAGCCGTGCGGCATTGGTGAAGCTGGGCACCTCGACCCTGGAGGCAGCGCTGTGTGGCACACCGTTTGTGGCGTTCTACCGGGCGTCGGCGGTGTCCTACCTGCTGGCGCGCTCGCTGGTGCAGGTACCCTCGGGCGTTTTAGTGAACCTGCTCGCCGGGGGGCAGTCGGTGGTTCCGGAGTTCCTCCAATGGCGGGCGCGTC
>Ga0209143_1001301_pt1 | contig 11607 bp, 12 predicted proteins | sample FaiFalFF_MnMetaG_3_FD_184739 | JGI IMG/M metagenome (GOLD analysis project Ga0209143, IMG submission 184739) | Freshwater microbial communities from Yellowstone National Park, Wyoming, USA - Fairy Falls B (FF_Mn_B) MetaG (SPAdes) (version 3) | ecosystem: Environmental > Aquatic > Freshwater >...
GGGGGTCTTCCTGCTGGAGGACGGAGAGCTGGTCCTGCGGGCCCACACCGCACCCCCCACGAGCGGCCGGTGGTGCGCATACCCCTGGGAGCAGGTGTCAACGGCCGCGCCGCCTGCACCCGGGCCCCGCAGCTGGTCACCGACGTCTCGCAAGACCCGGACTTCCTGGGGTCCGTGGCGGGCGTCCAGTCCCTGCTGGCCGTCCCCTTGCAGGACGGCCACACGCTGCTGGGGACCCTGAGCGTGGAGACCTTGAAGCCGCGGACCCTGTCCCGGGAGGACGCGCGTTTCCTGGAGGAGGTGGGGCACGTGGTGAGCCACGCCCTGGTGGAGGTGCGGCTCCGGGAGGCCCTGCGACGCAGCGAGCGGTGGTTCCGCGCCCTGGTGGAGCGCAGCGCGGAGGCGGTGGCGGTGGTGGACCTGCAGGGCCGGGTGCGGTACGCAGCGCCCTCCGTGCGATCCGTGCTGGGCTACCCTCCCGAGGAGGTGGTGGGGAAGGACGTGGCGGCCTTCCTGCACCCTGCGGACCTGGAGTGGCTGCGCACAGGGCCGGGCCGCGCCCTGCGGGAGGGAGGGCGAGAGCTGGAAGCGGTGGTCCGGGCGCGGCACCGAGACGGGAGGTGGCGGTGGGTTGAGGTGGTGGCCCGGAACCTCGCGGCAGACCCCGACGTCGGCGGAATCGTGGCGAACTTCCGGGACGTCACCGACCGGTGGGAGGCGGAGCAGACCGCCCGCATCCGCGCCCGGCAGCACGCGGCCTTGGCGGCCATGGGGCGGCTGGCCCTGGAGGCGGACCTGGACACCTTGCTCCAGAGCGCCACGGAGCTCACCGCGCAGGCCCTCAGCGTGGAGCTGTGCAAGGTCCTGCAGGTCCTTCCTGGCGAGGCCGTGGCCGTGCTGCGGGCCGGGGTGGGCTGGCAGGAAGGCTTCGTGGGGACCGCCACGGTCCCCCTGGGCTCGGACTCCCAGGCGGGGTACACCCTGCAGCGGGGCGGGCCGGTGGTGGTGGACGACCTGCCGCACGAGACGAGGTTCCAGGGTCCTGCCTTGCTCCGCCAGCACGGCGTCCGGAGCGGGATGAGCGTGGTGATCCCGGGCCGCAAGGGTGCGTGGGGCGTGTTGGGCGCCCACACGCGGGAGCGGCGGTCCTTCACGGAGGACGACGTGCACTTCCTCCAGGCAGTGGCAGCCCTGTTGGGAGCCGCGGTCCGACGGTTCGAAGACGAGCTGTCCCTGCGCCGGCGCGCCGCCGAGCTGGAGGCGGTGGCGGAGCTGGGACGGAGGCTCCGCCACGTGGCCGGGCCCGAGGAGGTCCAGCAGGTCCTGGTGGACTACGCGGCCACGGTCACCGCCTCGCCCCACGCAGCCCTCCTGCTCGTCTCCGGGGACGGCTGCAGGGTCGCGGCCGCCACGGGCGCGTACAAAGCTTTCCAGGGCCAGCAGGTGGCGTCCGGCCCGGTCCTGGAAGCCGCGGGCCCTCGGGCGGAAGCCCCCCTGGTGGTGGCAGAGACGCGGGTGGGATCCCTGGTGGTGGCCCGGCGTCCGGAGGCACCGGGGTACGAGGAAGCAGAGCTGCGGGTGCTCCAGGCGGTGGCGGAGCTGGGTGCTGCCGCCCTGTCCCGAGCCGCGGCCTTGGCGGAGCTGGAACAGGCGTACGTTGACGCGGTGGTGGCCCTGGCGCGGGCCATGGACGCCCGCGACACGTACACCGCGGACCACAGCGAGCGGATGGCGCGTTGGGCGGAGGCGGTGGCGCGGCGGATGGGGTGTTCGGAGGAGGAAGTCCGGGAGGTGCGGTGGGCGGCGCTGCTGCACGACATCGGAAAACTCGCTACCCCCGACGCGGTGCTGCGTAAACCCGGGCCCCTAACCCCGGAGGAGTGGGAGGTCGTGAAGCGTCACCCCGTGGTGGGGGAGGAGATCCTCAAGCCCGTGCGCAGGCTCGCGGGGGTGGCGCGGCTGGTCCGGCACCACCAGGAGCGGTGGGACGGCACGGGATACCCGGACGGCCTGCGGGGGCAGCAGATCCCCCTGGGTGCCCGGATCCTGGCCGTGGTGGACGCGTACACCGCCATCACGGACCACCGGCCTTACCGGCCTGCCCGCACCCACGAGGAAGCGGTGACGGAGCTCCGGCGGTGCGCGGGGACCCAGTTCGACCCCGCGGTGGTGTCCGCGTTCCTGCAGGTGCTGGAAGCCGACCGGGGTCTGCTCCCTTCCGGAGACGCCGGCGGACTGCCGCAAGGGTAAGCCCCGGGTGCTCCAGGAGGTGTTTCGGTAAACCCCTCCCCTGGTCTACCCCCTGCGTCGCCGCACGAGCCAGAACACCGTCCAGGCCAAGACCCCGAGGGCCGCGAGGACCAGGCGGTTTGCGTCCCACACGGGCAACACGCGGGTCCGGTCCTCCCGGATCTCCACCAGCGCCACCGGCCGCGCCACCAGACCGCCTCCCCCTCCCCCGCCTTCCTGGTGGTCCCGTTCCTCCTCCTGGTCCGCTTCGTGCTCGTGGCGCTGGCGCCGGCCCCCGCCGAACCCGAACCCGTAGGTGACCTTGGCCACCGGCACGAAGGTCCTGCCGTGCACTTCCAGAGGTTCCCCGAACACCGCCCGCACGCCCACCCGTTCCGCCAGCTGCTTCAGGTGGTCCAGCAGCCCGTCCAGCATGGGACACCTCCACTCTGGCTTTGAGGGCAGTGTACCTGCCACGACGGCCGGTGGCTCAGGCCGCCCCGCGCGCCTCCCACCACCGCAGGAGGAGCTCGATCCACCAACGGTTCTGCTCGTAGGCCTTCCGGTGGAAGGTCCGCTCCTGGGCCAGCTGCTCCCGCACCCGCTCCAAGGTCTGCCGGTGCACGTGCAACGCCTCCTCCCGCCGCTGCCGCTCCTGCTGCAGCTTTCGCCTCTCTTGGAGGAGGACGACGCGGTGGTCCTCCGGGGGGCGCACGGCCTGCATCCCCAGGCCACGTCCCGCCGCCAGGGCGTGTCGGTGTTCTTTGGGCTGTCCCATGGCGCATCCCTCCCGCTCCACCGTAGGCGCGCGGGAGCGAGGTGGGATCCGGCGCGGGCCCGGCAGGAGGTCGGTCCCGGGGTGGAGCGGGCGTGGGTGGCAAAATCGGGTGCACGCCCGATGACGTGGAGTCCTCCAGCCCCGTAGCATTCCGCCAGATTCTTCGGAGAGGAGGAGACCATGTCGCGGTGGCGCGTCGCTGGCGTGACGTTGGTGATCTCTGGCTTGGTCCTGGGCTGGTCCCTGGCGGGGCCCCGAGGGTCCCAGGACGGGCATGTGCACGGCACCCAGGGCATGTTCATGGACCTGCTCATGGGCGGGCCCAGGGCCGCGGAGGCAGCCGCACGGGTTGCGCAGGCCGTGGGAGATCCGGAGCCGCGGGAACTCCAGGCACAGGTGTCTACCAAAGACGGGCGGACCGTCCGGGAGTACACCCTGGTGATCCAGGAAAAGGTGTTTGACTACGGGGGAGGCAACCGGTGGCGCGCGTGGACGTTCAACGGCACCGTGCCCGGCCCCACCCTCCGGGTCCGGAAGGGGGAGATCCTGCGGGTCCGGGTGATCAACCGCCACAACCGCGTCCACAGCTTCCACGCCCACCTGTCCCGCTACCCCCTGGAGATGGACGGTTCCCAGGCGAACATCATCACCGGCCGGGCCCCGCAGGCCATGATCCCCCCGGGCAGAGAGTACGTGTACGAGTTCCTGGCGGAGGAAGCGGGCGCCACCTACTACCACTGCCACAGCGCGGACCGGGAGTTCCCGATCAACCAGCACATCCTGCAGGGTCTGTACGGCGCCATCTTGGTGGAGGACCCTGCCATGAAGCCCATGCGGGAGGGCGTGATCTTCATGGGGGAACTCGGCAAGCTGCGGTCCGGACCCAACCCGCCCTTCTACGTGATGAACGGGAAGGGGATCCCGGGCGGCGAACTGGCCCTGGAGGAGATCTTCAAGAAGCAAGGGCTCCAGGGCGTGGTGGCCCAGCTCGGCAAGACCGTCCCGTACTTCAAGCTCAAGGCAGGGGAGGCCATCAAGCTGCACGTGTACAACATCGGGAACCTCGACCACACCTTCCACGCCCACGAAGTCCCCCACGTGTCCCTGGCGGTCTTGCAGGGCCGGCCCTGGCCCGGGAACGTGGTGCCCTTGCTGAGCGGGACCCTGGACACCCTGCTGCTGGAGTTCCGCCACCCCGGCCTGTGGCTGTTCCACTGCCACGTGGTGCTGCACGCGGACGAGGGGATGATCGGCGTCTTCGTGGTGGAGCCCTGACATGGACACCGTGGACCAACTGCTGGTACGTTCCGCAGGGTGGCTGAGCCTCGCCGCCTTCCTGGGCGTGGTGGCCGCGGTGTGGCTGCTCCTGGCGCCCGCGCGGGAGGCGGCGGGCCCCGAGGCGGCCCGGCCCGCGGCGCAGCGGGTGGAGCTGCGGATGAAGGAGTTCAAGTTCGAGCCCGCCCAGGTGGAGGTCCAGGCGGGCAGGGTGGAGCTGGTGCTCCGCAACGAGGGGGTCATCCCCCACGACTTCGCGGTCCCTGCCCTGGGGGTCAAGACGGAGTACATCGCCGCCAAGAAAGAGCAGGTGCTGGTGCTGGACCTGAAGCCGGGCACCTACCCCTTCGAGTGCACCGTGGGAGGGCACAAACAGGCGGGCATGCACGGTACCCTAGTGGTGCGGTGAGATCCCACCCGGGAAGCTCGCCGCGGGGAGGGGCCGCATGCGGAGGCTTCTGGCCAGGGACGTGATGACCGCCCCGGCGGTGACGGTGCGCCCGGACACCCCGGTGGTGGAGGCCGCGCGGATCATGGCGCGGCGGCGGATCAGCGGGCTCCCCGTGGTGGACGAGGACGGCCACCTGGTCGGCATCGTCACCGAGGCGGACCTGCTCCTCAAAGAAGCCGGACCCGGGGGGCTGCCCTTGGTGGCCTTCCACGCGGAGGGGCCGCCGCCCGAGGTGCAGCCCCTCCTGCGCAGGTACGAGGGCCGGGTGGTGGCGGACGTGATGACCCGGGAGGTGGTCACGGCCCACGAGGACACGCCCCTGCACCAGGTGGCGGCCCTCATGGCCCGGAAGAACGTGAACCGGGTGCCGGTGGTGCGGGGCCGGCAGGTGGTGGGCATCGTCAGCCGCAACGACGTCCTCAAGGCCTTCCTCGTGGACGACGCGGAGCTGGCCCGGCGGGTGGAGGAGACCCTGAGGGAGCTGGACGTGCCGCCGGACCGGGTTCGGGTGGAGGTCCGGGACGGGGTGGTCCACCTGAAGGGGCGGTTGGCCTCGCCCGCGGAGACGCGGCTGGTGGCCCTGTGTGTGCGTGGTCTGGACGGGGTGGTGGCGGTGGACGCCACGGAGCTGGAGCCCGCGCCGGAGGCCGGGCCGTGACGGACCGGGCGCTCCTTTCCGCGTGGGAGACGGAGGTGGTGCTGCGGGACGGGACCGCCCTCCGAGTACGCACCGCCCGCCCGCAGGACGAGGAGGCCCTGGTGTCCTTTTACCGGGGGCTGTCGGAGCAGTCCCTGGTGTACCGGTTCTTCACCCGCATCTCCAACAGCGCCCTGGTGGACCAGGTCCGGCGGCTCCTGTACAACCCCAGGGCGGTGAACCTGGTGGCGACCTTCGGAGACCCACCCCGGGTGGTGGCGCACGGCCTGTACGCCCTGGCGGACTCGGACCGGGCGGAGGTGGCCTTCGCGGTGGCGGACGAGCTGCAGGGCCGCGGGGTAGGCACCCTGCTGTTGGGCCAGCTGGCGGAGGTGGCGGCGAAGCAGGGGATCCGCGTGTTCGAGGCCTCCGTGCTCCCTACCAACCACCGGATGCTGGAGGTCTTCCGGGAGTCCGGGTTCCCCGTGGAGGTGCACGCGGAGCCGGGCGAGCTGCGGGTTACCTTCCCCACGGAGCTCACGGAGGAGGCCCTGCAGCGGTTCGAGCGGCGGGAGCAGCTGGCGGCCCAGGCCGCCCTCCGGGCCTTCCTGCACCCCCGGGGTGTGGCAGTGGTGGGGGCGTCGCGGCGGCGGGGCACCATCGGGGGTGAGATCTTCCACAACCTGCTGCACTACGGGTTCGAAGGCCCCGTCTACCCCGTGAACCCGCACGCGGAGGTGGTGCAGAGCGTGGTGAGCTACCCCACCGTGGAGGCCATCCCGGGGCCCGTGGACCTGGCGGTGGTGGTGGTGCCCGCCGAGCAGGTGGTGGACGTGGCGTGGCAGTGCGCCCGCAAGGGGGTGCGGGCCCTGGTGGTGATCTCCGCGGGCTTCGCCGAGGCGGGGGAGGAAGGGCGCACCCGGCAGGAGGAGCTGGTCCGGGTGTGCCGGGCCACGGGCATGCGGTTGGTGGGCCCCAACTGCATGGGGATCGTGAACACCGACCCCGCGGTGCGGCTGAACGCCACCTTCGCCCCGGTGCCGCCGCCGCCGGGCCGGGTGGGCTTCCTCTCGCAAAGCGGGGCCCTGGGGTTGGCGGTGATGGAGTACGCCAACCAACTGGGGCTGGGGCTTTCCACCTTCGTGTCTGTGGGGAACAAGGCCGACGTCTCCGGCAACGACCTGTTGAACTACTGGGAGGAAGACCCGAACACGGACGTCATCCTCCTGTACCTGGAGTCCTTCGGCAACCCCCGGAAGTTCTCCCGCATCGCGCGGCGGGTGAGCCGCCGCAAGCCCATCGTGGCCGTCAAGAGCGGGCGCACGGGCTCCGGGGTCCGGGCCACCGCGTCCCACACAGGAGCCCTGGTGGCGGCCTCCGACGCCACCGTGGACGCCCTGTTCCGGCAGGCGGGGGTGATCCGGACGGACAGCCTGGAGGAGATGTTCGACGTGGCCGTCCTGCTGGCACACCAGCCCGTGCCCGCAGGGCCCCGCGTGGCCATCGTCACCAACGCGGGCGGCCCCGGGATCCTGTGCGCGGACGCCTGCGAGGCGGAGGGGCTTCAGGTGCCCGTGCTGAGCCCTGCCACCCAGGAGAGGTTGCGGAAGCTGCTGCCGGCCCACGCGGCCGTGAGCAACCCCGTGGACCTTATCGCCTCCGCGCCCGCGGACCACTACCGGGAGGCGGTGGCCGCGGTGGGCTCGGACCCCGGGGTGGACGCGGTGGTGGTGATCTTCGTCCCGCCCCTGGTGACCCAGGCGGAGGACGTGGCGCAGGCCATCGTGGACGCGGTGGGCCAGTGGCCGCAGAAGAAACCCGTGCTCACCGTGTTCATGTCCGCCCGGGGGGTCCCGGAGCTGCTGCGGCGCAGCGAGCTGCGCATCCCTTCGTACGCCTTCCCCGAGTCCGCAGCCAGGGCCCTGGCGCACGCGGTCCGCTACGGCCAGTGGCGCAGCCGGCCCCTCGAACCCCCGGCGCGTCCGGAGGGGGTCCGCCGGGACGAGGCCCTGGCCCTGGTGGCCACCGCGGTGGAGCGCGGAGCAGGCTGGCTTCTGCCCGCGGAGGCGGAGGGCCTCCTACGGTGCTACGGGGTCCCCTTGGTGGCGCAGAGGTTTGCGCCGACCCCGGAGGACGCAGGGGAAGCCGCAGACCGGCTGGGCGGCCCGGTGGCCCTGAAGGTGGTGGCACCCGGGGTGGTGCACAAGACGGAAGTGGGAGGCGTCCTCCTAGACCTGCGGGGCCGCGAGGAGGTGGAGCGGGCGGCTCGGGAGATGCGGGCCCGCGTGCAGTCCGCGGGGTTCCCGGTGGAGGGGTTTTTGGTCCAGGAGATGGCGCCGCCGGGGTTGGAGATGATCGTGGGCGTGGCCTCCGACCGCCACTTCGGACCCGTGGTGGCGTGCGGGGCGGGTGGGGTGCTGGTGGAGCTGCTGCGGGACGTGTCCCTGCGGCTGGCCCCCCTGAGTCGGAGGGACGCGGCGGAGATGGTGCGGGAGCTGAAGACCTTCCCCCTCCTGCGGGGCTACCGGGGCAGCCCGCCGTGCGACACCGAGGCCCTGGAGGACCTGCTGGTGCGGGTGGGTGCCCTGGCCGACGACGTGCCGCAGGTGGTGGAGCTGGACCTGAACCCTGTGCGGGTGTACCAGCGGGGCGTACGGGTCCTGGACGCCCGCATCCGGGTGGAGCTGGTCCGGCCCCCCACGTGGATCGCGCGCCGCTAGACCCACCCCAAAAATCGCTGCCCGAAAATCGCCTTACGATTTTCGGAGTGCTTGGGCTACGAGCTGCGCGGCTGTCGCACGGTCAACACCGGGACGGGGCTGGTGCGGACCACGTGCTCCGCCACGCTCCCGAACAGAATCCGGTCCACCCCGGTCCTCCCGTGGGTCCCCATGACGACTAGGTCTGCGCCCAGGTCCTGTGCTGCTTCCACGATCCGCTGGCGGGACAGCCCGGAGCCCAGCCCCGTGCGCACCACCGTCTCGCAGGGCGGCAGGCGCCGTGCCCGCGCCTCCAGCTCAGTCCGGGCCCGCTCCTCCAGCTGGCGGGCGATGGCCTCGCCCACGGGCTCGAACCCTCCTCCCCAGGGCACTTCCAGCAGGGTCTCGTACGTGACCTCCACCGCGTGCAACAGCACCAGACGGGCGTCGAAGGTGCGGGCCGGAAGGTCTGCCCACGGCAGCGCGGCGTCCGCGGCGGGGGAGAAGTCCGTGGGCGCGAGGATGCACCGGACCCGGGGCGGACGGTCGGGCTCGTGTCGGACGGTGAGCACCGGCACGGGGCTGTGGACCACCACGTGCTGGGCCACGCTGCCGTACAGCAGGCGGGGCAGGCCCGTCCGGCCGTGGGTACCCACGCACACGAGGTCCGCCTGGTACGTCTGGGCGGCCCGGACAATCCCTTCCCGGGAGGACGTCTCCTCCACCACCGTGCGCGCCGCGGGGAACCGCTGTCGCAGCTGGTCCATGGACTCCTCCGCGGCGCGGCGGGCGTCCTCCACGAGCCGGGTCGCCAGGTCCACCGCGACCCCCGTGGGCCCCACCAGGAGGGCAGGGTCCAGGGAGAACGCGTGAAACAACACCAGCTCTGCCCCGAACCGGCTCGCGAGGAAGTCGGCCCACCGCAGGGCTCCTTCGGAAGCGGGCGAGAAGTCGGTGGCAGCTAGGATCCTGTGGATGGCGACGTTCACGGGAAAAACCCCCTTTCGGAGGCTAGGCTCTGGTAGCCTCCGCCGCCAGTGTACGGCAGATCCGCACACCCGAACATCGGGCGTCGGTCGTCCCACCTACACGTTCCACCCGACTCCGCACTGAGGCAGCTGTGTCTTAAGTCCGTCGGACGGCGGATAGCCGCCGAGAGGTCGCGCGGGTACCGTGGAGCGGGAGGTGATGACCGTGGCAAAGCAGGAACGGGAGTTCTTCCAGGACCCGCCGTTCGTGCAGGAGCTGCTGAACAGCACACGGTTCGCGTGGTTATGGTTGCTGCTGCGGGTCTGGCTCGGCTACAAGTGGATCGACGCGGCGCTGCACAAGGTGGGCCACCCCGAGTGGGTGCAGACGGGTGCCGCGGTGCGGGCCTTCTGGGAGCGGGCCATTCAGGTGCCGCCGCCCCCTGCCCGGCCGCCCGTGGCCTTCGACTGGTACCGGGACTTCCTGGCGTGGCTGCTGAGCATCGGCGCGGAGGGCTTCTTCGGCAAGCTCATCGCGTACGGGGAGCTGGTGGTAGGGGTGCTCCTGATCCTGGGCGCCTTCGTGGGTATTTCCGCGTTCTTTGGGGCCTTCATGAACTGGAACTTCATGATGGCGGGTACGGCCAGCACCAACCCCATGATGTTCCTGGTCTCCTTCCTCCTGGTGCTGGCGTGGAAGGTGGCGGGGTACTACGGGCTGGACCGGTGGCTGCTGCCCGCCCTGGGGACCCCGTGGAGGCCCGGCCGGGTCTTCCGGGAGCTCCGGCCCCAGCCCACGGGGTAAGCCGAGAAGGGCCGGGGCCGCCCGCGCGGGCGGCCCCGGCCTCACACCCCTGTGACAAAATCGGGTGGCGGCCCGATGGCGCGCGGTGGTCAGGGCCGCTAGCCCTTAGAGGCAAGAGATCCTTTGAGTCGGAGGTGTCCCGGTGGCGAAGCGCGTCCTCAAGCTGACAGTGGTGGGGCTGGTAGTGTCCCTGGCGGCGGCGGTGTACGCCGGGGCGGCCGTCCAGAAGGTGACCGTGGTGGCCAAGGAGTTCAGCTACACGCCCAGCAAGATCACCGTCAAGGCCGGACAACCCGTGCAGCTGGTGCTGGACAACAAGGGCGTCATCGAACACGACTTCGTGGTGGACAAGTTTAAGGTGAAGACGGGGGTGATTCAGCCCGGCAAGACCGGCACCGTCACCTTCACCCCCAACGCCAAGGGGACCTTCGAGTTCTACTGCAGCGTCCCGGGCCACAAGGAGGCCGGGATGAAGGGCACCCTGGTGGTGCAGTAATCGCCCGGTAGACCCCGCAGGCCGCGGCAGCGGTGGGCTCGTGCCTCAGCCCACCGCGGCGTGGTGGACCCGGGCGGTGCGGTCCCGCAGCGGGCAGAAGGCCAGCCACAGGTGCTGTCGCCGGGCCCACTCCGCCCAGTCCTCCTCACCCAGCCGCGCCCGGAGTTCTGCGGACTCGATCCGCCGGTCGCCGGGGCTCACGGACGCCAGGTTGACCAGCAGCCGGCAGGGGAAGTCCGGGCACACTCCACAGTGGGCCACCTGCCGTTGCCGCGCGCACGCGAACACGGGGCAGAGGTTGCCCAGCTCCCCTTCCAGCTGGTCCTGGGTCGCGCACGTGGCGTCCAATCGTACCAAGCGCTCCCGGTCCAGTACAGCCCACACACCGCGGCGTAGTCCTGGGGTTCCCGCTTGCCCCTCTCCATGGCGGCGACACCTCCCCTTTCCAGCCTGTACGCGACCGCGGGGGCTGACCATCGGGTCAGCACCCGATGGGCGGCCGAGAGTCTGGCGCCCCACCCTGGGAGGTCCAATCCGTCCCGCGCCGGATAGGCACGGGCTGCCCCCCGCCGTACAGTCCTTTCAGGATTCCGGTTCTGGGAAAGTCTCCGGGGGAAGCGCGATGCGGGTCGCTGTGGTGGACAGGTCACCGGAGGTTCGAGAGGCTATCGCGCAAGTGTTGCGGGGACGGGCGCGGGTGGTGGAGGCAGCCTCCCTGGCGGAGCTGGTGCGCCTGGAGGAACCCGCGGAGGTAGTGGTGGCGGACTTCGCCGCGTGCGCGGGGGCGTGCCGGGGCGAGGTGGAGGCGTTGCGGCGCCGCTGGCCGGGGGTGCAGCTGGTGGTGGCCACCCCCGGGGACGAAGCGGAGTACGCCGCCGCGGCCGCCGCCCTGGCCGCGGACGGGTGGGTCCCCAAGCCGCGGCTGGGTCTGCTGCTCCCACAGGTCCTGGCGCGCCTGGGGAAGAGCTTGGCTACGGCTCGATGAGGCCCTTCCGGATGGCGTAGCGCACCAGCTCTGTGCGGTCGTGCAAATTCAGTTTCTCCATGATGTGGGCCCGGTGGGTCTGCACCGTCTTCACGCTGATGTACAGCCGCTGGGCGATCTCCTGGTTGGTCAGGCCCTCCGCGATGAGGGTGAGCACCTCCCGCTCCCGCTCGGTGAGGCCGTCCAGGTTGGTGTCCTGCTCCTGGCGGCCCGCCCGCTCCAGGTAGTCCCGCACCACCAGCTTGGCCACGGAGGGGTACAGGAAAGCCTCCCCCCGGTGGGCC
>Ga0209143_1001314_pt1 | contig 11559 bp, 8 predicted proteins | sample FaiFalFF_MnMetaG_3_FD_184739 | JGI IMG/M metagenome (GOLD analysis project Ga0209143, IMG submission 184739) | Freshwater microbial communities from Yellowstone National Park, Wyoming, USA - Fairy Falls B (FF_Mn_B) MetaG (SPAdes) (version 3) | ecosystem: Environmental > Aquatic > Freshwater >...
GGACATAACCAGGGCTCTGTTGAGCGAGGGGGTAAACGCCTACATAGTCCCGGTAGCAGATGTTGGCATAAACCCATTCTCCAGCATGGTGGAGGGGGAGCAGGAGAGGCATGCCGTAGAACGCCTCATAAACTCTATATCTGTTTATGAGGAGGTTGGCAGCAGGCAGGCCCACTTCATAAGGGAGGCCTATGCAGAAATATACCACTCGGAAAAGGCTCTAACATTTACAGGCCTTGTAGAGGCTGTTGAACGCAGGGAGATCGAGTCCCTTAAGCCGGAGTCATACTGGGGCCCGGGTACAAGGGATGCGCTCTTCAGCATAAGCAGCAAGCTGAAAGACCTATCAGAATACCTAAAAGACGAAGGACAGTCACCCGCAAAAATACTGAGCAAGGTAATCGAGGGCGGAGGACCACCGATAGCTGTATTCAACCTTGAGGGTGTTGGTGAGAAGGCTAGGGCAATAATACTTGAGCTAATACTCCAGATGCTGAGCAAATACCTACACACAAGGGGTCCTATGGCATACCTTGAGAAGAGACCAATAGTACTGATGGTTGATGAAGCATATCTGGTCACAAAACCTATCGAGAGACATGGGAGAAGGGGTGAGGAGAGCAGAAGCATACTAGAGACAATAGCCAGAGCAGGCAGGAGCTATGGCGTCGCGCTGATACTTGTCACACAGAGGCTCTCCGACATAGCTGATGGGATAAGGCAGAACTGCCAGACATGGATAGTCTTCAACACAACAAGCCCAGAGGACAAGAGGATACTTGGAACCCTTGGCGAAATAATCTCCAGAGTAGTCTCGGAGCTGGATAAGGGATACGCATACATAAGGGTTCCAAACCCAAGAAAAATAGACTCATACAGATACACAAGAGAAACATACGCAATAACAGAGGGATACATATTCAGGATGGAGAGAAAGATACTGAAGATAGAGCAGAGCAACGAGAAGAAGGACAAACAGATAGGGGTAGTCTGCTACAGATGCATGCTACTCATAAAAGACACACAACACTGCCCAAACTGCAAAAATACCCCACTACTAACACCTATCAAAGAGGATAAACAAGATCAAGCTAAAAACAGCTCGGAAAAACCACAAGCAAGCGGGAACGGTAGAGATGTACAGAAGAGCATCAACTGGGAGGAGGTAAGGGAGGTGGCTATTAAGAAATCACCCAGCATCACCAAGTTCCTAGCAGAGCTGGAGCTAAAGAATGTAGAAGAGTTTGTGACAAAGTATCCGGAAGTAGATATCGAACGTTTCATAAAGCTTGGCCTGATAAAGCCCCCAGACCCGAAGAAGCCGAACAAGATTAAACCCAGCCCTGCAGGCAGAGTCCTTCTCGAGGCCTATAAGGAGGTGGCAGGTAAGTGAGCGAAGAATACGAAGACAGAGAATACATATACAGCTACATTGACTACGATGAGAGCATCCCCACCACAATACCCTACAGGATGCCCAGCAACTACAGGAGGTTTGAAGAGGCTTCTGATGATGTGGAGATCCCACGGGGCCTTATAGGTGTTAAAACAGTATTCGGAACAATAGTCTTCACGGCACTAATCACATCGGTTGTAAACCCAAACCTCCTGATATACACACTACCGATAGCAACCCTTCTAGTAACTATACTTGCGTTGGCCGGAGGCGGTAGGAGGCGGAGAGAGTCCCGGAGGCTGAAACCATGCTTAGATACGTGATCGCCTTCATAGCCGGAGGAACAGCCTTCACCATACTGGCACCAATACTATCATCAATAGCCATACTAATGATAATAGGACTGATAATACTGGCAATCTTAACCGCATTCATTCCAGGCGGATGGATTATCATGTTCGGCTTTAGGTCGTTAATCGGATTCTTTAGAAGGTGGATTATGCCGCCGACTATTCTCACCATCGCAGCCCTCTTTATCACCGTTTTAACCGGAACAGCTGGACATGATGTAGGGCTTGGGCTAAGCTTCGTCGTAGGAGGTTTAGCTGGCATAATGGTGGTTTCTAGGTTCAGTAAGCCGACTCAGGCATCCACCTCTTCAAAGAAGCTAGGTTCACGCATCTTTGCCCAGTACTCTCAGGAGTCCACGGTAGAGTCAAAGCCTCCTAAGGGCTGGTCTATTCCTGTCGTTGTTACTACCGGCTTCTTAGGCGGAGAAGCCGGCATACTTTCTGAGGCCTTTAGGGAGGGTGTTTTGGTGATGGGCGAGGCCGCCATCCCTGCCTCAAGAACCCTTGCTAAAGGAGCGGCGGAGAAGGGTATGAAAGTTGTCGTGATAGGCTCCCCGTATATTGCTCCAAAGGTCGATGGTGTTAAGCTTGTTAGGCTTGGCATGACGAGCTTCAACATAGTATCTCCTGAGAGTGGTTTAGACGGCTTCTCAAGACGTTTATGGGCTGAGAACATAGCTGTACCTCTTGTTGTTGCAGCAGGCCTTGACACCGCTGAGGCAGGAATGGTTGTAAGGTTCCTACAGAAGTTCGCAGGAGCCAGGCTTAGCCCCGACGATGTTGAAAAAATAGTAGCCGAATACGGCCCAACAAGCTCCGCTAGGCTTAAAGACGCTATAGGAATGCTTACAACCCACTTCGGGGAGGAATACCCACATCCATCAAAACTATTCAAAGGAGAATGGAAAATACTTGTGATAGACACCTCACGTCTAAGCCAGAGCCTACAGCTATTCACAACAATGTACCTACTATATGAGGCCCCAAACCTCTTCCCTGGATGCGTTATAGTATTTGACAGCGCAGAGCTAGGACTACCTGAACAGAGTTTACTACCATACGACGCAAGACATGTATGGCTTAGGACGTTAAAAGCGGTTGAGAGGCTTAAAACCTCAGGGTTCATAATTGTTGCAAGCACAGGTCTGCTGGCACCGGAGCTACTAGACATAGCGGACACATACATAGTCACGAGAGGCCCGGCCCACATGAGGAGGGCCCTATCTGAGAGGATCGGGGTAGAAATAAACCCATCAGCAATACCAATAGGACAGGCATACGTCTTCACAAGGGTAAGCAGGAATGGAGAACCACACCTCTTCACTGGCAGGCTGATAGAGGTTGAGCATGCGGACATACCTAGGCTTGAGGCGGAGGCCGAGAGGGAAGCTACACTACTGAGGGAAGAGATGCTAGCCCCACTAAGAGACACAATACTCTACGCAGACTTCGCAGAAATGGCGGAAAAATGCTACAAAGTATTAAGGACCGTCAAATCACTGGCAACACCAACACCAGAGAGAGTTATCTCAGGAGTTGGACAGAACACTGACAAGGCCCTAAAACAACTCCTAGAAAAAAGATACATACTAGTTGACCCTGCCGGGGTCCTAGGCCTAACAACCCTAGGAGAACATGCAATAAAGGACTGGGAATCCAGGGTCAAAAAGGCCCATACATCAGATACTTTGGAGAAGACGCATTCCCAAGGGGTATCAACTATTGCTGTTCAGGCAGGTCTACAGGTATTCCAGCACTCTTCAAAGCCGGATATGTCTGAGCCGACGAGGCTTGAACTCGCTGAAAAAGCCGTAGAGAAGGGCATACTTAAGCTGGAGGATGATGAGGTCAGAAGGCTTTATGCGGCAAACATAGAGGCAAAGAGGCTATCCAAACAGGTAGCTGAGGGAGAAAGCCTGACTGAAGAAGATGTGAAGAGGATGAGGGATGCGTTTGAGCTGTTGATAAGCCTCACCGAGAGAATTACAGCATTCTTCGAGAAAATACCCGGAGAAGTAGGTGAGGACAATGCCTGAACACCATTACTCACTTTCTGTGGAGGTTGTCTATTTTGGCTAGGATGGGATGTTATATTCTGGGGCCCTTCTCCTACTGGGTTTGGAGGCGTAGCTACCCAGTCTTCATACCAAGAAAGGATACCAGGGAGAGGATAGCCAAATACATACCTGAGTACAGCTTCTCAACACCCATACAGACTATTAAGAGGGCCTACGTGGATGAATACTCCGATGTCTGGATATACGTCCAGACAAAGGCATACGACCTAGCCAAACACTTCAGAGGAAAACCAGCTCTAAAGAGGAGAATTGGTAGTCTCTGGTACCTACATTGTCCCAGATGCGAGAGATATCTAACCACATCAACGGTGTCAGAAACCTACTGCGATACATGCGGTGGGCCCGCGGAGATAGTAATCTTCTGGAGAGACCCTGAAGCAAAAGCCTTCACAATAGGTCCATGCAGGCCTTCTGAAGGAAGACTCTACGTCGGTAGTAGGGGATACTATATCGGAGAGGTCCTGAATGTTTTTAGAGATCTTTACGGCGTACTATACGCAACAGTAACAGGTTTCAAGACAATAGCTGAGAAGGGGCCTGAAAGACTGGTGGAGGTCTCTGAGATACCCGAGATCGGCTGGAGGAGGCCTTTGATCCTTGAGGGGGTTGGGGCTGTTTGAAGGTTGAGGAGCTGGGGATACAGGGCTGGCTTGTAAACTCCCTAACGGCCAAAGGAATTACAGAACTCTATCCACCTCAGGAGGAGGCTGTCAGGAAGGGATTGCTGAAGGGTAGGAATTTACTGGTAGCAACCCCTACAGCCAGCGGTAAAACACTCCTAGCAGCTCTTGCGGCCGCAAAGCATCTACAGAGCCATGGTAAGACAGTATACCTCACTCCTCTTAGGGCTCTTACTTCTGAGAAGAGGGATTTCTTCGATGAATTATTTAGCCCATTCGGTAGGGTTGCAGCTGTCAGCAGGGACTACGACCAGCCTGAGGACTGGCTGAAAGCATACGACATCATAGTATCCACAAACGAGAAGATGGACAGCATGCTGAGACATAAAGCCGAATGGATATCAGGGGTTACACTAGCCGTAGTAGACGAAGCACACCTAATATCATACAGTGGAAGAGGACCAACACTTGAGATAGTTATAGCTAGGTTGATGGAGGAGCTTCCAAACGCCCAGCTCCTGCTACTGAGCGCGACGATAAAGAACGTAGAGGAGGTTGCCTCATTCGCCGAAGCAGAGTCCGTCACAAGCAGTTGGAGACCCGTACCGCTAAAGGAGGCCATCCTACAACATGACAGAGACACGCTATACTATCCTGACGGCTCCGAGGAGAAGCTTCCACGCCTATCAGGAGACCCTGTGGGAAGCTTGGTCCTGAACACATTATCCGTTGGTGGGCAGGCCATGGTCTTCGCAGGGAGCAGAAGACAGGCAGAGATAACAGCCCAGACACTATCAAATCTCCTGAAAACCATACCAAAGGATTTCGAGGTCTTGAAAAGAATCTCCGAGGAGGTTTTCGACGGGAGCGACTTCAGCCACAGGCTCGCACAGTGTATAAGAAACGGTGTAGCATTCCACCATGCAGGACTAAGCCATATTCAGAGGAGGGTAGTTGAGAGGGGGTTCAGGGACGGGCATATAAAGGCGATAGTAGCTACGCCAACGCTAGCCGCCGGTGTAAACATTCCTGCAAGGGCCGTCATAATACCTGATGTGAGGAGGGGTGGGGAGGAGATGTCTGTTATGGAGTATAAGCAGCTGTGTGGGAGGGCTGGTAGACCTGGATACGATAAGGAGGGCTTGGCTGTAATAATAGCGAAGAACAGCAGGCAGAGAAACCTATACATGAAGAAGTATGTTTTGGGCGATCTTGAACCAGTCACCAGCAGGCTTCAGGACCAAGGTTCTCTACGATTCCATATGCTAGGCCTAGTGGCGAGCGGTTATGGCAGAAAAGACACCATCAACACCCTCCTATCAAAGACATTGGCGATGAAGCAGGAAGGCCGGTCGTTGCTGGATAAAGCCCACAGCGCGCTACTATACCTAGAGGCCTCAAAATTCATTAAAAGTAAGGATGGCTCATATACTGCTACAAGGCTTGGCAGGAGGGTTGCACAGCTATACATCGACCCGCTGACGGCTAGAATTATACTAGCTAGGCTTGACAGCATTGAGCAGGCGGGTCCGAAGGCAGAGGATCAAGCCCTGCTAACTATATCCTCAACACCAGATGTAGAAGACCTTCCACATCTCCAGCCCGCATTAGACTGGTTCCCGGACGCAGCGGACTTCGATATAAAAGCAATTGCTAAAGCCACTGTACTGAAGGCTTGGATCAACGAGATGGGCGAGGGGAGTATATGCGATAGGTTTAGTGCTGCGCCGGGAGACATACACGTCCTCTCCGAGTCTGCTTCATGGGTCGCTCAGGCCGCGGCAGAGCTTGCCCAAATGGTCGGAAGAAAGGATGCAAGCAGACTATACCTAATGCTCTCCGAGAGGATAAAACACGGAGTTAAGGAGGAGCTGCTACCTCTTGTCTGGATACCGGGTGTTGGGAGGGTTAGGGCTAGGGCCCTATACAGCGCAGGTTTCAGAAGACCAGAGGATATAGTTCAGGCAGGGATAGATAGGCTCTCAAGAATACCGTCAATTGGGGAGGGGCTGGCGTTGAAGATTGTTGAGGCGGTGAGGGCAGGTGCAGGACAATAAATCTGTTGGGTGGTTCGGGTATGTCTGAGCAGCTTGTTAAACGCTTCTACAGGACCACTGGAGTACCCGCATTAGACCAGCTGATATATGGATGGCCTAGGAGGGGTCTTGCACTGATATATGGTAGCCAGAAGGCCGGTAAGACAACCCTAGCGCTACAGGCCGCTGTAACAACCGCTCTGGAGGAAGGCAAAGTCCTCATGCTTGACACAGAGTCAGGTGGGATAGGTGAGCTAAGGTTATACAGTCTGGCACAGGCAATGGGTGTAAAGGAAGACCTGATACCAAGAATACTATCGAACATAACGGTTTACCAAGCTGGAGAACTTAGCGAACAGCATAGGATAATCCTGGATGAGTGGGATAGTGTACGTAGGGGGTCTGACGTAAGCCTATATGTTGTGGATAGCATTGCATGGCTCTATCACCAACGGGTAATGAACGCGCCATCAGAGCATGTAGGCAGTGTAGCAAGGGAGCTCATGGGTAAAATGGAGCTACAGACAAAGACATTAATAAACTACGCAAGAGACAGTGGAGCATCTATAATATTTACGAGCTGGAGCGCATCCAAGGCAAAGAAGGCCTTCGAGGAACACCAGAGGAGGGAGATGGAGAAAGATGCCAAAAAAGGAGTAGTAGATGTTAGAGACCTAGACGTTGTTCTAGGTACTTATGGTGAGGACTACATTGGGGGAAGATTCATAGGATACATGGCTAAGGTGATATCTAGGATATGGCGTCTACAGGGAAACCTAAGATTCCTAGTAGTAGAGGCACATAGGGAAAGACCAGACAACATAGGACTATACATGCAGATAACAGAGAAGGGCCTACAACCAGTCCCGGAAGCCAAGCCAACACCAGTAGAGAAGGAGATGCTTAGAAAGCTTCTACAGGAGGAGGATGCAGTTGTGTCCCAAGATACCTCTGGGAGTGGAAAAGATAGACAGACTCCTACAAGGAGGAATACCAGCAGGAAAGACAAGCATAATATACGGCCCTCCCAGTAGTGGTAAAACACTCATAGCCCTAGCGGCCGCAAAGACATTCGCATCAAGAAACGGTATAGCATACTACATAGACACAGAACTTAAAACACCACGTGAATATATTGCACCAGCGGTATATATTGAAGCCACGGACATAAACCAGCTACTAGAAACACTACTAGACATCCTTAAGAAGGCCAGGCATGTAAGACTAGTATTTGTTGTAGTGGACAGCATATCCGCTGTAATGCATCCACTCACTATAAATCACCCAGACTATGCTAAGGGGAAGATGCACACACTAGCACACATAGTCCGCCAGCTCAACCAAGAAAATGTCACGCTATTAGTAGCGTCGTGGCATCTCGGAGGATATCATGGTAAGTATCTGAACCCAGCACTCGTCGTGAGAACTGAGAAATCCCATAACGGGTTCAGACTTGTAGTTGAGTATTGCGAAGACATGCTGACACCTGTGGAGGAATTAATACCTATCGGGGAAGTGGTTAGGGCTGTCCTTGCTTGACCTTATTCACAAGTAAAGAAAGATTATTGAAACGCGGCAACTTCGCTATCACAAAGCTGGAGATAAAGTATGAAGGTTAGTGCTTTATGGCTTAATTATTAATTAATCTGTTTTGACGTCTTCATGTTCATGTGGATTGGAGGCGTGTTGATGGGGGTTACTAATGAGGCCAGCTCCTCTTAACCCCTGACTTCTTGAGAGCTATGACCTTGAACTCAGCATTTTAAAAAAATGCTAAGATCAGCAGGCCTTATAAGATTACCGAGAGAGGTTTGCAGGGATGTGCTAAATTTGGTATTACATTAGCTGACCCATGGCCAAACAGCCTATTTACTCGATTTTTAGAGCAATATTTATATAGTATTGTGAATTCTAAAAACGAAAAAGATTTCTACAACCAACAACAGTAAAAACCGAGCTGGAATGATCGGAACCCTAGCTAACCTAACAACACTACTGACAGCCAAACCATCAAAACACACAATCATAGCCCTAGCAATACTCGGCACAATACTAGCCCTCACCCTAATAACAGGAGTCCACGCAGGACGACCGATCGACGGTATACATTAAATTAAACTACGTTTATTATTTTTTCTAGACTCTCTATCAAACCTTCTAATCTCATCCATTTACCGTCGTGAAAATGCTCAATTGGTACTGTGAAGCTAATGATGGTCATGGGGTCTAGGTAGAACGGTATGGAATAACTCAGCTCGAGTCTACCATTTAACGGTAGATGGAGGCGATTGATTTCGAATTGTGAGTGATAACTTACTTTATGGAGATATGGCATTAAATTGGGTCTGTGTCCATCGTGTTGCTGGCTCCAAAAAATGCATATCCCCATATCTTCATGTTTTGTATGTCTGCCAGGATTAAAGCCCGTAATGAGTCTGGCGCCTTCCACATGTTTTTCTCTATGGTAGCTCACTAATTGTGGTGAGAGACCTATTTTTTGTGAGACATTATTCATCTTTGTGGTTGGATTCTCTTCCAGATAGCTTATGATGAGAAGGTCTGTTAGATCGATGTTAGCTTTTCCATCTTTGCGGCTTAGCGGGATTTTAGGAATATCTATTTCCTCCACTATATCGCCCCAACAGTTTCTCGTAAAGTCGTAACATCTTATCCACTCAGGCTTGTAGTACCCGTCATTTATCTCAAAAAGATTATAGTGATCGAGCACCCCTGCAGTTACAAGAGTCTCCATCATATCTCTCAAAATTTTCACATCACCCTGCGGCGGAACAGTCTCCAGGTAATATTCTAGCTCATTTCCAAGACCTGCCCTGTAAACTGTGTAGACCGTTTCAAACCAACGGATGAAGTTTTCCCGCCTTTGTGGGTCTAGCCTTTTGCTGAACCTTACGAAAAGGATGCAGGGCTGTAGCCCTAATGCCCAGTAGTCGACTACGGGGAAAAACCTGAAGCCGGCGTTGTGGAATCGTTTGAGATAGTATCTGCATGTTTCTACCGGCATGTCCAGCTCGTAGGCTATCCTAGGCACCTTGCTTGGACCGTATTTCATCGCCTGCGCTATAACCGAGGTGAATGCGTATCGTGTAGGTGGGGATGACAGCTTCATAGCTGTTTAATAATCCTTAATAATATTTATGCTTTAATAAATAATATTTAGCCCCTTATTGGCGGTTGTACGTTTATTTCTGGTCTTCAAGACCGTTGCCGAACGCTGTCTGATCTTCTGGACCTGTCTATTTATGTCTGGGACCTTGGCAGCCAGTTTCAAATTAGCTACTGTGTGTCTACCGTGAAACGAACTCTATCTTACGGCTGGTTTGAAGGATAGAGGTAACCAAAGTCGCATTAGAAGAAGGGATGGGGGGCGGTTTTCATTTTAGCGGTGCTGGATAGATGCCTAGCTGTCTTCCTCTCCAGCGTATGTATTCGCTTACTGCGAAGGCGACCACTATGATGAGTAGTATGAAGCCGATGGTCAGCGCTAGGAATGTTGGAAAGTTAACCGGCACTCCAATGAGTAATGTATAGATGTCTAGTGTTATCTGTGTGTTGCGAATGCCTTTAGGCAGGCTTGTCTCCGCCCTGAACCCTCCATACGATGCCCTAACCACGTACTCCGCTCCAATTACTTTGGAGAAAACGGCTGTTCCGCTGGCATCTGTTGCTACCCCAGCTATTGTTGTCCCGCCTTTGACGAGCTCTACTAGTGCTCCCTGTATAGGCTGCCCAGCCGCTCCCTTGACCAGCACTATTATGTCGTATATGCCTGCCTGTATCGTTGCGGATGTTCTCGATGCCGTGAACCTAACGAGATAGCTTCCTATCTCCGTGCCATCCTTTGTTACAGTGATGGGGTAATCGCTGTCTAGAGGCACCTGCCCAACTATTATTACGCCCTGGCTGTCTGTCGAGCCCACATCCTTTCCAGCGAACTTGATCGCAGCTCCGACCACCGGTCTCCCCTCTAAATCAACCACTTTTATCGACACATCATCCACGGGTACTGTTATGCTTCCTCTCGCCTGTAGTCCTGCGGGCGTATCGCGTACTACCAACTTAACTGTTGTGCCGAACTCGCTAGCCCATTCAACCGTGAAGTCGTAGGCTCTGCCGTCAGGTAATCTCAGTAGTGTGAATACTGTGTCGGGTGTAAGATGCATATCCTCATCCTTCATCAGCTTTGGTGAGATGCTTATACGTGCTCCTGAGAGCTGTCTGCCCTGCCTATCCACAACCGAGAAGCTGACATCTCTAAGCGCAAGCACCACAGTTCCTACAACATTAGACCCACTCACATCTACCGTCATTACACCTATTTCAACACCTCTTTCGTCGGGCCACCTAGCCAACACATCATAAGTTCCTCTAACAACACGCTTAGCCACCACTATAGGCCCCTGTCCCCTTACCTTAAACTGATCTGGCAGGGCTAGGCTTGGAGCACTTAACTCATATGAAGGCCCTACTCTGGTAAGCGAGTCCATCCTATCTGTATCTTTAGCGAGAGACAAAGACTCATTGCTAATATCGTTCAGAGCAACTTGTGCAACGGAGTTAACATCTATCTCCGCATGAATACCGGCAGGGTTTGTAAATGTTGGAGGCAAAACGGTAACGGCCTGTCTTTCCTCTTTCCCTAGGAACGGTACGTCGGTTAGAAAGAGCCCAACTACAGCAACCGTAACCAAGGCAATACAACTCACCCATATGAGCTGATTTTTCACATTGTTAAACGGCTTACGGCCAACCATATTAACGTTGTCGGCTTGTTTAAGAGGGAAGCTATTTTACCATGTTTCTCTTAATGGGCTAGAATTGGTAGGATCTTTGAGATTATCTTGAACTTTATGTTTTCCCATATTATCGCTCTTAGGGCTTTCTTGAATACCTCTCTTGGGTAGATTACATCCCTTATACCTTCTTCACTCTTCTCGTATTTTAGGCCTCTTATGATGGCTATTGGTGTGGCTTCATCTGTTTGGCCGATGAGTAGGTTGGCTGCCGCTGAGGCTAGATCAGCTAGGTTGTCAACCCCACCGAACTTCGGCTTACCGTAAA